>Ga0268276_1000040_pt1 | contig 149804 bp, 113 predicted proteins | sample saktaG_4_FD_190145 | JGI IMG/M metagenome (GOLD analysis project Ga0268276, IMG submission 190145) | Saline water microbial communities from Sakinaw Lake, British Columbia, Canada - sak_2010_1_5_45m | ecosystem: Environmental > Aquatic > Non-marine Saline and Alkaline > Saline ... | reverse complement strand
CGCCACGCACCTGGGCCGTGCGATCCACGAAGATGAACTGCGCGTCGGCCCCGGCGATGATCCGATCCGGCGCAAAGACCGTGCTCTCATCGAGGATCACGCGAAAGGCGCCTTCGCAGACCGTGCTGGGCCAGTCATTGTGCGCCACTTCATATTCGTCGCAATACTCTTCGGGGAATTGTGCGAGCATCTCCTGGCAGTACGGCCCGATCTGGTCGAGCGCGTCCACGACCGTGCGCACGCCCGGCCGCACAAACAGCTTGTGATGCTCGAACGGATACGCGCTAAAATCAAAGAAGCGCGCCGGCGCCAGCAACTGATCGAGCGTGGTGGCCATAGTCAACTCCCTTCGTACAGTGATTTGTATTTTGGTGGCAGGTGGTCTTCCTGTTCGAGGTGTGCGCAGAAGTGCTCGCCGGTGTCAAAGACATGGCCTTTTTCGATATAGCTGTCGGTGACAAACGGGCTGAAAGCCTGCGGGAAGATCATGTAGCGTGACTTGTGATAATCGCGGGCATGGCCGAGTTCATCCATCATGCCGGTGCTGAGCGGCGGGCGGTCCAGATAGGGATGGATTGCCACGACCGCGTCACACTTGCCGACATACCAGTGCAGGTCGCGATGCACCGTAAAAGAATAGGTGGCCTCGCGGTCTTTTTTGTCGGTCGGGTCGGTGCCGGTCGAGATTTCAATGCTCTGCGGATCGAGCACGGCGCCGTACCAGCGCAATCTGTGGATCAGCTGCGTGATCTGCTTGCGCACGTCCGGATCGGCGTGGGTCATCGAGTAGCTGGCGTACATGAGCAGGACATTGGGATCGAGGAAGAAGGTCAGCAAGTTCTGCGGCGGCTCGCGCACGGCCATGACGACATGCCGGATGTTCATCATCTTGGCCCAGTCCTCACTCAGGCTGACTTCCTCGTTCATCCACGAGAGGATCTCATAAATGGTGTGGTTGCGCTCCTTGATGGCCTGCAGGAACAAGTCGTGCGCCGGCGGCTTTTCGAGCCGCTGCTGCACCAGCCACTCGGCGTCAATCAGGGTAACGATCATGTCGGGATTGATGAACTCGCGAATGTACTTGCTGTCCTTGAATTTGCGGTTGATGCGATTCCATTCGACCGTTGCCGGCGCGCGCACAATGACGTGCGCGTAGTCGTGTTTCTCGATCTCGAAGCCGATCCGCTCGTACTCGCGCTCGCGGATCAATTCAAGAATATAGTCGGTCGTGCCCAGCAGGCGCTCCATCGGCTTCTCGCCGTTGCTGGTCATGCGCGCGACCATGTCGAAATAGGCAATCGCTATACCGTGCTGCTGGCCGAGCGTGCAGACGCGCTGCAGCCACTCGCGGTCTTCCAAGCCCGCAATGGTACCGGTCACTAAGATGCGCATGGGCAGTTGAAAGTTAAAGGTTAGAAGTTGAAGGTAACAAGTTCAGGGTTCAGGGTTCAGGGTTCAGGGCTGCTTGGAGTCCCGCCAGCGGCGGGATTCAGGGCAGAAGCAGAGAGAGTTGCCACGAAGGCATCCACGCCGCAGGGCGGGACTAGCAGACGCCAGCCACGACACGAAGAAGCAGCAGCAACAGAAGTGACATGTTTGGTTGTCAAAACGCTGCATGCCGCAGCTGCACGACAACCAATGCCTGGTTGCTGCGATTTCTGCGTGCCTTCGTGTCTTCGTGGCCATATTATGTGAGGATGCAGAGCAACAGTGTTTTTGCGGCAAAACCATGTTGTACACAATGAAGTGCGGCAATTCATGTTCATAGCATCAGAGTTCATAATTGCGCTGGTATTCCGCAATCACTTCGCCGGCCAGGCGGATGTCGCCATTGGGACAGCCCCAGATGTTGCAGAAGCAGACCGCGTTGCGATTGGTCGGGTCTTCATCCAGCGAGAGCATGACGTACTCGCCGTCCCACTGGCAATCGCACGGTGCCAGCACCGGCAGTTGCACACTGCAGATCGGGCAGCGCACCTCGAGCCGGTCGCCCACGCGGAAAATACCGCCACCACTGCGTTGGCGCTTGTTCAACACCGAAGAGATGTAAATCTCTTCCGCACCTTGTGCGCCGCTCAAGAGTAACTTGATACCCGGCACGTTGTCGAACAAGGTGTTGTCGCGCAAGATCAGTTGATGGCCGTTCGGGCAAAACACCTGTTGTACGCGCACGACGCCGGCGGTCTCGACGCCCAGCTTCTTGAGCTCATGCGCGATCACGGCGTGATCCGGGACGATGAGTTTGCCATTGTGGTCGAAGCGTTCCATCTGGTTTCCTTTCGGGTCGGGGTTCGCAAGCGGTTATGGGCTCTCGGCCAGCACGCGACGCAATTGCCCGCACGCGGCGGCGATGTCATCGCCTTTGCGGCGGCGCGCAATCGCCGTCACATGCTCGCCACATAGATATTCTACAAAATCACGCACATTTTCGGGTGAGGGCGCCGCAAACGCGCCGCCCGGGATCGGATTGTAGGGAATCACGTTCACTTTGCCGGGCACGCGCTTGATCAGTGCAGCCAGGCGCTGCGCGTCGCGCCACGAATCATTGACGCCGCGCAGCAAGACATACTCGAAGGTCACCCGCCGGCGCGTCGCGGCGTAATAATGCACCAGCGCGTCCATCAGCTCATGCAGACTGGTCGGGCAGTGAGGGATCAGCGTCCGGCGCAGGGCGTCGGTCGTTGCATGCAATGACACCGCCAGATTGACTTGCGGCGCATCCCGGGCCAGCGCGGCGATGCCGCGCACCACGCCGACGGTCGAGACCGTCATCCGCCGCGCCCCAATGCACAAGCCGAAGTCGTCGTTCAGAATCTGAATCGCGCGTACAACCTGCGCCCAGTTCAGCAGCGGCTCACCCATGCCCATGAAGACCAGATTGTTGATTTCGCTGCGCGGATGGGCCGCGCCGGCATGCCAGACTTGCTCGACAATTTCCGCGGCGCTGAGATTGCGCACAAAGCCGCCTGCGCCACTCGCGCAAAACGCGCAACCGATCGGGCAGCCCACTTGGGTCGAGAGACACACAGTCGCGTGCGCGCCCATCGGGATCCAGACACTCTCGACCGTTTCGCGATCGGCCAAGGTCAGGACCCGCTTTTCACTGCCGTCGGCGCTGTGGTGCAGCGCGCGCACCGTGCTGCCCGTCAACGGCAACGCGTGCGCCAGAGTGGCTTGCAGGCCGCGCGGCAGTTCGCTCATGGCTTGGTACGTCCCGGCGTGGCGGCGATACAGCCATTGCCACACTTGGCGCGCGTGAAACGCCGGCCAGCCGCGTTGCGCAAACTGCTGCTCAAGTTCGGCGCGCAGACAGGCCGTGACGCTAGTGGGCATCAGCGGTTCAGCGCCGGATCCAGGCGCCACGATCAAGGTCGTAGATCGCATACCGTCCAAGGGTGGGGACAAACGTTTTGGGCGTGGCGGCAAAGTGCGTATCCGGCGTGCCGAGCGCGGCGCGAAATTCGTTGCCGTCGGCGGTCTTCAGTTCGACCAGCGACGGCATGCCCGCTCCTTTGGGGAATATCAGCGTGCGCGTTGCGCCGCGCGGCCGGTCGGTGATGCGCACGGCCGCCGCGCTCTCGGCCACCTCGGCATCGGCACTCAGGCCGGCCAGCCAGCCGTGTGGCATGCCCTGCAATTGCTGGAAAAACACGCGGGGAATACCGGGCATGACCACATAATCAATCCGCCGGCAGACGGAGATGGTGCCGCCCAGCTCATCGGTGATGAACCAGAAACGCCCGTTGTACAAGACATCGGCGACGCTCAGGCCCAGCTTGTAAAAACGGACGCGCAACACCCGGCCCGGCTGCCAGAGGCAGACGCCGTTGGCTGTCTCCTTGCGCAGCGTGCCGCTCTGCAGCATGACAAAGGTGCAATCGAGTTTTACTTTGACCGTCTGCCACGCGGAGGTTGCACCCGCGATCGTGCGCAACACCCGCGCCGCGTCGGCGTCATCCAGGCGCGTGAACGCATCTTCGCTGAATGACAGCGTCTCGCAGCCGGCCAGTGCCAGCAGGCCCAGCAGTGTCGCGCCGCGCAGTGCGCCCTTCAGCAGGCGTGCAGCCTGTTGCCACCGAAGCACAGCAGACGATGGTGAATGCCGGATGCTGGTCACTGGACACCGAACACCGAACACCGATTACCTATTACTGCTGTGGCGTTGTGTTCAACCATTGCGCCCGAATGTCATAGGTGGTTTCCTCGCCGCCCAGCGTCACGCGCTCGGTGCGCACCACCCGGCGCAGATGCGGCTGAATCCAGATCGTGCAGCGCACGACGCGGTGGGCATTGGCCAGCATATCGAGCGCGAATGCCGCGCGCTGCGCCGGGCGCGCCACGGCCGTCACGACATACAGCTCTTCCTCGATCCGCACCGCCAGAGTATAGTCGCGCAACACCGCCAAGTCCGGCACGCCCAGCATGAAATCAAGCGGTGATTCGCCTGCCAGGAGTGGGCGCTGGTCGCGTTCCTGCGTCGCCGGAAATATCGTCGTCACCGTATTGTTGCTGACCACCACGACATACGGATACGGATTGCGCACGTCCTTCGTCACAACGTGTGGCGGTGTCAGCGTGATCCGACAATCGCTTTTGATCGTTTGCGTCAGGCCAGGCACACGCTGCGCCAGCGTCACATCCGCGACATAACTGGTCGTCTGCTGGGCGTACAGGTGCAACACCGCCAAGCCATGTTCGAGAAAGGTGCGCCCATCCGCGCCCGACGGCACCGCCGGCGTCGCTGCCGCCGCGCCCACGGCCGCGCCCAGCGCCAGCAACAGCAGAGCGTGCCAAGCACCGCGCCGCATCACGCTCCGTGCACTTCCGGCAAGCTGATCAAGTGCAGGAACTCCTGGCGCGTGCGCGCGTCGCTCTTGAAGCCGCCTTCCATCGCGCTGGTTGTCGTGTACGATTTCACCTTCTGCACGCCGCGCATCGCCATGCACAAATGCATCGCCTCGCATACCACGCCCACGCCCCACGGCCGCAAATGCTGCATCAGGCATTCGGCAATCTGCGCGGTCATCCGTTCCTGCAGCTGCAAGCGCCGCGAGTACACATCCACAATCCGCGGAATCTTGCTCAAGCCGATCACGCGTCCGTGCGGAATGTACGCCACGTGGATTTTGCCAAAGAACGGCAGCAGGTGATGCTCGCACAAGCTGAAAAAATTGATATGCTTGACCAATACCATTTCATCATATTTCTCTTCAAAGATGGCGGTCTGCAGCTCGTCTTCAAGATTGATGCGATAGCCCGATGTGAGAAAGGCATACGATTCCTGCATCCGCTCGGGGGTGCGCTGCAAGCCCGCGCGGGCGGGGTCATCGCCGATCCGCCGAATAAATTCCGTGTAAAACTCAAGATCAGTCATGAAAGTGAACCATAACGCGATTATGATCGGATTCTGCCAGCGCGAGCGACACCAGCCGCACGCCCAGCGCCTGCAAGCGCGGCATCAGCCGCGCCGCAATCTTCTCCGCCAGATTTTCCATGGTGGTGATGACGCCCGCGAGAAACGCAACATCCGTGTTCAAATTGCGATGGTCGAGCTGGTCGACCACCTCTTCCCGCAGCACATCGCGCAGCGCCGTCACATTAACGATCATCCCGCTGGCCGCGTCCTTGGGGCCGCTGACGCTGATGGTCAACTCGTAATTGTGACCATGGCCGCCGGGATTGCTGCAGCGCCCATAGACGCGCTCGTTCTCGGCCGCGCTCCAGGCCGGATTGCAGAGCCGGTGCGCCGCACAAAACTCAATCGTGCGGCTGACGGTCATCACGGTGGTCTGCGTTGCTGTCATTATCTGAAAGTATACGCGATCCGGCCCGGCAAGTCAACTCTGCGGTAGTTTCTGCGGTAATGTCTTTGGCAACGAAACACAGCATGGGCGGCGAATGATTACTCATGAGAGCGCTTTCTACGTTGCAGTGTACTTGTAGCCGCCCGCGGTGAGGGCGGCTTCTGCAGCCGCGGTCAGCGCCCGCGGCTACAATTGGCATGACACCTAGTAAGCGCATTCATTAGTATGTAAAACCGCCCACGCGGCGGGCGGACGGCGAGTGCAGCATCGCCGCTGAATTGTGGCCACGCCGCCCGGCTTGGCTGTCTGCGTCATCTGCGGATAAATTCTGACGGCGTCAAGGGCCTGACCGCCTTGCCGGCGTTGGTGACACTCAGACGGCATGCCGCGCGCGGCGCGCGTGGCGTGTCCACGCCGATGGCGGGACTGGCTGGTGCCTTAGCTGACCACGTCAGCATGGCAGCAGTTGTCAGCTTTTCTGCGTCCCCCCGTTCTCCGTCCCCGGTCCTTCGTCAGTCATTTCAACTCACAGAATCTGCGCCACGCCGGAAGCAGGCCTTAGAGTCTCACCACCTGCTTGATGTTCACCAAGCGTTGCTTGAGGTACGCGAAGGTTTCCTGCGGGGTGTCGCAGGTCTTGAAGAGCTTCAAATCTTCCTTGCTGATCAAGCCCATTTCGGCCATCGGCTTGAGATTGAGGACCTTGTCCCAATACTCGGAGCCATACAGCACGATCGCCATTTTCTTCTTGGTCTTGCCGGTCTGGATCAGCGTCAGCAGCTCAAAGAACTCGTCGAGCGTGCCGTAGCCGCCGGGGAACACGACCAGCGCCTTGGCCAGGTAGACGAACCAGAATTTGCGGATGAAGAAGTAGTGAAAGTCAAAACTGAGCTCGTCGGTGATGTACGGATTGGGATCCTGCTCATAGGGCAAACTGATGTTGAAGCCGATGCCTTTGCCGCCTTTGACCAGGCGCGCGCCTTTGTTGGCGGCTTCCATGATACCGGGCCCGCCACCGGAGCAGACATAGACGGCGCGGTCACGCTCCTTGATCGACCAGTCGGTGAGCAGGCGGGCGAGTTCGACGGCGTCTTCATAGTAGCGGGCGAGGAAGACTTGATGCTGGGCAAAGGTCAGCGCGGCGTGTGCCTTTTTGCTTTTTGGGTTTTTGGCAACATCCGCTTTGGCGGCGCGCAGCATGGCCTGGGCGTCTTTCTGCGACTTGATCCGGGCCGAGCCGTAAAAGACAACCGTGTCGCGCACTTTGTATTTGCGCAAGCGCGTGCGCGGCTCGATGAATTCACATAGAATGCGAATTTCGCGCGCGTCGGGACTGTTCAGAAAATCAATGTTTTTGTAGGCTTTCATGGCGATGGGGTGTTGAGGTTATTCCCAGGAGTCAAAGAACGCAGAATAGGCGGCGCGCAACGAATGCATGCGCTGCTTGATCAGTAGATTGAGATTCTTCTCGAACAACAAACCGATGCCGATCAGCAGGCACGCCGCCAGCGCGACGGGCACAAACCAGGGTACTTGCCCGAAGCGCACGACCTGAATCACGAGAGTGACGACATCCACACAGATGATCGCCAGTGCGGCATGGAACAGGAAGCGGTTACGCCGGCCCATCGCCGCGGCACACAAGACGCTGGCGCTCAGCAAGACGATGACATGATCGGCCAGCGCGCGGTCGTGCACGACGTTGAGATAGGTCGGCCCAAAGTATAGCAATAGACCGAGCAATTGTATAGCATTGCGCGCGGCCAGTGTGAGGGCATCGTGGCGGCGGGCCAGATCGGTGATGACAATAATCAACGCGGCCGGCAGCCAGAGCCATGCGGCCAGCTCGTCCACATGGTACCCGCGCAAGTAAAGGAAATAGGCCGTGACCCAAGCTAGGACCGCGATGGTGCCATGCAGCCGCGCCAAGGCCGCGCGCTCAAAGAACGAGAACAGCAAGGCCAGCGCGCCAAGCGCCGCACCGCAGAGCAGTAGCCCGTGGGCAAAGCCGAGAATATCTGGGCGCCACAAATAGCCGAGCGTCAGGGCACACAGGATGGTGGCCGCTTGCGCCTGGATGGTGGCCAGCGTGGTGCGGGTGACGCCGGCCAGCAGCGTATGCGCAAGCCAGAGTAGCAGGCATACCTGCCACAACGGGGTCCAATGTTTAAAGGCATAGCAGCAGCAAAACACCAAGGGCAGCAGCGCGACGAGGTGATAGATCCAAGCCTGCCTGCGCCAGCGTGAATGCCAGAACACGACGGCAACCAGGCATGCACCGGCGCTCAGCACCACCGCGTTGTAGAACACGAACGGCGTGAGGCCGGCGAACTGGGTCCGCAGCAGGCACGTCACCGCCAGATAGTAAAACACCAATGACGCCAGACTGCCGAGAATGGCGCGGGTGTCATCAGGATGGCGCCGCATGCCAAGCACAAACAGGCCCAGCCAGCACACGCCAAAGGGGAGCAGCAGGCCGGCTTCCATGAGCGCCAGCGTGCGCAGCGAGGTGCACTGCACGGCATAAACAAAGGTCCCGGCGAGCAGCATCACCAGCAGAGAATCCGCAAGATTGAAAAGCAAATTCAGATGGTGCGTCAGAATGCGCGGCAGACGCGTGCGGTCTATCCAGGAAACGACAGTTGCCGTGAGCATGCCGAGTGCGGCGCACACAATGCTGATTCGCAGCAGCCCGGGCGCGGCGTGGCGCATATACGCCAGCACGACGACCAGCCACAGCAGTTGCGCGGCAGAACTGAGGCCGATGGCCGTGATGCTATCGCGATAAGTGACCAGCAACAGAAACCATAGGAGGCAGCACGAGACGGCACTGTGAGGCGCATACTGCGGCAGGTGCGGCAGGCACGCCAGCACCAGCAGATAAGCCGCCGCCGTCGCGCCGCTGGCCAGCCAGAGTGCCTGCATGGGCGTGCCGCCGCGCCAGTACTTGGGCAGTAGGGCATTCAGGCCGCTCAAGGCCGCCAGACCAAGGGTGATCAACCAGATCGTCTGATCCCACGTGTCGCCATAACTGCGCGCGCCGGCCAAGACCAGCAGAAACGCGAAGCCCCAGGCGCCCGCCAGCGCGATTGACGCGCGCCACATCACATGGCTTCCCGCGCAGAGCCCGACGCACAGCGCCAAGGCCAGAATGTTGCCGCCCCAGATCGAGCCGCGGGCGCAGACAATCACGCCCAGCAGGCCGCACAAGAGCAGACTGGCGACAAAGCCGGTTAGATGCACCATGCGGGCTGTCGGGCTGCGCCGCGGCGCGGTCAGGTGCAGCAGCAACAATAGGCCGGCCATCAGTGCCCACGGCAGAATATTCAAGGATTGGCCCCAGGCGTCGTTCAACATGCCGGTCGCGCACACCAGCGCACCTGCCGTTGCCAACGCCGCCCAGCCGCGCGCAATGCGCACGGTGAAGCCATGCAGAAACAGGGCCAGCAGGGCGCAGCGGAACCACAGCTCCTCGCTGCGATATTCCGCGGGCACACCACCGAACGGCACACAACTCACGGCAAACGCGCCGCAGCCCACCAGCAGGGCCAGCCAGACCGCCGCCAGACGATAACTGCGCGCGCCGGACCAGCGCAGGGTGCTGAGCCCCAGCAATCCAAACGCCAGGCCACCAAACACAATCTGCCAGACCGCGCGCGCATGGGTTGCATCCCACAGGCCGCAGGCGACGGCGGCCAGCCACGCCAGCAATGCCAGCGCCGCAAAGATGCGCGCATGCAGCTGCCGGGCCATGGCCATGTAGATCAGTGCGCACACCGTGAAGACGCCGCACCAAGCCAACGCTGGATGAGTGCGCACCTCGAGCACCTTGAACAAAATAGCGGCGTAATAATTCAGTGGCAGCCAGACGGCGCTGATGCCCATCAGCGCCAGACCCGTACGCGGATAGCCGCGGCGCGTGTACAGCCAGCGGCCGAGCAGGTACACGGCACACATGCAGGTGAACAGCAGCGCCAGTTTCAGCGGGCCGGACAACATTGCGCGATAGTGGTACAACGCGCCGAAGGCGGCGACGCCGGCGCAGACAATGCCGGCATTCAGCGCATTGCGGGTCAACACCTCGGCCAGCCGCCGTATGCGCTGGTAGCGTGCGTCATCGGTTTCCGGCGGCAGGGAGAATGCAAACGGTGTGTCCGACGAAAGGACGGGCTCGGCGGCGCGCGGTGTGACTGGTGGCGCCGTGTCGTGTAATTCCACCGCTTGCACGTCAGGCACCATCGGTTCGGGCGGCGGCGCGGGCGTAGGACTCGAGAACAAGGCGATCAAGCCGTTGATCACCCAGATCATGATCTTGACAAAGCCGACCAGGCAGCAGACGGCCAGGAACAGCATCAAGAGAATACCAAAGAATACCATGGCTGCCATCCTTAAGGTTGCATCCATTGTAACGTTCCGCGCGGGAAATGTACAGCCGCAATGCGCGTTATTCGCGCGGCCTGCACGGGATATCACCCAGATCTTTGTCGGCCGTGATGTTCCTAACATCTATGGCATTACATTCATTGCTTGGCCCCGCGATGCGGATTTCGAGACGAATTGTCGGTGGCACATGCGTTAAGACAAAGGTGCCGTCAGCCTGCGAAGAAACACTGTCATGGTACTGTACCGTCTCATCAACAGGCGACAATTCGAAGCAAGACACGCGCCAGTCCGCTGCCGCGTCGCCATTCATTTTGACAACCCGGCCGCGCAGGCTGATGCCGCGCTCACGCGGCACGACAGCACCAACGTCGAGATCCGTGTCGCCAACTTCAATGGGCAGGCGCAGCGGCGCATAGCCATCCGCCGCGACATAAAGGATGTGCGGGCCGGGATACACAGGCGAAACCAGAAAATCGCCGTGGCATGCCACGCGCTGGTCCGCGTCCACGCTGACCTGTGCCTTCAATGCCTTGCCGTCGGCATCTGTGACCATGCCGGTGACGCGCGCCATGCGTGGCAGACGGATGTCGATCAACGGGCCGTTCGGCGCAACATCGTGCAGGAGAATATTGGTGAAATTGTGTGACGTTATCTCAACAAAGTAGCGCAGCGTGGGATCAAGGCCTTTAATGGCAAACTCACCCGGTTCATCGTTCGAAGTATACCGCACGATCACTAGGCGGTGCAGGTCATCAACCGCAGCGTAATCACCGGTGAGCGCGCTTGCCCACACGCTAACAGGTTTCCCGCTCGCGTCGCGCACACGACCGGCAATGACACCTTGTCCAGGAAGATTGATCAACACTTCCGCGCTGGGCGCCGCCACGGCGATGTTGGTGGTCAATTGCAATCCCGGCGCGACCACCTCGAGTCGGTATGGTCCGGCGGGTATCTCACTACAGGTCCACGCATTGCTTGATTTCGTAAAGTCATAATCATGTCTGAACAAGTTGTCTTCACCGCCGGGATCGTGCGTGTACACTCGCACGTGCGGATCGGTCGGAGCAATTGGTGCTGAAAATGCCACCGTTAACGTGGCGAAAGCCGGCAGGCGCACATCGACGCGCGTGCGCGTTCCCGGCGTGGGTGTGAATGCGTCGCTAAATGCAACAAAACGAGAATTGTTATAAACTCGGGCGCACATGGGCGCGAAATGCACCGGCACATTCTCAAGCATGACATGATTGCCTGTCGTAGAAGCATCCATCATGTTTTGCAGTGTTTGCCCAAAGCGCCACAAGTTACCAATCGGGCCATGAAGCTGCGCGCTGATATTGGTGAAGGGTTTGCCGTCGTACGTCCAGACAAAGACTTCCACAACCGCTGCGGCAGACAGACAAACTGTTGCGTTGGTACCCTCCGGCACACTCGAGCTGATCGGCACATAGTCAGCGTGCGAAAATCTCGCGTAGCCACCTATATCCTGAAAAACAAATCGGCCGTTGATATCCGTGGTCACGCAGGCATCCTGTTTATACGTCACGGTGACATTCGGCACAGGCAGCTTGGTGTTCCAGTCCAGCACAGTGCCGCCATACAGGTGCGGTTGTTGCCGCTCGTCAAATTCAAAAACCATGTCGCACGGCGTCAGCTCGTCTTCACGGACGGTAAGGCGTTCGCGTGTCTCGGCGCGCTTGTAGCCCGGCGCGTTGAACGAGACCGAGTAGCTGCCGGCGGGCAACACATGCGAAAAGTATGTTCCGTCCTCTTCGATATCCACATGCAGGATGCGAGACGACGTCGCCGGGCTGCCATTGCTTGTTGTGGTGTGACATGCAAGCTGCACATCAGCGTTGGTCACCGGGACACCGTCACTCGATTTGAGTACGCCATACAAACGACCACCGCTGCTGACAACCACGATGAGCCAGGCCGGCGGCGGATGTTGCACATCAAACGGGCCGACGCCGCCATACGTCTCGCTCGGCACATAGTAGCGCACAACCACCGGGCGTGCCAGTGACAGCGCCGGCAGTATGAAGGCGCCGTCAGCATCGGTGCCGACCTGGTCACCGACACTTGTGCATCTGCCGCGCTCGATCAAGAACTGCCAGCGCCGCGAAGTTTCAGTGTCTTCGGCCAGTTCAGCCCAGACGAACGCGCCGGAGATCGCTTCGCCACTGCTACGGCGGATGTCGCCGCGAATGGCGCATGCTGAATCCGGTGCGGGATGCGACACTATGATTGGTGTCGGTTCCTTGTTCACCTGACGTTTGTGTGCATGCGCGGGCACCGTGCGCGCCAGTGTCGGCATCGGTGTCTGTGCCGGTGATCTGGGTTTGGCACCTGGCCACACAAGCCAGGTCGCTATGCCGATCAGCACCAGCAGCACGCCGGAAATGACGATTGCGCGCTTTGTCATGAATCAAACCTGTGTTTATCCTTATGAACTCGTGCCAATGAAGGTAGTATCTGTCCATCGCTGATTATAGCACAATCGGTAGCCGGTGTGGCGGAGGAAATTCGTTCGCGGTAGATTCTCGCGCGCCGCGATAATTAATAAAGCGGCCTATGGCCGCACGACGGTGGTGCTGCGCCTTCCGTTCGATGTTCAATGTTGAATGCTCAATGTTAATAGCTTCTTGGGCTTGTGTGGCGATGCCATGCGACATCGGCGAAAATTACGGATAAATTCTGGCGGGGGGCAACAGATCGCCGCAGGGAAGCGGCGCCCATCCACGCCGATGGCGGGACTGGCCCAAAGCCTGCGCTATCGGGCGGGCTTGGCCACGGCGGCTTTGGTCGGTGCTTTGGCGGCGATTTGCTCGTCTTCGTCGTCGGCGCGCGAGCCAAGGCCCAGCTTCAGCAGATGCTGGCCGATCTGCTCGCCGATCTCAGCCACCAGCGACGGCACGTAGTGCCCCTGCTTGAAGTAGCCACCGTTCGGGTCAAAGACACTCTTGAGCTCCTCGACCAGAAAGGTTGGATCGGCCGTGCGGCGGAAGACGGCCGAGATCAGGCGCGTCATCGCCACCATCCAACTGAAATGCTGCAAATTCTTGCTGTTGATGAACAACTCGAAGGGGCGCACCCGGCCATTGTCTTCGGTGATGTCGTTGATCGTGATATAGAGCGCCTGGCCGGAGAGCGGCGTGGTCAGCTTGTAGGTGGTGCCGTGCAATTGAATGGGCCGGGCACTCAGGAAGGCGGCGTCGGTGGATTGCAGGTCGGCCTTGGCGCGCGCCTTGTCATCGGCGGGTGCGGCGGCGGCGGGCGCATCCTTGCTGACGAGCACGCCGGTGATGTTGGCGTTGGGACGAAAGGTCGTGCAGCCCTTCAGCCCTTTGTCGAAGGCCATCATATAAATGTCGCGGAACTCTTCGAAAGGCAAGGCGGTCGGCACGTTGATCGTCTTCGAAATCGAGCTGTCAACAAAGGGTTGCAGCGCGGCTTGCATCTCGATATGCTCACGCGGGCTGACGGCATCGGCCGTGACAAAAAACTTTGGGAGCGCCTTGGGATCGGCGTGCGGATGTTTGGCGTGGTACAGGTTGTAGGCGTAATCGCGGACTTCCTGCTCGGTTGTTGTGTCACCGCCGCCGGCCAGCATTTTGCGGGTGTAGGACAGGGCGAAGATCGGTTCGAGACCGCTGGAGACATTACCGGCGAAGAGCGAGATGGTGCCGGTCGGCGCAATCGACGTGAGATGCGAATTGCGGATGCCGTGCCGGCAAATGCCCTCGCGAATGTCCTCGGGCAGCGCGGCGATGAATTTGCCGGTGAGATGTTTGGCGCGATCCAGCGCCGGAAATGCGCCTTTTTCCTTGGCCAGCTCGATCGAGGCCCGATAGGCGGCATGGCAAATGATACGCATAACCTTGCCGGCTTCCGCAGCGGCCGGCGCGGCACCGTAGCGCAGGCCGAGAAACACAAGCATGTCAGCCAAGCCGGTGACGCCGATGCCCATGCGGCGCTTGCGCAGGGCTTCATCGCGTTGGTGCTCGAGCGGATATTGGGAGATGTCAATCGTATTATCGAGCATGCGCACGGCGGTGCGCACGACGGCCTCGATGCCCGCATAGTCAACGGCTGCGTCACGCGCAAACGGGCGCGCCACGAAGCGCGTCAGATTGACTGAGCCGAGCAGGCATGCGCCAAACGGCGGCAAGGGCTGCTCGCCGCACGGATTGGTCGCACAAATGTGCTCGCAATAATGCAGGTTGTTGAATTGATTGACGCGATCAATCAGGATGATGCCGGGCTCGGCGTGGTCGTAGGTCGAGTGCATGATGCGGTCCCACAGCGCGCGCGCGGGCACGGTTTTGTGGATGCGGCCATCGAAGACAAGGTCCCACGGCGTGTCAGCCTTGACGGCCTCAATAAAGGCATCCGTGACCGCGACCGAGAGGTTGAACATCTGCAAATTTTGGCCGTCGCGCTTGGCGTCAACAAAGGCCTCAATGTCGGGATGCGAGCAGGCCAGCACGGCCATTTGCGCGCCGCGGCGCTGGCCGGCGCTCAGGATTGTGCGGCAGGTGGCATCGAAGACGCGCATGAAGCTGACCGGGCCGGAGGCACTGGCCTGCACGCCGCGAATGTAGGCGCCGGCCGGGCGCAGGGTCGAGAAGTCCATGCCGATGCCGCCGCCTTGTTTCTGGGTCAGGGCCGCATTGCGGACGGTCTCGAAGATGCCCTCCATCGAGTCTTCGATCCGATTCAAGACGTAACAATTGAACATGGTGACGCGCTTGCGATTCGTGCCGGCGTTGGCCAGAATGCGCCCGCCCGGCAGGAATTTGTAATCGTGAAGACACGCGAAGAACTCATGCTCCCAGTGGTCGTGGTCACGCTCGTACATGGCCAGCCCGCGCGCGACGCGCCGCCAAGTATCCTCGACCGTCTGATCAATGGGGGTGCCGTTGTCCGCGTGGTAGCGGTACTTCATGCCCCAAATCTGCTGGCTAATCTCTTCCACCTGCGCCGCCATCATGCCGTGCGCTCTCCTCATTCACAACCAAGGCTAAAAAATCAAAATGAATACTACATCTCGTTTGTGCACATCCAGCGCTCCACGAGATATTGAAAAGCATAGCACAGACATGCACAAAATGCAAACCGCTGTCAAGTGGTCGCACGATCGGTGCCAACCATTGCGCGCAAACCACTGTAAAACGTGAGGATAGACCGCGGTGTGGGGCCGGTCAAGTTCGGAACTTCGGGCTGACTGCCGGAGGGTTTGTGTAAATCGTTGCAATGCAATGCGGTGCGAAACTCACCGGGCAACAGGCGAGTGTTCATAGGCATGCGGCAGGAGCATCCGTGAAGTGCCAGCCTTTGAATTCCGAATGGACACGGCGCATGACGGAGTTTCTGCAGGTCTTAGGCCGTGCACCCAATCATGGCGGGCGTTTGCGTTTCGGGCGCGAGTCGGGTATAATTCATCTAATTAGTAAGGACACTGTTTCATGCCATTGCCTGATTTTAAGAAGGACCTGAATCCGGTGCAGTACGCGGCGGTCACGCATGGTGACGGCCCGTTGCTGATTGTCGCGGGCGCCGGCAGCGGCAAGACCCGCATTCTCACCTATCGCATCGCCCACTTGGTTGCCCACGATATTGCGCCGCACCGCATCCTGGCGGTTACCTTCACCAACAAAGCCGCGGATGAGATGGCGCGGCGTGTGGACAAACTGGTGCAGCAGTACGTCCCGGTCTCGACCTTCCATTCGTTTTGCCTGCGCACCCTGCGCCAGGAAGTCGCGCACATTCCGTATCAACCGAATTTCGTGGTGTATGACAAGAGCGACCAGGTGACGCTGGTCAGGGAGTGCATGCGCCATGTCAATGTGACCGAGAAGCAGCTCAAGCCCAAGGCGATCTGCGCGGCCATCAGCCGCGCGAAAGACAAACTGACCGACGCGCCCCACTACGCCGCGGCGGTCAGCAGTTATCTGGAAGAAGCGATCGGCAATGTCTACAAAGAATACGAAGTCGCACTGCACAAAGCCAACGCCATGGATTTCGACGATTTGTTGATGCAATGTGTGACGCTGTTCGCGCACCACCCGGCGGTGCTGGCGGCGTATCAAGAGCGCTTTGTGCATGTGCTGGTGGACGAATTTCAAGATACAAATCACGCCCAGTACGCCTTGATGAAGCAGTTGGTGAAGCGGCGCCGCAACATCAGCGTGGTGGGTGATCCGGATCAATCGATTTACCGGTTCCGCGGCGCGAACATCCGCAACATTCTTGATTTTGAGAAGGACTTCAAAGGCACGCGGGTGATCGTCCTCGAACAGAACTATCGCTCAACCGTGACGATCCTTGAAGCGGCCAACCACGTTGTGGCCCACAACATCGAGCGCAAGGAGAAGAAGCTGTGGACCAAGAACGACATCGGCGTGCCGATTCACATCTACCGCGCGGGTGACGAACACGATGAAGCGAACCACATTGTGGAGAGTATCCGCGGTCTGCACGAGAGCGGCGCGCTGGCCTCGCTGAAAGACGCGGTGATTTTTTACCGGGTGCATGCGCTCTCGCGCGTGCTCGAGGACACCTTGCGGGTGGCGCGCGTGCCGTATGTCATTGTTGGCGATGTCAGCTTTTACAATCGGCGCGAGATCAAGGACATCGTCGCGTATCTGCGCGTGGTGGTCAACAACGCCGATGACGTGAACGTGCGCCGGATCATCAACGTGCCGGCGCGCGGCATTGGCGAAACGACGCAGGAGACGATCGCCAAACATGCCCGCGCGCAGCAGCTCTCGTTTTTTGGCGCGCTCGAGCACACGGCCGACATCGCCCAATTGACATCCGGCACGCGCCGCAACATCGCCAATTTCCTAAAGCTGCTGCACGGCTTGCAGAAGCAGGCCGCAACCTTGCGGCCGACCGAAATGATCAACCGGGTGATTGATGCGACTGGCTATCTGGATGCGCTGGTCGGTTCGGAGGATGTGCAGGATCGGGCGCGGGTCGAGAACGTGCGCGAGCTGATCTCGGCTGCGACCGAATATGAGCATAGTTGCCCGGACGAGCGGCCCAGCTTGCAGGGCTTCCTGCAAGAAATCGCGCTCACCTCGGAACTCGACAAATGGAACGACACGAATGCGGCCGTGACGTTGATGACGATGCATAACGCCAAGGGCCTCGAGTTTCCGGTGGTTTTCATGGCGGGCCTTGAAGAAGATTTGTTTCCGCACTTCAATTCGCTTGAAGACCCGACGGATGTTGAGGAAGAACGCCGCTTGTGCTATGTCGGCATGACGCGCGCCGAACAGCGTTTGACCATGACGTGCGCGTATCACCGCACGATTTTCGGGCAGCGCAAAGTGCGCGAGCCCTCGCGTTTTCTGAGCGAATTGCCGGCCGAGCACATTGAGACGCAGGTCAGCGTGCTGCATGAAGAGCTGGGCGCGGTGGACACGAGCGGGCCGGTGTACGGCACGGGCCGTGGCGCGCCGGCTGCGCCGGCGAATGGCGACTACAAGTCCGGCCAGCGCATCAGTCATGCCCATTTTGGGGCCGGGTTGATCGAGTCGGTGATGGGCGGCGGCGACGACGCGCGCCTGACGATCAAATTTGACAGTTTGCCGAATCCGAAAGTGCTGGTGGCGAAATACGCCAAATTGCGCGTCGGGCGTTAGGCGCGAGCGCATGAGCATAGCGCCCAACGGCCACGAGGTCAGCACGGTTTCGCTGCAACGCTGCGGCACGTACGAGGTGGATGCCGTCGTGGCGGCGGTGCGCGCGTGTCTGGCGCCGCTGGGTGGGATGGCTGCGTTTGTCAAGCCCGGCCAACGGGTTTTGCTGAAGCCGAACCTGCTGATGGCGGCGCCGCCGGAAAAGGCTGCCAGCACGCATCCGGCCCTGGTCGCGGCGGCCATTATCCTGGTGCGCGAAGCGGGCGGCCTGGCGACGGTGGGCGACAGTCCGGCCATTGGCACTGCGGCGGCGGCCCTGCAGGCGACCGGGATCAAGGCGGTCTGCGAGCGGGATGGTGTCGCGCTGGCGGATTTCACGTATGAATCGTCGTTCGAATGTGCCGACAATCTGATTGCGCGGCGGATCAATCTGGCGCGCGCCGTGGCAGAGGCCGATGTGATTATTTCCTTGCCCAAATTGAAGACGCATGTGCAGATGGCGCTGACCTGCGCGGTCAAGAATCAATTCGGGTTGGTGACCGGCACCCAGAAAAGCGCGTGGCATTTTCGGATGCAACAGCGCGCAGCCTTTGCGGATTTGTTGATTGACATTAATCGCATTGCGCGGCCGGCCTTGGCCATTGTAGACGCGATTGTGGCGATGCACGGCGACGGGCCCAGCAGTGGCGAGCCGATTGCCGTTGGGCTGGTCATGGCGAGTGCGGATTTGAGCGCGCTGGATATGGTGGCCTGCCAGATTGTCAGATTGGATCCGCAACGTGTGCCGACGATTGTGGCGGCCCAGCGGCGCGGCTGGGGGGCGGCCACGCGGGCCCAGATCGAGACGATTGGCCCGCCGCTCGACGAGCTGGTCGTGCCGGGCTTCCGCCACGTGAGCAGTTTGACAAGCGTGGTGCAATTGCTGCCCTTGCCGCAACAGTGGCTGGAATGGTTGAGCCGGCATTATGCGCCGCGGCCGCGGATTGCGTTCGCACGCTGCATCCGCTGCTATGCCTGCCGCACAGGGTGCCCGGTGACGCCGGCGGCGATCGACCCGGAGCGCGCGCCACATCAGCGGGTCAATGATCGCACCTGCATTCGCTGCTATTGTTGCCATGAATTCTGCCCGGTCAAGGCGATTTACCTGCGCCCGAGCCGGATGCAACGGCTGTTCCATCCGCAGGCGATCGGCGATTGGATTGCCCGGCGGGTCATGCCGCTCTTGGCGCGGCTGCGGCGATAAGACGGCGGGGGCGTTCGGGATTGTTCGAAGGCGCGCGCGCGCACCCGCGCTGGTGCACAAAACGCGCGCGGGTCGGCGCCATGTGCTCGCCACCAGTTTCAGCTCTCGATCAGAGATGCGAACCCGCACTGTGCCGTCGGCATTGACTTGCTACACGACAAAGAGAAAAACGACTTGCCCGGCAAACCGTTATGGACAAAATGAACACTCGGCGTTCATTTTTCTTCTTTTCTAATCATACAACGTAATTTGCAGACTGCAAATACTGCCAGCATGCCCAGCATCGCCGCCGGCTCGGGCACGGATTCATAACAGCCCATGTCGGGCTCGCTGCCTTGCACGCGCGGCGCGCCCATGCAATCAGTGGTGATACCGGGAATCAGCAGGCCGGCTTCAATGCAAGGCGAGCCGACCTGTAACGAGTAATCAAGGATGTTGGTATTAACGAACTGCGGATAGCCGCTGATATTGCCCGTGCCGGTTGCATAGCCGCCCTCGACATCCGAATACTGCACGTCATAGCCGTTCTCGACGTTTTCAACGGTATGGCCCCAGACGATGCAATTGGTGAGGGCGAGCGCTGCGCCACTACCGCATACCACGCCCTCTTTGGCGTTCTGGGCGATGGTGCAATAGGCCATGTGCAGCTTGGCTGAAGCAGTGCGCACGCCGTCGCCGCCATTCGCGGCGACGTTGCGGATGAGCAGACAATTGGCCACCGCGCAAGTCGCGCCGTCATAGACATACAGCGCGCCGCCGTCGCCGCCGGCATGATTGCCGAGGAAGCGCGTGTGCGAGATCGCGGCGCGGCTACCATGCGCGAGCAAGATGCCGCCGCCTTGCCGGCCCGGCTGGAGCGCCGAATTATAGCTGATCTCGTTGGCGATGCCGCTGCCCAGCAGTGGTTGCGCATAATCGCCGGTGATCGAGAGAGTGGCGGCATAACAGGCGATGGCCCCGCCGTGATTGCTGCTCAGATTATCGGTGAAATAGGAATTGACAATAGCTACGGCGCCGCCAAAGGCGACCGCCACGGCGGCGCCGCCGAGATCCGTCAGCGCATTGGTTGCGCGGGCGAGATTGCCGATAAAATAGCTGGCGGCCAGCGTCGCGTGGTTCTGCGGGGAATACACGCCCAGGCCACCGCCGTTGTAGCCTGAATTTCCATCGAAGCTGGCGAACTGGGCGCGCAGCAAGGCCGTGCCAGCGAGAAAGATGCCGCCGCCGTTGCCGCCCGCTATGTTTTGCGACAGATAGACCCAATCGCCGGTGATGGTCACTGTGCCGTTGCCGGCATAGAGCGCGCCACCATCGCCTTTGGCGGTGTTGTGGTCGAGGCGCGTGCCCTGGCGCACAGACAAATTGCCGGCGAGTAACCAGTAAACCGCGCCGCCTTCCTGCCCTGCGCTGTTGCTGATGATTTGACAACTGTCGAAATAGGCGTAGGTGGGCCCGTTCAAGGCGCACAACGCGCCGCCGCGATGCCCGCTGCCGGTGCCCGCCACATTGCCGATGAACGCGCTGTTGGTGGCCACAAACAGAGAGGGCCGATCAACATACACGCCGCCGCCGTCATCCGCGGCGTAATTATTCAGCACGGTGGCGCCATACAGCAACGCGGTGCTGCCCACGCCGTAGAATGCGCCGCCATCAGTGTTGACGCGGTTGGCGTATGGCGCGATGTTGTCACCGAGTGTGGCGCCGGCAATAGTCACCCGCGACGTCAGCGCAAACACGCCGCCGCCATTATTGGCATACCCATAATTAACCTGCGTCCCATTGGTCAGGGTCACCGTCGAACGGTCGGCGTGAATGCCGCCACCGTTGCCGCCGGCGAAATTGGTGTAGGCCGAGATGGTGCTGCCGATGTCCGCGTTATCGGCCAGTAGTGCACTGTTGAACAGCGCAATGCCGCCGCCGTTGCCACTGGCATAACTGTGGCACACGCGCGCCTGATTGGAAATGACCAGCGTGGAGTTTCTGGCGTACACGCCACCGCCGCTGCCGTTCGTCACGGCATTGCAGCCGGCAAAGCCGACCGCGGTGCTGGTATCCCGGACGACGGCTTGGGCTTTGTCCAAGAGCAGCAAACCGCCGCCGCGCGTGGCCGCCGTGTTGGCATAGACATGCGTGCCTTTCTGTAAAATGACGGTGCTGTTGCTGGCCGTGATGCCGCCGCCTTCCAGCGCGGTGTTGTCGTTGACTTTGGTAAAGGAGTCGAACGTGCAACTGGACAATTCCTGCACCCACACGCCGCCGCCACTGGTGCGCGCGCTGTTGCGCGTAATCTCGGTGTTTTCCAGCACGACGTGCGCGCCAAAGCGCACGCACAATCCGCCGCCGGTGCCCAGCGTGCCCGCGCTGTTGTAGGCGCTCACCAGATAGCGGCCCGTCAACACCGCGTAGTCGCGCACATTGATGGCACACGACGTGACCCCGGTGACCGCGACATGCATGACGACCGCCGTGGCATTCGCCAACGTCAGGGCCGTACCGGAAAAGGGCGGTTTGGTGATGACCGAGCTGGCGCTGGCGATTTGCGTGATGCAATTTGTTTGATAGCCGCCGTCCAGCGTCAGCCATTTGCCGTTGATGGTCACCGCTTCATTGTATGCGCCGGTAGAAATGTTGAGCACATCATAATTGGAGGCCGCGGCCACGGCCTGTGTGATGGTGGGGTAGTATACCCCCAGCCGCATGTTGCGCACAACCGCGTGACCGGTGGCAGGCCACAGCAACGCCGCAATGACACATAACCGGCTAAAATAAATGATCTGCGAAACGAGGCGAAGATGCGCTTTCATGGTCTGCTCCATGCGTGTGATGGTAAACGCAAAAATAGCCGCAGCACTTTGGCCAAAGAGTATATCAAAAACACGGTACACCGCACAATAATACGAAAAGATGTTTGTGATGTGCGGCACTAGTGCACCCGCACTGCGCCGTTGCGTCCGGCGTACTCGCGGGCCTGGTGCATAAAGGCCTCCAGCCGCGTGAGTGCCGTGGCCTGCTCCAACCCGTCATAGACCATGTTCAGGAACGGGATCTCGTTCTCGTCATGCCGCACGCGCTTCATGATCGCGTTGCTGATCGTGCCGGGCATGCAGGTGAACGGCATGACCGCCACGATACCCGCCAAACCCTTGCGGGCGAAGTCTATTGCCTTGCCGACGGTCATGATGGCCTCACCCTCAAAGCTGTGATGAAGGTAGGGCGCGGCGTAGTCCAGCACCTGTTCGGTGGATGGTTCATGCGCGTTGCGCAACTGACCATTGAACGCAGCGACAAACGTGCGCTCGTCGGACTTCATGACCCGGTCCATGAGCGCATTCTTGACGCGCAGCAGCGGCCGATGCGCCAGCCGTGCGCGCATGTCGCGGCGGAAGTTGCGGTAGAGGAACCACTCATACACCGGCGCCATCCAGACCTCGCCCCCCAGTGCTTCGATCTGCGCGATGATGTTCTGGTTGCTAAAGGCGCTGGCGCGGATATAGAATTCACCGACCAGGCCGATGACGGGGCGCAGTGTGCCACGTGCCACGGTAACATCGTCAAAACGCGCCCGCGACCGGCGCAGGGCCGCACAGATGGGACCGACGCGGGCGCCGTTCGTGATGGCAGCGCAGACGTCGTCGCGCGCGGCCAGATACGCCGTCCGGGCGCTGCCCGCCACCACCTCATAAGGGCGGGTCTGCAGCAGCGCCTTCTCGAGCAGGTCAACGGCGACCAAGCCGTCCCAACCTAGCCGCAGAAATTTTCGGCCGACAAGCCCAATCTCGTTATAAAAGTTTGAGGCCTGGTTGGGCGCGTAGATCGGGACGTCCTCATAGCCAAGGTCGTCCAGGATCATGCGCTGTAGCGCGTTGTACTGCCCGAATCGGCAGGGCCCGCCGGAGCCGCCCATAAAGAAGGCATACTTGTCGCGCTCGAACTGGGGGCTCTTGGTGAACTTCACCATGTCGCCGGTCGTGACAATGCAGGGGAAACATTCCTTGCCGGTGGTGAACTGCCGCCCCCAGAACAGGGTTTCCTCGTCGGGCTCGGGCAGGGGGCGGGCGGGCATCCCACACGCCTCGAAGGCCGCGGCCATCCCGTAGGCATGACCGCTCATGTTGGGGATCAGCACGGTGCGCTTGTTGCCCTTGGTGATGTTGAGCGGGCGGAAGCGCCGTCCAGGCGCAAAGTGGCGCGTCATGTTTGCCGCGAGGCTGTCGAGATAGGCCTCGCAGCGGGTGATGACGCCCACGTCGGCGCTGTGCTCATCCACCTCGATAATCAGTGCGGGCTTGTGGCCCAGTCGTTCGGAGAAGAAGCGGGTCACAAACGAGTCTGGACCGCAACCAAAATTGGTCAGGTAGATGGCGTTGAGACGACGGTCGTGGGCGATCACCTCGGCGGCTGCCAGGATTCTCTGCCCGGAGTGCCAGTACATGTTGAACCAGTCGGCGGGCAGCGGGATGTCATCCAGTGGCAGAAAGTCGAGTGGAATAGCCAGCACGCCCATGTTGTGCAGCTTGCGTGGCAGATCCAGACTCGCGCCCGGGTCGCAGGTGCTGTACGAGCGGCCGACTAGAACGATGGCGCGCTGGTCCGGCGGCAGGTGCGCCAGAAGCTCCGCACCGCGCTCCTGACAGTGCTGCAGAAACGTTGCCTGCGCGGCCTCGGCCACGTCAAGCGCGCGGGCTAGATCGCGCGTGCTCTTGCCGAACTTCTTGGCGAGGGGCGTGAGCGCCGTGATGCGGTGGCGGCGACCGAGGGCCAGGTAAATGACCGGCTGCAGCACTTCCACGCCCGCGCCCTCGAAGTCAACCGAGGACTTGAACATATACGCCAGGCTCTGGATGTACGGGCAAGCATAGCTGTCGGTCAACGCGGCGTTGGTAGTCGGAAGGTTGATGACGCTGGGCAGCCAGATATAGTCCACGCGCTTCTTCAAGAGGTTCAAGACGTGGCCCAGGTTTACCTTGACCGGAAAGCAGGTCTCCGCGACGCTTGCCGCGGCGCCCTCGTGGATGATCTGGGTGTTGGTGCAATCGGACAGCACGACCTGCAGCCCCAGCTCGGTCAGCAGCGCGTGCCAGAACGGGAAGAGGTCATGGACCATGCCTGCGCGCGGCACGCCTACCTTCGGCGCATCCACTGGCAGCAGCGTGCTTGCCGTGTAGGAATTGAGCAGGAATTTCTCGCGCTCGGCGAATAGGTTCGGCGCCTTGTTGGCCTGAGGGGAGGCACGGCGCTGGACATCATACTTCTCGCAGCGGCTGCCGTAGTACAGCGGCGGCTCCCCTGCGATGGTGACCGCATTGATCTCGCAGTGGTTGGGACAATCAGGGCACTCAAGCGAAGAGATTTCGTAGTGCTTCTTGGCCAGGTCGAAGCCCTTGAAGCGACTGCCATGCCCTTCGTCGCACTCGTGCGCGATGAGGGCACAGCCCAGCGCGCCGGTAACCTCATGGTGTGGCGGCACCGTGATCGGCTTGCCGAGCACCTGCTCGAAGGCCGCCACGATGGCGTGGTTGAACGCCGTGCCGCCCTGGAAAAAGATGCGGTCGCCGATCTGGTGGGGCGCGACGACGCGGTTAAGATAGTTGTAGACGAAGGCGTAGGCCAGGCCGGCGACAAGGTCTTCCACCGCAGCGCCCGCCTGCTGGTTTTTCTGCAGCTCCGTCTCCATGAAGACGGTGCAACGCTCGCCGAGATTGATGGGATGCTGCGCGCGCAGCGCCAGCGCGGCGAACGCGTCTTGGATCGGGATACCCAGCTTTTCGGCCTGCTCTTCAAGGAACGAACCGGTGCCGGCTGCGCAGACTTTATTCATCTCAAAATCCCGTACCGCGCCGTTCTCAAGGCGGATAAACTTGGCATCCTGGCCGCCGATCTCAAAGATGGTGTCCACCGTGGGATCAAGCGCCAGCGCGCCCCGCGCCTGGGCGGTGATCTCATTGCGGACCTCGTCTGCGCCAATGACGTCGGCGATCAGATAACGCCCAGACCCGGTTGTGCAGGCGCCCCGGATGTCAACGAGAGCGCCGACCTCCTCCGCCACCTCCGTCAGCCCCTGGCGGACGGCTTCAATCGGGCGGCCGGCGGTCATCAAGTAGCGTTTGGACAGCACCACGCCGCGCGCATCCATGACCAAGATATTGGTAGAAATGGAACCGACATCCACGCCCAGATAGGCGGGGATGATCCCGCCCGCGCGCGCAGGTCGCCGGACCTGCCCCTCGCTGACTACGGACCTCTCCAGCTTCAGCGGCGGGAGGCTCTCGGCGCGGATGCTGGCGTATGCGGCCAGCGCACGGATGCGGCTCAGATCGGGTTTCTTCAGCCCGGTGGCCTGGGCATTGAGCACCGCGCCAATTGCCCCCATTGCGGCGAAATGCTCCGGAATCTGCAACTGGTCGTGCTCGACTTCGAGGACCTTGCGCAGCGCCCGCGCAATGCCGGGGTTGGCGGCGACGCCGCCGTGGAAGGAGATGGGCAGCACGAATGGCGCGACCGATCCGACCGTGCTCTTGAAATTGCGGACCAAGGCCAGGCACAGACCCGCAACGATGTCGTGCAGCGGCGTCGCTTTTTGCTGGAGGTGGATCATGTCGCTCTTGGCGAACACGCTGCAGCGCCCGGCCACCCGCGGCGGCGCCGCGGACTGCAGCGCCATCTCGCCGAACGCTTCGATGCTCAAGCCCAGACGCGAGGCCTGCTGATCGAGGAATGAGCCCGTGCCGGCCGCGCACATCGTGTTCATGGCGAAGTCAGCGACAGCCACACGACCATCATCGCTATGCGCGAGGGATACCAGCTTGGAGTCCTCGCCGCCGATCTCGACGACGGTATTGACGTGCGGATACAGGCGGCCGGTGGACGTCGCTTGGGCGACGACCTCGTTCACAAACGTGCCGCCAAGTATGTCCGTGACGATGCGGCCGCCGGCCCCGGTCGCTGCCAGACCGGCAATGTTGGCCTCACCGTGCTGGCGCACCGCCTTGGCAAGTTGTGCGGCAGCCATGCGCATCGGCTGGCCTTTATGCCGGGTGTAGCTCTCCGCCAGGATTTCTCCGGCCCCGTTCATGACCACGAGGTTGACACTCACCGACCCCACATCCAGCCCTAAACAAAGCAAGCTCTCCGCTGCCATTACAGAAATTCTCCCGCGCGAGTGCGCCCGAAGAACGCAGGTCGAACCGGCGGCTGCTCCATACTAGCGCCGCGGCCGTGTAAGGTTGTTATGCAGAATGGCGCTGTTGCGGCCACGGGGTTGACGAACATGGTTGCACGTTGGTGGTAAATTGTAATTTGTACATTGTACATAAAGCTCGCATGCCCATCATCGCCTTGGTAGTGCCCGTGCCGTTCGCTGATTCAGGACAGCGTTGTGCGGCACAGGCGCAGGTACGCCAGCATGGCGCTGACCGTGCCCCACAGCGTCAGCATAACCAGGTCGTTCGCCTGCACGGGCACGAAGCCCAGCAACGCCGCGCGCATGGAACGAATGGCGTAGAGCGCCGGCGTCATGCAGGCCAGGACGCGTTCCCAGTGCGGCATGACTTCCATGGGGGTGATAGCGCCGCCGGCAAAGGTGAGCAAGGTCACGCTGATCAGCCCGAAATGCGAAAACGGAATGTAGCGGCGGATCACCAGCGCCATGAAGAAGTAAAACGCGCCGCTGGACAAGAGTTGCAGCACCGTCACGGCGCACCACAGCACGGGCCGCGCCGGCGCCGGCAGGCCGATCAGCGGCGCACAGATGGCGTAGGCAATCAGGAAGACCAGCCACGACAGCACGCTGCCGCTGAGCAGCCGCGCGAGAATCAGGGTCCAGCGCGAGGCGGGCGTCAACAGGAAGGCAAAGAGGGTCTTGTCCTCGACGGCCAGCACCTGCACGTTACCGCAGTTGATCACCACCAGACTGAGCAACAGGAAAGGCGCAAGACTGGCGGTGATGAACGCGCGCATGCGGTCCGGGGTGTAGCTGTTGTCCTCGACGACGAGCTGGCGCAGTGGATCGGCCTGATCGGCGATACGCGACGTCATGCCGAACAGCACGCTGGAGATCTCGCGATCCATCAACGGATTGCGCCCGCCAAAGGCGACGACCGCGCGTTCTGCATTGGTCGTGTAGACCTCGATGAACGACGCCAGCACGCCGTTGCTGAGCGCGTGCCGACCCTCGGCCACCGTCGCATAGGCCACCACCGCCATGCCTTTGCCGGTCAACTCGTCGCGCAAGCGCTGGCCCACGTCAATGTCCTTGGTGTACACGCCCATCACCACGCGTTTGGTCAATTGCACCACGAAGGATTGGTTGATGATCACAAGGTAGGAGACTGCCAGGGTGATGCTGAGCAGCGCGTGATGTGGCGTGGCGCACCATGCGCGCATCTGTGCCCACGTCAACGCCAGGGTTTGGCGCAGGAACATCGGCAGGGGATTAGCACGCATCACACACCGGGTTCCTGCTGCACGATGCGGAGGTACTCGCGCTCGAAGCGTTCGGCGGAGCCGTCCAGGTCGGCCGGCGCAATGCTCATGACCACCGCGCCGCGCACAATCAGATGCACCAACTGGCACAGGCGCGCGGCTTCTTCAAGGTAGTGCGTGGTGAACAGAATGGCGACGCCGCGCTGCGCCACAGCGCGCAGGCAGTCCCAGATGTGCCGGCGCACATCGGGGTCGAGCCCGACCGTCGGCTCGTCGAGCAGCAGCACCTCGGGCTGGTGCAACATGGCGCAGGCGATGGCGGCGCGCTGCCGCATGCCGGTGGACAGGACGCCAATGCGGCGCCGTTGGAACTCGCCCAGACAGAACTCGTCCACGGCGTGGGCGCAGGCGGCGCGCAGGCGCGCGCCGTGCAGCCCATACAAGACGCCCTGCAGCCGCAGCATGTGCACGACGGTCAATTCGCCGATCAGCGGCGCATCGGCCGAGACGACGCCCAGCCGCGCGCGGGTGTGCAGGTTCGCCGGCGTCTGCTGCTCGCCGGCGACACTGACATGGCCCGTGTCGGGCCGCAACAGGCCGGCGCACATGCGGATCAGCGTCGTCTTGCCCGCGCCATTCGGGCCGAGCAGGCCGGTGATGCTGCCCGGCTGTAAGGCCAGCTGAATGCCACGCACCGCCCAGAGCGCACCGAAGCGCTTGCCAAGGTCATGCGTAGCCAGCACCGGCGTGGTAGTCTTGTCCTGTTGCATACTTAAGAAATAGTATAGCAAATCTTGTGTGAGAAGTTGCACCCGGCTGCGCGATGTGCTATACTATATGTATTGCAATGGAATACATAACGAACCCAATGGTACAGCCATGTCGAAGCGCATCACCTTGATTGCCGTGGGCGTGTGCCTCTGCGCCGCCTACATGCTCGTCAGCGCGTTGGCGGAAATCACAGCCGTGCCCGTCCCCACGCAAAGCGCGGCGGAATACACCGCCAAGGCGTCCATGCCGTCGCTGGTCACCGCGAACGACATGACCATCAAAAACACGTCGAGCAGATACAAGTACAAGAGTGACCAGGCCGACGAGGCCAACCAGGCGTGGAAAGTTGCCGCCGAATGTCCGACCTCGTACAGCACGTTTGACGGTATTTCCAACGTGCGCATGCAAGGACGCAAGGAGGGCAGGGCGAATTCGCTTGATCATCAGTTTGCGCTCAAGCCGTCCGGCATCTCGGGCAAGAGTCGCACAAGCTACAAAGGGAAATTTTTCCCGTGGGATACCAGCGTGGCCGGCAAGTCCAGCGGTGGCGGCACGGAAAAGTTTGCCTGCGGCGTTTTCAAGGCCAAGATTGTGATGGACAAGAAGACCGGGCAACACTATCTGCGCTTCCTGTACGCGGTTACCAAAGCCAGCCAGCTTGGCGAACTCGCTGAAACCAATCAGTATGGCGGGATGAAAAACGACTTGGACGTCATTAAGAAGACCAACGGCGCGGTCAATGTCGAGTACGCCCTGTCGCTGGGCGGCGAAGTGCATGACACGGCCGGCACGGCCAGCTTTAAGGCTAGCAAGAACGCTGCCGCCGGCAAGATCGTGAAGCCCAAGAGCTGACGCGCGCACCAGTTCAAGTCACCGCATTAGAAATATCCGACGACTGAGCTGCGGCTTTGGCCACTGTGGGAGCCGCTGTTTGGAAGGTGGGAGCCACAGTCCACCGTGGCGTGTCGCATAACTATCTTCACAAACACAGTCTGAAGACCCCCGCGACCACGCCGCTGGCGGGATGCAGGGTTTCAACATTCAGCATTCAACATTCAGCATTCAATATTAAATAGTAAATGTTAAATATCAATCGGCTTCTCTGCGTTGCCCCCGTCTTAGTGCTTGTTCTTAGCTTTTGCATGCTTGCCCAGCATGGCCTGGCTGAGCGCCGCGTGCAGACTCTTTGCGTGATACGGCTTGCTCAAGAACGCCTGGGGCCAGGCGGGATGATCGCCGACCATGACGCTGTCTTCATCGTAGCCGCTGGTCAAAACCACCGGGATATCGGGCGCGAGTTGGCGCAGGGCCGCAATGGTTTGCCAGCCGTCCATGTCCGGCATGGTCAGGTTGCACAGGACGCAACAAATGTCGTCCTGGTGCTGATGGAACTGCGCGATCGCGTGGCTGCCGTCCGAGGCGGCAAGCACGGCAAAGCCACACGACACCAGCATAGCTGACGCCACCTGGCGCACGCTCTCTTCATCGTCGACCAGCAGGACCGTGCCACCTGTTGCAATCTCCCGCACGGTGGCCGTGTTAGCCGGCGCGCAGGGTATTTCCTCAGCCGACACCGGCAGAAAAATCCGGAAGGTGCTGCCCCGGCCCAGTTCACTTTCCACGGTGACGGCGCCGTTGTGCGACCGCATAATCCCCAGAACAAAGGGCAAGCCCAAGCCACGCCCAGTGAATTTTGTGGAGAAAAACGGATCAAAAAGTTGTTCAGCATTCTTGTCGGAGATGCCGCCACCCGTGTCGGTCACCGACAGGCAGGCATAGGCAGGATCACACGGCTGCCAGCCGATGGGCCGGCGGTACGCAGCTGGCACATCGGCCGCAGCAACCGTGCTGACGGTCAGATGCAGGGATCCGTGGCGGTCACCGATGGCATCCCAAGCATTGACGACCAGATTGGTCAGAACCTGTTGTAGCTGATGTGCATTCACGTTGATGACTGGCCCGGGGCATGGCAAATCGTCCTGCATCTGTACCTTGCTCGGCCGGGCGGCCCGGAGGATGGGTAAATGCTGGCGGCACGCCTCGGCCAGATCAAGCAGTTCGCGTTTGCCGTGCTCTATGCCGAGGTAGGTCAGCATCTGCTGGCTGACATCTGCTGCCTTGGAGCTGGCCTGCATCGCATGGTTGAGGAGCTCGGCCAGCGGCGTTCCTTGGGGCACGTCATCAATGGCCAATTCCAGGTTGCCCATCACTGCCATAAGCTTGTTATTGAAATGATGGGCGATGGCGCCGGCCATGCGGCCCAAGCTTTCGGCCTTCTGCAGTTGCCGGTTCATGTTTTCGAGGTTGGCTTTCTCCGCTTCCGCCTGCTTGCGCGCGGTGATGTCGCGAATAACGCCGATCGCGCACACGTGGCCTAAGAGTTCGTTGCGTGCGCCGGTGATTTCGGCAGAGAAAAACGAACCATCCTTGCGTCGCATCCGCACCTCGCCTATGGGCATGCTCTCGTTTTCCACCAACTGATCGAAAATAGCGAGGACCTGCGGAAGATCCTTCGCCGCGTGCACATCTTGCACACCCAGTTTCAGCAATTCGTCGCCGGTGTAGCCCAGCATGCGACAGATCGCCTTGTTGGCGACAACGAATCGCTTGCTTTTCACATCCGCGCATAGAATCCCATCCCGGATGCCATCGAATATCGTGCCCATGGCCGTTTTGAATAGCGCCCTCGCCGCCGCGGTCTGCTTGTGGCTGCTGCGGTTGCGGCCGACGACGCGCGCGCGCGTTTTTCGAGATGCGATTGTGCTGGTCTTGGCACGTGCTTCCGCCCGCGTGCGCAGGTCGGCGACGTGATCTGTGGTGGTCTTCTTTTCGGGCATGGTCGGCCTATATTCATTATCAAGGTTGTTTGCAGAAATGCGTTATTCTGCAAACAACACCTGGTAGTACGCCAATTGATATCCAATGATAGTGAACTGCATCAGCAAAGTCAACTCAGGTGTTTTGGAGGTGTTTTGGAGGGTGCCGCAGGCAAAGGACGCTATGCCATCGCAGACGCAGGCGGCGCTGGCACTGCCGAAAAGGGAGAAGACGCGATCACCCCGTCGTTAATACCGGCCAGGCACCGTCGCCGACGCAGCGTGCATGGCAGCCGGAACAGCGCAAAGAATATGGTCAGCCCCAGCAGCGCCGGTTCAGGCACGGCTTCATATGCGCCGAGGTCGGGCGCGTCGCCGATCGGGCGTGGCACGCCGAGGCAGTCGGTTGTCACGCCGACGACCACACCGGTGTCAATGCACGGCGAGCCGGCTTGCAGCGCATAGTCGAATGCTGCCGCATCCACGAACAGCGGATCCGCATTGAGGTTGCCCGCGCCCGGGTAGCCGCCATCCACGTCGCAATACTGCACCGCCTGCCCGTCGGCAATGTTGAGCGCGGTATGACCCCAGACAATGCAGTTGGTCAGCGCCAAGGTGCCACCGAAACTGGCGACCAAGCCCGTCGCGCCATTGTGCGCCAGGGTGCAGTGCAAGAGCAGCATGGCCGTGCTGTACGCCGCGCCGCCCGCGCCGGCCAGGGCGGCGTTGTTGTGCGCCAGCACCGTGTTGACCAGCGTCACGCGCGAACTCTCCAGCGCCAATATGCCCCCGCCTGTGACGCCGGCCGTGTTGCTGACCACCCGCGCGTCGGCCAAGTTAAGGGTGCTGCCGCGCACATGGCACGCGCCGCCAAACTGAGCCGTGTTATATTCGAAGTGGCAGGGCGGCACACTGACGGGAGCGCCAAACGCGCCGTACACTGCGGCATCTGACGAGACCAGTGCAAGCGCGCCGCCGTTGGTCGCCGCTGTGTTGCCTTGGAAAGTAACATTCATCAGGGTCGCCGTGGTGTGCTCGGTCGCCATGACGCCGCCGCCATCCGTGCCCGCCGCCATATTGTTCAGCACGGTCGCGTTGGAAAGCACCAGTGTGCTGCGGCGGGCGTAGATACCGCCGCCCGTGCCGCTCATGGCGTAGTTTGCATTGGCGGTCAGGACATTGCCGAGGATGGTGCCCGCGCCCAGCTGCACGAACGACTGGTCGGCATAGATGCCGCCGCCGGCTGTGCCGGCGCGCCCGCTGGAAAGGGTCGCGCTGCTGGCCATGACCGTGCTGCCCACGGCATAGACGCCGCCGCCCGCGCCCAGCGCCACATTGGTGCAGATATAGTTGCCCATGATCAGGCCCAGCACCGCATCCTCGGTCACGATCAAGGTCGCATTCGAGAGATACGCGCCGCCGCCATCTCGCGCGGCGCGATTGCCGGCGATATGTGCGCGGTTCGAGACGATGACCAGCGCGCCGCCATCGGCATAGACGCCGCCGCCGCAGCCGTTGGTGACTTTGTTGAAGTTGCTCGAGCCCCAGCCGATCCCGCCGTAGGCGTCGCATTCAACCCGGGAGCCGCCCGTGGCATACACGCCGCCGCCTTTGTTGACTGCGGTGTTGCGGTACACCATGCCCTGCCGGCGCAAAATCAGTGCGCTGCCGCCTTCCAGCATCACACCCCCGCCATTGGTGGCATAATTGTCATACACGCCAGAGCCGTTTTCATGCAGCTCAAAAGTCGAGTGGAACTGCGCGTGCACGCCACCGCCGCCGGCACCGGTCGCCACATTGTTGCGAATGGCTGTCCGGTAGGCCACGACGTGCCCACTGCTCCGCAGGTCAATGCCGCCGGCGCTAATCCCGACGTTGTTGCGCACCACGCAGTTGGATAGGATCACGAACGAACTCTCCACGACACTCAGCCCGGCATTGGTGACATGATGGATCTCAAGATTGAAAAAGCTGCAGGTGCTGCTTTGGTGGACCCCCACGCCGTTCCAGGTTGCGAGTCCGACAATCTCCGCATTGCCGACGACCGCACCAAAGGCCAGGTCATAGCCGCCGCGCAAGGTGAGGTGCCGCATAATGTCAACGCATTCGCGGTAGACGCCCGTGCTGATCAGCAGCGTGTCGCCGTTGACCGCGACGGCCACGGCCTGCGTGATGCAGGCATGGCGCGGGCCGCCACTGGTGATGTTGGTGACACTGGCCAGCGCGCAGGGGCTGGCAGCAACAAGCAACACGCCGAACAGCACGCGGCAGGCGCGCAAGACAAAACACGGGTTCATACTGGCCTCCTTTGTGTAGTTACCGTTTCCGCGTATAACACAAACAATCCCGGGCGCACCAAGTTGCCAGCGTGCCACGCCGCACTGCGCCGTGCGCATGGTTGAGCGAGATGCAACCGCGGTGGGCGCCGGCAGCGGCTTGCGGCCCGCCGCGCGGCCGGCTCAGGGCTTCGCGATGGAAACCGCGCAGTTGGTATTGCCAGAGTAGGTCAAGAAGGCTGCTGCTTTGCCCTCCCACGCGCCGTTTTGCGCCATGATCGTTCCGCCCCGCTTGGTCCGTAGCAGCTTCTTGTTGTAGATGGCGATGGTGAATCTGATGAGTCCATTCGAGGAGTACTCGCCGAATTCGGTGACGACCTTGCCCTTGTACATGTACACGACGGAGAACCCGTTCGAGATGGCAAACTCGATTTCATTGATTTTTGCCGCGCCGCGCTTGCCGAGCTTGTACATCGCGTAACGGCTGAACGAACTCGACGCTTTGGCTTCTGTGGTGTACGCGCCGCCGAATCTGAGGAGCAGCATCTTGCCATCGAAACCGCCCGCGCCCTGCGACAAGAAGAGCGGCATGGTGAAGTTGTTCACGCCGGCGATGCCAGGCAGGGTCCCTTGTGAATAGACCTCGCCTTTCTTGTTGTAGGCCTTGTAGTCCAGTTGGTACAACGCATTCCCTGGAATGTTGGTGTACGTGGGAAAGACCTGGATGGCATTGCCGTTCTCGTCAAACGCAATTTTGCCGTTGATGCCATTGGGGTCAACGAGCACATGTTTGGTGATGAGCTTGCCCGCGAAGGCCGTCAGGACGATGAATGTGACCATGCAGCAAAGCAATGACACGGTGCGTGTTTTCATGGTGGCCTCCGTGAATGGTGAAGAGTCTTTCGAGAACGTCAATCTCATAAATCTCTAACGCATAGTATACCATACAACAGGGCAAAACGCAACTGCGGACCTGGCCGTTATCGCCCGATGCGCGCGCGGGTAAACAGCAGTTGTGCAAGGGCGAAGCACCCGGCGGCGCACGCGGCCAGAACACCCAGGTCGCGCAGTAACAGCGGCGCGGAGTCCGTCATGACGGCGCGCAGCGAGCGCACCGCGTAGAAGGCCGGGGTGGCGTGGGCCAGAACGTACTCCCACCCGGCCATCGCCTCGACCGGCTTAATCGTCCCGCTGGTGAACATCATGAGCAGGATGAGCAGCATCGCCGCGTCAACATACAGCAGATAGCTCTTGCAGACCGCTGCCAGCGCCGTGAAAAACCCGAGCGCGTAGATGACCTGCACCAGCAGCACGCACACCCATACGCCGGGTCGATCGGGCAGACGCCACGGGACGATGCACCGGCAGATCGCCAGCGACACACCCAGGATCACCAGCACCAGGAACCCGCCGCCCAGCGTGCGCGCCACAGGCAACACAACGCGGCGCAGCGGCAACACTTTGATCGTGTGAACCATGCCGCTCTCCCAATCGCGCAGCCAGTGCATGCCGCAGTTGACGGTGGCCAGCGTCATGATCAGGAACGGAATGAGACTGGCGGTCATGAAGGCGTTGATCTCGTCGAGGGACTGGTGTGAGGACACAATGGCGATTTGGTCGCCGCCCGGCTGTGATTCGCTGACGCGCGCGGCCACGCGCAGCAGCACACCATTGATCTCCCGGTCGAGCATGGGATTGCGGCCGGACAGGGTGAGCCGGAGGGTGTGCGGCATCAGGCAGATAACAGCGACGAGCCGGCCGGCGGCAAGGTCGGCGGTGGCCTGCACGTAGTCGGGGCAATGGACGGTGGTGATGCCGAGGGCGGTCAGTTCGGACTCGATCGCGGACAGCAGGGGCATATCACCCGCGCAGAGGCCGATGGCGACCCGACCGCTCAGCCGCACGTGGAGCAACTGTGTGCCGACCAGGAGAAACACGCCACTGAGGACGAGGCCCGTCAGCACCTGGCGCGGCGTGCGCCACCAGACGCGCAAATGCACCAGGAACAGTTGGCCGATCTGGCGAAGCAGCATGCTCATAGCGTCGGCTCGTGGGCGACGGCGTGAAGATACGCGCGTTCGAGGCGCGCGGCCGAGCCGTCCATGGCGTCCGGCTGGATCGAGAAGGCGATGGCGCCGCGGATCATCAAATGGACTTCGTCGCAGAGACGCGCGGCTTCCTCAAGATAGTGGGTGGTGAGCAACAGCGCGACACCGCGCTCCTTCAGGCGCACAAGGCACTCCCAGATATGCCGGCGAATTTCCGGGTCGAGTCCGACCGTCGGCTCGTCGAGCAACAGGACGGCCGGGCTGTGCACCATGGCGCAGGCGATCGCAACGCGCTGGAGCATGCCGGTGGACAGCACGCCGATGCGCCGCCGCGCGAACGTGGCGAGCCGGTATTCATCAATGGCGGCGCGGCAGACGTCCGTGCGCGCGGCCGCGGCCACGCCGCACAGCGTGGCGCGGAGAAAAAGCGTTTCTGCGACGGTCAACTCCTCGCACAGCGGCGCGTCGCGCGACACGACGCCCAAGTGTGCGCGCGCCGCGATGGCGGTCAGCGACTGCCGGTGCCCGGCGATGACAACGTCACCTTCATCGGGCGTGAGCCAGCCGGCGCACACACGGATCAACGTAGTCTTGCCTGCGCCGTTCGGCCCGAGTAGGCCGATGATCGTGCCCGCCTGAACGTTGAGCGAAACCTGCCGATTCGCCCATAACGTGCCATAGCGTTTGCTGACCCTGCGGATCGCAAGGCGCGCGGCCGCCGCATCGTCTGCGCCGCCTGACCCCGCGTGCGCCTGAGCGGCAAGCGCCTGTTCTTGCATCTGCACATTGATGAATTCTGCTTTCTGCATTATGATCCTGAAACCGCGTGGCGAAAACGAGCCCGGATTACCGTCGACCGACACCGCCGTGTATCGCCAGACATGTGCGGGCGACGGCGGACCAGACAATAGTTCTTCATGGTGTGTTCCTATGGGCTGAGCGGGCACGTCGGACCAGTCCGACCAGTCCGACAAGCACCAGTGTGACCCCCGGCTCGGGGATGAATTCATACGCGCCCATATCAACGCGTCCGTCAATGATACGTGGCGTGCCATCCAAATCAGTACTCCACGTGATGTACGCATTGGTGCCGGCGTTGACGCACGGTGACGACTCGAACAGCCTGTAATTGCCGGTGCTGGCATTAACGAATTCCGGGTCGTTGCTGATGTTGCCTTGTCCGGGCGGCAGCGGCAACGAGCAGGTAAACACGACCGTGCCTGTCCCTGCCCAATTATTGGAGCCGTTCAGGAACACGATGCAGTTTCGCACGAAGCCATTGGTGACAAAGAAGCCGTCACCGTCGCCGGCGCTGTTGCCCGCGAGTGTGCAACTGTTGAGGTATCGGTAACTACCGCAGAATGCGCCGCCACCGAGCCCGCTTGCGCGATTGTTGACGATCAGGCAGTTGTTGTCGATGCTGTTCCACGTGCCGCCGCCGTCAATGGCTGTATTGCCGCGAATGACACAATTGTTGATCGTGCTTTGCGCCGCGCCGCCGCCATAGTTTGACACGATGTTGTCCACGAGCGTGCAGCGGTTGAGCACGCAGAAAGTGGCGCCGCCACCGCTGTACTCGGCATAGTTGCTGATAATCAGGCAGTCATTGGCGGACGTGCCGTAGAAATAGTACAAGCCGCCGCCGTTGCTTGCACGGTTGAGACTGATGGTACAGGCGTTCAGCGTGGAGAAGTAGGCGCCGCCGCCACTGCTAATCGCGGTATTGCTGCTGATGATACACGCTGTGAGCGTCCCGAGCGACACGCCGCCGCCGGCGCCCGGGTCGGCCAGATTGCCGCTGATGACGCAAGATTCGAGCGTGCCACCGGCCGCGCCGCCGCCGTAGCCGGCGGCGGTGGCGCGGTTGCCGCTGATCATGCAGCCGTGCAATTCACCGCCCATGGTACCGCCACCGGAGCCGGTATAGACGCCGCCGCTGCCCCAGCCGGTGTGGTTGCCGGCAATGCGGCAGTCGCGGACCGTGCCCCAGCACACGCCGCCGCCGCCATTCGCGGAGCCGCAACCCGTGATGACACAGTTGCTGATGCACGCCCGAACGCCAAACGCGTACACGCCGCCGCCACTGCGGTCGAGATAGTCATTGCCGGCGGTGGCCGTATGACCGTTGGACACCGTCAGGCCGGCCAGTGTCCCGGCTTCCATGTACACGCCGCGCACGGCCTGGCTGCCCAAGTCGCCTGAGGAAGGATCGGGAGCGCCGAGAATGATGGCGGACGCCGGGCCGTTGAGGCTTTGAATAGTGACGTCGCGCGTCACGACGACACGGTTGGACGAAACAAGCCATGGCGTCGCCCTGCAACCGCTGGCATAAACGCCGTCGGCGACGACGACCAGGCTGCCGTGTTGCGCCGCGTCAACGGCATCTTGGATCGTCGTAGCCGCGGTGGCCCAAGTCGTGTAGGGCCAGGCCGCGCCCGCGCTGGCTGCGTCGACATAGTGCACGGGCTGGACGACGACGAACATTGCAAGCGCGGCGGCAACACCCGCGGGATACGTTTCGTTGAACGCGCGCAGTGTGGCGGTGTGGGCGCCCAACGAATTCCACGCGTGGCTGACATACGGTTGATTGGTGACGGCGGCCCCGTCGTCAAAAGTCCACACACTGCCTGCGGCGCGACCGGCGATGTCGGCAGCGAAGCGTACGGGATAGTGCAGCGGCGGCTGCAGTGTGGTGGCGCAAATCGTGACGGCGAGGGCGCCGGTAACAGCGCCGGGCCAATATTCGTCGCAGCCCATGGACGGCGGGGTCCGCCACGCTTCGCCGTCAATGTCCGTGCCGGCGGCATAGGAAGAGCCGCCCGCGCCGCGGCAGGCCGACGTCGCGGCCAGATGCGAGACGCTGGCCAGTTGCGGCTCGTTGGTAATATTGCCCGTGCCCCACACTGCAGGCGTGGTGCAGCAGTAGCGCGTTTCGCCCGGTTGATTGATGTTCGCGTCAATCGAAGCGTCATTGAAGTAAATGATCGAATTGTAAAACTGGCCGTGGTACGCGCCGCCGCCATAGGTTGCGCGATTGCCGCTGATCGTGCAATTGACCACGGATGCGTAACTCATGCCACCGCCGAACCAGGCCCGATTGTCGCTGATGACGCAGTTCTGGGCCGTGCCATGATTGATGCCGCCGCCCATCAACGCGGCAACGTTGCCGGTGATGATGCAGTTGCCAAACCAGCCTTGATCGCCCGAACTGCCTGCAACGCCGCCGCCGGAAACCTGCGCGACGTTGCCGCCGACGCTGCATGCAAACGCGCTGCAGGCATACAGGCCGCCGCCCCACTGGGCCGCCCGGTTGCCGTTCACCGTGCAACCGTTCAGGGTACAGCTATGCGCGCCGCCGCCATAGCCGCGGCTGCTGTTGCCGCTGATGATGCAAGCATTGAGCGCCGTGAATTCCGCACCGCCGCCGCTGCTCGCGGTGTTGCCGCTGATCGTGCAGACGTCGGCGGTGCCGCCGTAGGTCCACACGCCGCCGCCATCCAGATACGCCGTGTTGGCGCTGATGACGCAGTTGCTGATGCACAATGCCGCCGAATACGAAAACACGCCGCCGCCGCACGCGTCGTACAGGCTGTGGCCGCTGGTGCGCGTGTAGCCGCCCGAAATAGTGAAGCCGATCAGCCAACCGGTGTCCATGTAGATGCCGCGCACCGCATTCTCGCCACTGCCACCCGTGACCGGATCCGGCGCGCCGGCGATCACCGTTGCCGCCGGTCCGCTCAGACTGGTCAGTGTCAGCCGCTGCGTCACACACACGCGGTTCATCAGCGCGTAGCCCGGCGTCACCATGCCGCCGCTGGCGTACACGCCATTGCTGACCAGCACGGTGTCGCCGTCTGTGGCGATGTCCACGGCGCTCTGGATGTTGGTCGCGGCTTTGCTCCACGTGTCAAATGGCGCCACATGTGCGCCATCCAGCGCTACATAACGCGTGAGGGCGTGCGCCTCAAATGGCACCACGCAGAGAACGGCCGCCAGCGTGTGGTACAGTCTCATAGCCACCTCCCGGGTTGACAATAACCGTTAGTGGTTGACTATTCAGTATAGCACAATCCGATGCAGAAAAAAACAGTGGTCTGCCCCAGATCCGGCGACGCGCATAATCTGTTGCCTCACATGCCGATAGACACGGACAAGAGGCATTGACGTTCGCGCGGTGTGGGTGGGCGAGTGCCGGGTGCAGCGATGCCCCAAGGGGGCAGGGCATACTCGCCCTGGGTAGCGGCACATCCCGTCCATTCCCGCCCTATCGGGGCGGGGGTAATCACGGTGGTGTGGCGGATAAACGCCCATCCTACCTGCGCCCCTACAGGGCGCACGGATCATCCCGCTCATTTCCCAGGGCGATGCCCTGGGCTGGTATACTTCGCGCCGTTGGCGCGACAGCGACAGTGATGTGCGGCCAAGACAACGCTGCTTTCTGCGAGAGTCGCCGGATCTGGGTCTGCCTACGCACAAGGCACGCGAAATGCGGATGAGGGAGGCGCCGGTTGCGGCGGTGCATGGCTGCAACTCCACTACGCGGGCAGTCACATAACGTAGCGCACCCGACATGGCCCAGGGATTGACACGCATGGGCGGAATTGACTATACTATGGGATGGCATGTTGCGCCCGACATGCCCCGTTAGCAGCTAGTTCTAACCTCCGCACGGAGACACCATGCAAAGCAAAATCCGTGATGTGCTGACTGACAAAACTCAGGATATTTACTGCGTGCAGCGGACGGACACGATCGAGGACGTCGTCACCGTGATGAATGACAAGCGTATCGGCGCGGTCATCGTCAAGGACGGCGAAACGGTGGTGGGCATCCTGACGGAGCGCGACCTGCTCAAGAAGTTCCTAGCCGAGCACAAGGACCCCGCCAAGACCTACGCCTGCCAGATCATGACCGATCAAATGGTGATTACCACAGTGGACCGCAGTTGCGAGGACTGCATGACGATCATGACCAATCACCGGATCCGGCACCTACCCGTGTATGATGGCAAGGAACTGGTCGGCATCATCTCCATTGGCGACTTGATGAAGCGGTTGGTACAGGATCGTTCGACCGAAGTGCACTATCTGCAGGACTACATCCACGGCCCGTTTGCCTGAGCACTCCACCGGCAGCTCCTGGCTCTGCCTGGAGCTGCTGTAGATCGCGTGCCGGGCAGCAGCTCCACACGCGTGCGAGGCCACGACCGCGCAGCGCCATGTGGCGCCCGTTTCACGCGGGGCTTTTCCCTGCGCCCGCGCCTGAATCCGTCGCGGCATCGTCCGCTCCGAATTCTTTCACTAGTGCCGCAACGGCCGCTGCGACGTCGGCACTGAGCGCGGCGCCGAGGGCGCGCGTCCCCGGTTGAATGCCCACCAGCTGAATGTCGGCCTGTGTCTCGGCACGCAGAAATGTCACACACAATTGCAGCGACGCGGCGTGCGTCGAGAGCGATGTCCAGCGCGCGTCCGCAACAGCGAGCCGACGTGTGGTGCCGGGTGCCGCGCCCATAGCCGCCGCATCGATCAAGATAACCTCATCGGGCTGCAAGCGTGCGATGGCGCCAAGGTAATTTTCCGGCGCCGTACCGGCGTCAATCAGTGTGGCCCGCGCACAGCCCCGTGCCTGCAAGCCCTGCACCACCGCCACACCCGCACCGTCGTCGCCGCGTAACGTGTTGCCAATCCCGACAATGACTATCCTGCGACGCTCAACCATAACGCACGCGCGCCCCCGACGCTATGACGCGACACCCATTGGGCCGCACGGAACATCGCCAGCGCGGAGCCACAGCAGGGCTAGATGATCACCGCCACGGCGGCGCGGCAGACCGGACAGAGCACGCGCATGCGGTCGCCCCGGCTGACATCGCCGGGTGCGCGGCATGGCGGTTGATCCGCCTCCGGCTCGATCACGCGCAGCGCGCGCAGCGAGGCCAGCGCCACGGTTGGGTTGGCGTAGGCCAGCGGCCCGAGTTTGTGATACAGCCAGCGCAAGTGTTCGCGCGCGGCAACGACGCGACCGCAGGCCTCGCAGACAACCAGTTCCTTGGCGACGCTCATGTTCTGCGCAGCGCGCGTGGCGGCAACCATATTGTACTCCGTCTCGAGCACAATGCCGGTCGTGGTGATGCAGTTGCGTTCGCACGTCTGGCAGAAGATGCAATGGTCATAGCGCACGCAGAGTGTGCGGGTGGGCGCGCCGGCCGCGAGGTCGTCGGTCATGGTGATGGCGCGCGCCGGGCAGCTTTGCGCGCAGGCGCCGCAGCCGACGCAGTCATCGTTGTGGTAGGTGGGCCGGCCACGGAAGCCTTCCGGCGCCGGCGACGGGGCGGCGGGAAACTTCAGGGTCACTGGCCCGCGGATCAGCGCGGTGATAGCTTCGAGGAGTTCTCTGAGTTTCGGATACTTCATAGTGCCTCACGTGCGGCTCGGCCTGCATGCTGAGCCGGGGTTCTCACCTGGCGTCCGCGCCACGCGTCAATCATTGCCGTGCCGTTCCGCACCTTCGCGATCCTCCTTGTAGCGATCCAACACCGCACCTTCACCGAGCGGGATGCCGCTGCGGTGCGCCGCCCGCGCGATGGCATGTGCTGCGGCGGGCGAGGTGAGCAAAATGAAGACCATGCAGATGCCGGCCTTGAGCCCGCTGGCTGAGAGCAGACCGACCTGTACCCATACGCCCGCCAAGATGAAGCAGGTGCCGATCGTCACGCATTTCGTCGCGGCCTGCAGGCGGTTGTAGACATCCGGCATGCGCACCAGGCCAATGCAACCGATCAGCTCGAACAGCACGCCGAACGCAACCAGAATCATACACGCAATGTCATTCATCAAAGGCCTTTCCTTCGAGGTACTTCGCCAGGGCGATGGTGCCGATGAACGAGAGCAGGGCCCAGGAGATCGCCACGTTCATGTAAAAATCGCGGCCACCTTGCAAGACCACCACGCAACAGAATCCGACGATGATCGTGCCCAGAATATCGAGCGCGACAATGCGGTCGGCGGCCGTGGGCCCCATCGCGATGCGGTAGAGGCACAGGAAAATGGAGGCCAGCAGGCCCAGTAGGACGATGGTCGTGAACGTGATCATGGGTCAGTCAAAAATATGGAGAAGAAATTGTTCGAAACGGCTGACGATCATTTCGGTGGCGTGCTGCACGTCGCGCGCGCGCACGTCGATCCAATGGATGTACAGGCAGCCGTCGTCGGTGACGTCAACAGTAATAGTGCCCGGCGTGAGCGTGATGCAGTTTGCCAGCATGGTGCGGCCGGACGCGCTCTGCAACCGGGTATGCACGCGCACAATGCCCGGATGGATCGGCAGCGCCGGGTGCAGCACCAGATAAGCCACGTGGATATTGGCCTTGATGCACTCCCACAAGAACACCGGCATGAAGATGATGAACCAGAGGTAACGCCGCGGCTGGTAGACCTTGTGCGGACGGGCCGTGAATTCGTAGAACAACAAGGCCGTCAGCGCGGCGGCGACCACGCCCGCCAGCAGCGTCTGCAGCCTGCCCGTCGCGTCGAGCGGCCAGGTCAGGGCCAGCCACATCAGCAATGCCAGCAGGAACAGGGTTATGCGTGCCATTTCATTCTCCGTGCAAGTAGCCCGCGTAGGCCGTGCCGGCGCGCAGGGCGTCGACCGCGGGAACCAGGATGACGGCGCGCACCGATGGCAGCACCAACGCGCTCATCAGCAGACACAGCAGCGCCAGAAACACCAGCGCCAAGCGCATCAGGCCCGGCACCTCGCGCACGTCGCGCCAGCGCGGGTTCAACGGACCGAAAAAGGCGTACTTCTGCACTTTCATGAACGAGGCGATGGTCATCACGCTCACAATCACCGCCACGACGGCGTAGCCATGGCGGCCGGCCTCGACCGCGGCCCAAATGATCAGCAGTTTGCTAAAAAACCCATTGAAGGGCGGCACGCCGCTGATGGCTAGCGACGCGATCAGCGTCGTCGCCGCGGTGACGGGCATGCGTTCGCGCAGGCCACCCATCTCGCGCAATTGGCGCGTGCCCGTGCGGTACTCGATTGCGCCCGCGCCGAGGAACAGCAGCGACTTGAACGCGGCATGGTTGACCAAGTGGAACAGGCCGCCCAGGATGCCCAGCGGCGTGCCCAGTGCCACGCCCAGGATGACGTAGCCAATCTGGCTGATGCTGTGGTAGGCCAGCAGCCGCTTGAGATCCCACTGCCCGATCGCCATGAAGACGCCGATGACCATCGAGGCGCCACCCAGCGCCAGCAGCACCTCCTGCGTGACGTGCATCGGCGGGAAGACGTTGTTCGTCACGCGCAACAAGGCGTACACGCCGGTGGCCTTGATGAACACGCCGGAGAGCATGGCCGAGATCGGCGTCGGCGCGGCGGGGTGTGCATCGGGCAGCCAGGCATGCATGGGCACCAGGGCCGCCTTGAGGCCAAAGCCGATCATGAGCAAGGCCAGTGCGACGAGCCCGGCCGTGTTGAGCGTGCCGGCGCTGCGCACGCTGAAATCCGCCATGTTGAGCGTGCCGCTCACGCCGTAGATGAACGCCACGCCCAACAGCACGAAGAGCGCGCCCAGATTGCCCAGCGTCAGGTACTTAAAGGTGGCTTCGAGCTCCTCGTGCCGGCAGCCGTAGCCCACCAGCGCGTACGAGGAAATCGAGGCGATCTCGAGAAAGACAAACAGGTTGAAGAAATCGCCGGCCAGCACCACGCCGTTCATGCCCGCGACCATCAGCAGAAACAGGCTGTAGAATTTCGCCTTCCAGGTGAACTGCTCCATGTACTGTACGGCGTAAATGCTCGAGACCAGCGTGATGACGGCGATCGTGAGCAGCATCAGGGCGGCCAGGCCGTCGAGCACCATGCTGATGCCGACCGGCGGTGCCCAGCCACCGACGAAGCAGACGCCATGGAGGCGGCGCACGCAGACGACGAGCGCTGCGACCAGCAGTGCCACGCTGCAGACATTGGCCAGGATGTCGGCCAGCCAGCCACGGCGCCGCGGGATGAGCGCAACGACAAAGGCGCCGGCCAGCGGCACAATCACGAAGTAGGGGATCAGCCAGTTCATCCGCGCAACCGTCGTATTTCGCTAATGTCGAAGGTGCCGTAGCGCTCATAGACGCGCAGGCAGATGGCAACCATCAGGGCCGTGACACCGAGACTGATAACAATCGAAGTCAGCACCAGCGCCTGCGGCAGTGGATCGACGGCGACGCGCGCGAACTCCGCCGCATCGCCTGCCGTGCTTTGCCACAAGATCGGCGCACGGCCGCCCAGGCGATAGCCCAGCATGATCAGCAACAGGTTCACCGCGTTCTCCATGATGATGAAGCCGATGACAATCTTGATCAGGTTGCGTTTCGTCGCCACCGCGTACAGCCCGATCACAAACAGCACCAGACACAAGGCGTAGGGCATGGTCACTCCTTCTCGCCGCGATAGTTCACGCGCAGCATGGCCAGCAGCGTGAAGACCAGAAACAGGGACGTGGCAACCTTGAGTGCGATCCAAAGGTTGTAGAGCGGCAGCGTGCCGGCGCTCAGCAGGTGGAACGGCTGGACACCGAGCAGCACGCACAGGCGTTGCAGCACGCCGGCTGCCGGCACCGCCAGCCAGTTCACAAAAAACACGCCGCTCGCGAACAAACCGATCGTCGCCACCGCGAGAAAGCCCAGCGCGCCAACGCTGTCGAGCATGGCCGCGCGCGGCACCGGCAACTGCCGCAACGCGCGTTCACGGCCAAACGCCAGCATCAGCAGGATGAAGGTGCAGCTCAGAATCACGCCGCCGGAAAAACCGCCGCCCGGTGTCAAATGCCCGAAGCAGACAATATAGATGCCAAACAGAAAGATGAATGATTTCACCCAGCGCGTCACCGTGCGCACGATGATCGACAGGCCGGGCTGATCGGCACCGCGTACCGCCGGTCGTTTGATCGTTGCGTCACTCATGCATCGCGCTCCTCCGGGCGTTTGCGCGGCTTGGGCCGCAGCAAAGCCACGGCCCCGACTACGGCGGCGAACAAGATGGTTGCCTCGCCGAGCGTGTCGTAGCCGCGGTAGTCGAGAATCACGGCGGCCACGGCGTTGGCGGCGCCGGTGTCCTTGAGGGCGCCTGCCAAGTAGCGCTGCGACGGGGCCTGCGCCGCGCGTGCGAAGATCGGGTCGCCAAACGCGCCGAAATTCGGGACAATCCGCACCAGCGCCAGCGCCAGAATGCCAAGAATGGCCAACATGACCATCAAGCCAAAAAACTGGCGCTCGCCCGTCACCAGCGTCATGTCGCGCCGGATCGTGGCCCGGATCAGGATCACGAGGCAGACGACTTCCACCACCATTTGCGTGATGGCGATGTCGGGCGCCTTCAGAAACAGGAACAGAATCGTGAAGCCGATGTCAACCGTGCCGAGACAGATCACGGCCGAAAGCAGATCGGGCGTCTCGATCGCGACCAGCGCGCCGACGATGATGAACACCAGAATGACAATGGCCAGCGTTTCGATGTTCATAAGCGCCCCGCACACAGCAGCATGATGAGCAGCGTCACCGCAACCACGCACCAGGTGACATAGGCGTGCAACTGGCCCTGATGCGCGGCGCGCAGCAGGCCAGACACGTAGGTTGTCAGGCGCAGGCCGAGCTGGTACACATCACACCAACCGTGTGCCGCCAGCAGGTACAGCGTGCGCAGCACCGGCAGGTTCGCAATCGTTTCATAGAAGTCCGTTCCGCTCAGGTTCATCTCGTCCGCCAACGGCTCGCCGCCGATGTGGGCGCTGTCGCGCCGTACGTTCAGCATGCTCAAGGCATACATGGCGAGCCCGGCCAGCAGCCCGATGGCCAGCAGCGCCGTGACCAGCACGGGGCGCATGTAGCGCAGCAGGGACGCCTCGGTACCCGCCACGCGCGCCAGCAGGTGCACCGGCCCGGCCCAGGCCGCCACGCCAAGCACGACACAGGCCAGCGCCAGCAGTGCCATGGGCGCCACGGCCAGCCAGCCTGCGTCGGTCACGCCGGCGCGCTCGCCGTCCGCGCCCGGGGCCCGCGCCAGGAACACCGCATGCATGACTTTCATGAAGCTTGCCAGCGTTAACGCGCTGCCAAACATCGCGGCAACCAGCCAGATGATCCAGCCGCCACCATGCGGCCCCAGTTGAATAACACCTTGGTACACCAGCCATTTTGATGCAAAACCATTCAGCGGCGGCACGCCTGAAATCGCCAGCGCGCCGATCAGCATGCAGACGAATGTTGCCGGCATGCGCCGCGCCAGCCCGCCTATGCGATCCAGGTCCGTAGTCCCGACGCGCCGTTGCACCGCGCCCGCGCCGAGAAAGAGCAGCGTCTTATAGACAACATTGTTCAGCAGGTGAAACAGCCCCGCCAAGATGCCCAGAGGCGTCAGCGTGGCAATGCCCAGCACCATGTAGCCGACCTGCGAGACGGCGTGGTAGCCCAGCAGCCGCAGCAGGTCGTGCTGCACCAGCGCCATGAACACGCCGAGCAGGATGGTCGCGGCGCCGAGCGCGAGCAGGATGGTTTGCAGCACGGGTGTCGGCGTGATCACGTCGCGCACGATGCGCAGCAGCAGGTAGATGCCGAGCAGCTTGTCGAGCGCGGCGGGCAGCAGCGCCGTGACGGGCACCGGCGCCGTTTCGGCCACGTCGGGCACCCAGGTATGCAGCGGCACGGCGCCCGCCTTGGTCAGCGCCGCGGCGACCATGCCGACGAACGCCCAGAGCGCCAACGCGCCCTGCGCCGTGATGGGTGTTGCCACCAGCCGCGCGGTAAACCAGTCGTCGCCGCGGGCCACGCACAGCAAGGCTGCGCCCAGAATCAGTAGCGAGTCAACCCCGCCAATCATAATCAAGGCCTTCTTGGCGGCCGCCGTGGCGGCCTCCGTGCCGCTTTCATTCACCAACAGGAACAGCGGAATGCCCAGTGCGCCCCAGACCACGAGCAGCGCCAGCAGGTGGTTGCAGCAGAAAGTCACATTGGCCAGGCTCACCGTCCAGGCCACGGCGGCACAGTACGACGGCGTTAGCGTGGCGCGCCACTCGGGCGCGCAGGAGTACAACGCGACCAGGAATGCCATGATGGATGCCGCGGCGCACATCATGCGCGCCAGCGCGTCAAGGTGCAGCCAGGCTGGCGACGTGGCGACGGGCACGGCCCAGAACACGACCGCGTCGATCGCGGCCGCCGCCAGCGCGGCCAGCATCAGCACGCGCGCCAGGGCCGCCGCCCGCCGCGGCAGGAACGCGCACAGCGTGCCGGTCAGCGCCGGCACGAGCACCAGAAGCAGGCCATGCGTTGCCAGCATCGTGTTGGTCATGCGCCCAGACCCCGTGCGCGCCGCAGGGCGGCCGTGCGCTCGTGCGACAAGCGCACGAGGTCGTTATGCGTCAACTGGCTGGTGCGCCCGCTGCGGCGTTCCACCACCGTGACGCGCTCCGTGCAGCAGTAGCACGGGTCAATTGCCGCCGACGCGATGCAGGCGTCGGCAATGTGCTGGCCGACCATGGTGACCTTGTAGGTCGGCAGATTCATAAAGGTTGGCGCCCGCATTTTGTGCCGCATGGGCCGGTTGGCTCCATCGGAGCGGACGTAGTGGAAACACTCGCCGCGCGGCGCCTCGACCCGGCCAACGCCTTCGCCCGGCGCCACGTGGGTCGGCCGCGAATCGATCTCGCCCGCGGGCAACTGTGCCAGCACCTGGCGCACGATCTTGATTGACTCGAGCGTTTCGCGCAGTCGCACGACGGCCTTGGCGTACACGTCGCCTTCCTGGCAGACGATCATGTCCCACGGCACGTCTGCATAGGCCGCGTACGGCTCATCCTTGCGCACATCAATGGGCACACCCGAGCCGCGCGCCGTCGGCCCAAGCGCGCAGTAGGCCACCGCCGCCGCGCGCGGCAGCACGCCCACGCCCTTCAAGCGCGCATGCAACACCGGGTCGTCCTGCACCGCGCCTGCAAGCATCATGACTTTCTCCGCCAGCGGATCGCACTCTGCGATGATCCGCGCGCCTTCCTCTTCACTGATGTCACGCCGCACGCCACCGACCTTCATCATCGCGTAGCTCTGGCGGTTGCCCGTCGTGCGTTCGAGCATGTCGCAGATCGTCTCGCGGTACTTCCAGGCCCACATGAAGACGGTGTTGTAGCCCAGGAAATGACCTGCCAGCCCGACCCACAGCAGATGGCTGTGAATGCGTTCAAGCTCGGCAATCAGCGTGCGAATGTAACGCGCGCGCGGCGGCACGGGAATGTCGCCCGCATCCTCGACCGCCTGCACGTACGCCAACGGATGTGAAGTCGAGCAGATGCCGCAAATACGCTCAACCACGAAGCCAACCTGGTCGTATGTCCGTTCCTCGCACAACTTCTCGATGCCGCGATGGTTGTAGCCAATGTCCACGTCAACGTCCACAACGCGCTCGCCGTCGACGTGCAGGCGGAAGAACTCCGGCTCCTCGAGCAGAGGCATGAAGGGGCCGATCGGTATAACGCGGCGTTCACTCATGGTGGCACGTTTCGTCCAGTTAGTCCTGTGCGGTTAGTAGGCCATCGCGGCGCAGGCGCTCGCGGATGGCGGCTGCGCTCTTGGTATCTTCGTTGTCGCGGCGCAACGGATGCAGACCCGCCGGCCAGTCGTCGCTCAGCAGCAAGCGAGCCGGGCCGGGATGATTGCGGAAGGTCACGCCGAGCATCTCGTGAATCTCCGTTTCGATCCAGGCCGCGCCCAGCACCACGGGCGTAATGCTGTCAATCGTCAGTTCAGGCTTGGGCACCAGCACGCGCAGGCTGACCAGCAGGTTCTGCGCGTCCGGGCTGAAGTGATACAGAATCTCAACCGCGCTCGGCGTGTCAACGCCCGTGGCGACGGCAAAGCGCGCGCCCAAGTCTTTGAACATGATCCGCGCGGCGTCAACCACCTTCTCCGGCGGCACGCTGACGTAAACGCGCCGCGCGTTCTTGACGGCAAACGACGTCGTGACGGGGGCGAGCGCGGTCTTGACCGTATCAATGTAGCCGGTCATGGCGCCACCGCCGGTTGTGCGGGTTCCTCATGATTGCTCTTGAACAGCGCTTCGGCGGCCTTGACCACGCCCAGAATGATCGCCTCCGGCCGCGGCGGGCAGCCCGGCACGTACGCGTGCACCGGCAGGTACGCGTCCAGCGGGTCGCCCACGTTGTAGCTGTCCTTGAACAGCCCGCGCGAGCAGGCGCACCCGCCAATGGCCACCACCAGGCACGGCTTGGCGCATTGCGCGTAAATGTGCAGCACGCGCGGAATCGTCTTGCGGTTCATCGAGCCGCAGACCAAGAGGACGTCCGCATGCCGCGCGCTGCCCACCAGCACACAGCCGAAACGCTCGACATCGAAGCGCGGCGTCAGCGCATCGAGCACCTCGATGTCGCAGTTGTTGCACGAGCCGGTGCTCAGATGATACACCCACGGCGACTTCGCCAAGGCTCGCACACGCACGTTCATCTCGTCTCCATCATCGTTCCCGGTTACCAGCCAATGCTCGCCAACACCACGCCGGCCGCCGCCAACGCCAGCGGTATGGTCCAAAAAAAACGCACGGCCTGGTCAATGCGCACGCGCGGATTCGTATTGCGCACCAGCGTGACCACCACCAGCAGGACCACATACTTGCCCACGCTGGCCAGGCTGTTGCTGACGCTGTCGAAGCGCAGGCCACCCCACAGCAGCATGATCAGCAGCAGCGGCACCACCACCAGCAGCATCGCCCGCATCAACTTGAACAACGCCAGCGGCACGCCGCTGTACTCGGTGTAGGGCCCCGCGATCAGTTCCGTCTCGGCTTCGGGCATGTCAAACGGCACCAGGGTCAGCTTGGCCTGCAGGCATGGGATCGCCGCCAGCAGCGCCAGCAGGCCCGACAGCCGCATGACTGCCGCGCCGTGCGCCGCCTGGTATGCGTACACCGCGTCCAGCCGCACTTGGCCGCCGCTCTGGATGATCGGCACGACCAGCGCTAGAATGAACGGCAGCTCGTAGGCTAGGACCAACTTCATCTCGCGGCTGCCGCCCAGCGCGCTGAGCGGATTGCGTGAGACCAGACCGCCCATAATCACGCACAGCGATGGAATCACCAGCAGATACACCACCAGAATAATGTCGCCGCTGAACTGCAGCGGCGCATACACCGGCCAGGCCAGCACGGGCAGCCAGAGCACAAAGGCCGCCACCGCCGCCGCTGCAACTCCGGCTGCGGGCGCCAGCAGAAACAGCCACGCCGGTGCGCCCGCGGGCACGATCGTCTCTTTGCCCAGCAGCTTCACAAAATCGTAGAACGGTTGTAGCGGCGGCGGCCCGACCCGCCATTGCACCCGCGCCGTCACCTTGCGGTCGACCCAGCTCGCCAGCAGTCCGACCACCCCCGTGAACACAAGCCCGGGGAAGATCAGCAGGCCGGCTATCAGCGCTGTCGCCATCGCAACGGTCATCGTGTCATCCTACCGGCTTAGGTTGATCGGATTGTGTCGTGCGCTCCCAGCGCCGGCAGCGTATTGCCACCCGGTCGCTGATCATTTGGACATCCTCGTCGCGCAGGGTCGGGTCGTCGGCGTCAAGCCAGCGCAGCACGCCGCGCGGCGCGTTGGCAACGCACGGCGGCGCCTCGTCGCCCCGCTCCACGCAGCGATCGCAGGTGTCGTTGATATAGCGCACAATCGCGGGACTGATCACGCCAAACGGGCAGGCCGCCACGCACGACTCGCAGCCGACGCAGCGCAGGTTGTGCCGCTGCACCGTGCCGTCCGTCTGCTTCTCCAGCGCCTCGTGCACGCACACGGTCACGCAGGGCTTGTCCTCGCAGCGCCGGCAGAGCAAAGCAAACGTGGCCGTCTCGCGCAAGTCGCCCAGGCCGTCATTGCCGGGATGGTAGTAATACGCGCAACGGATCGGCTCGCCGCTCATGGCCGCGGCTGCTTCCATGTCCAACAGTAAAATCTTCTGGGCCATCAGTCCCAAATGCCCTCGTAGTCCTTAACCTGCGCGTAGGTCATGACCGGGCCATCCTCGCAGACGAAATACGGGCCGATGCGGCAATGGCCGCACTTGCCAATGCCGCAACTCATGCTCTTCTCCATTGAAAGGTAGATGCGTGCATCGTCGAACCCCAGTTTCTTCAACTTCAAGGTGGCGAATTTCATCATGACCGGCGGACCGCACACGACCGCAATGGCCTCGGCCGGCTGCACCGGCAGGTTGTCCATGATGGTGGTCACGACACCCACGGGCCCCGTCCACGTGCCGGTTTCATCGGCGTCGACGGTGATGACGAAATCAAACGGCGCCGCCTGCCGCCACTGCGCCATGAGGCTCTTGTAGATCAGATCCTGCGGCGAGCGCGCCCCAAAGCGCACGACCACTTTGCGGTACTGCCCGATGCGTTCCAGGAGCGCGTACAGCAGCGAGCGCAGCGGCGCCAGGCCCACGCCGCCGCCAATCACCACGATCTCGCGGTCGCGGAACTCCGCATCGACCGGGTACGGCTTGCCCAGCGGGCCGCGCAGCCCGAGCTGCGCGCCAGGCCGCAAGGTGTGCAACAGGTCGGTAAGTTTGCCGGTGCGCATGACGCTGATCTCCATGCGCGCATGCGTGCCCGGGGCCGATGACGGCGTGAACGGCGCTTCACCGCAACCGGGCACGGCGAGCTCGACGAACTGCCCGGCGGCGAAGGGCACGGGCTGTTCCGGCCGCAGCACGAACGTCTTGATCGTGGACGACTCCTCGATCACGTCGAGCAGTTCCGCGCTAAGCGGTCGGTACGGATTGTCGGGCATGTGCCACCTCATGAAGAATCGTGCGAATGTCCAAATGGCCGAGACAGGCGTCAACGCAACGGCCGCAGCCGGTGCACGCATAGCCTTCCTGCGCTTCGAGCGGCGCGATGAACTTGCGTTCGAGGCGGTGCCGCAGCCGCGCTTCGCGGCGCTTGTTGGGGTTGTGCCCGCCTGCCACACGGCTGAAATTCTCGCTCAGGCACGCGTCCCACACGCGCGTGCGCTGCGGCGCGCCCGCGCGCGGCTGCACATCGCGCAGGAAGAAACAGTGACAGCTCGGGCAGACGAAATTGCAGGCGCCGCACTCGACACACGTCGCGGCCACCTTCTCCCAAATCTCCGCCGGCCACGGCGCCTGCAGCGCAGCGCCGAGATCCTCCGGCAGCGCGATGCCTTGCGCCCGCAACGAGGCCTGCACCACCGCCGTGGCGCCCGCGCGCCGCTTGGCCTGCTCAGCCAGTTGCGCCGCGGTCGCGGCCGGGCAGTCCTGCGCGTGCACGGCCAGCAACGCTTCGCCGCGCTCCGTTCCCGCAGCCACCAGGTCGCCGCCGGTCACCGGCGAGAGGATCACGTCGGCAATTCCGTCCGGATAGGGCGGGTGCCCGATGGCAACACAAAAACACGAAGGCAGGCATGCGCTGCAGTCGTCCGCGATGATGAGCGTCTGCGCGCGGCGCGCGGCATAGAATGGCTCGGTGAATGCGCCCTCGAGAAAGACCTTGTCCAGCAGCGCCAGCGCCAGCAGGTCGCAGTTCTTAACGCCCAGCACCACGGTCCGCGGCGGCGTCACAATGTCGCCACCAACGCCTTCGACCGGCGCGAATAAAAATGTTTTCAGGGATTCAACGACGCGATACGGCGCCCGGTTCGCTGCACTCAGGCTCCCCGCGTCACAGCGCTGCACATGCCAGCGTCCTTCAGCCTGCACGGGCGCAAACACGGCATCTGTGTCGGCCACATGCGACACAAACTGCGGAAGATGTTCGTGCTCCAGAAAACGCCAGCGCATGAGCAGCCGTGCGTGCGGGTGAAAAAGTACGTAAACAAATCCGTTGCGATACTATACTAAACCCGCGGCCTGATTGTCAAGTGCGCGGGTTGCATTGCGCGGGTTGCATGCTGTGTTCTTATGGAGCGGGTCGGATTTGTCGGGCGCGTCCGACCTGTCCGACTAACAAAACCAGCACCAGCATTGCGCCTGGCTCGGGAATGTATTCATAGCAGCCCATGTCGACCCGGCCGTCGTAGCTGCGCGGATTGCCGTCAAGATCGGTCGCGCCAATCATCCAGGGCAGATTCGTGCCGGCGTTGATGCAGGGCGAGCCCTCAAGCAGATGGAAATCGCCCGCGGTGACAAACAGCGGATCGTTGGTGCTGTTGCCGGCCACATCATAGCTGCCGGTCAAGGCTGGCGTGGTGCAGGTATAAAGGTAGGCCGCACCACTGCCACTGTTGATGTAATTGGTCTCGCCCTCAAGCACAACGCGATTGGCGTAGATGATACCGTTGCGATTGGTGCCGCCCTGCACACAAACAACGCCGCCGCCGCCATGCACCGCGCTGTTGTGCGCCAGCGTGCAACTGTCGAGCAATCCGCCGTAGCGCAAGTACGCGCCGCCACCATTGCTGGCCGCGTTGCTGACCACCAGACAGTTGAGCACTTCGCCGCGATACGAGAGATACGCGCCGCCGCCCGCATCAATGGCAGTGTTGGCCATCAGCGTGTTGTAGGCCGCGCGGCCGCCATTGTCGAGATAGACACCCGCGCCGGCGACATAGGCTTCATTGGCGCTCAGCGCGGAATATTGCACCACGCCCGCGCCGAGGCAATAGACGCCGCCGCCGTACGTGTCAGCGGCATTGCGGGTAATGGTGCAGTGATCGAGCAGCGGGTCGACCAACGGCGCGCCGTGCCGGCGGTCACGCGCGCGGGTCGGGTTGCTCATCAAATACGCGCCGGCGCCGCGGTCACTGACATTATTACTGATCAGGCAGGATTGCAGCGTGCCGCCCGCATTGCAGAGCACGCCGCCGGCCGCCTCGATGCCGCGATTGCCGACCATCGCCGTGCGCGCCAACATGCCACCCGACTCACAAAACACACCACCGCCGCCATTCGCAACGCTGGCCAGTATCGCGCAATTGGTCAGCAGGCCACCGCCGTCCAGCAGCGCTGCGCCGCCGGCGCTCTGATACAGATTGCCGGCGCTGCGCGTGTAGCCACCTTGCAGCGTGAACGCCTGCAGGGTGCCGGCGGAAAGGTACACGCAGCGTACCGCGCCCGTGCCCAGCCCGCTGGTGAACAGATCGGCCGCGCCGATAATCACGGTGGCGGCCGGGTCAGGCTTGTTGCCGTTGATGCTGAGATTCTTGGTGAGCACAATGCGATTGCGCAGGCCGTGCGCGCCGCGATAGCCGCGCGCATACGTGCCTTCCGCCTCAATGGTGTCACCCGGCACGGCGGCGTCGATCGCGTCCTGAATGCTGCGCGCCGCGCCGAACGATGTGCTATACGGCCAGACACTGCCGCCACCGGGTGACGCGTGGCGGGTCGCGCCACTGGCATCCTGCGGCACGGCCTCAAAGCAGCCCGGGTCGACAATCTGCACCGGCGTGCCGAGAATGCGCTGGCGCCCATCAAGGTCAACAGCGCCCACCGCCAGCGTGTTATTGCCGGCATTGACGCACGGCGAGGCTGCGCTGAGATGGTAATCATACGCGGGTTGATCCGTCACCAGCGGATTGGCGGTGATGTTGCCGACGCCGCCGGGCGGCAGCGGCGTCGTGCAGCAATAGTCATAGTAGCCGCTGGTAAAGACGTAATGATTGCTGCCGGCCGTGGTGGCGGTATTGAAGTAGATCAGGCAGTTAATGTTGCTGCCGCCCAAACGACACAAAACGCCGCCGCCATAGCGCACGGCGTGATTGTCGCAGACCGTGCTGTTGAACAATTTGGTCTGGTTGCCATTGAGGAACATGCCGCCGCCGTCTTGCGCCGCGCGGTTGAGATACAAAAGTGAATTGTTGACCACCGGGCCGGAATTGCCATAGATGCCGGCGCCATCCCTGGCGCTGTTCATGAACACTTCGCAGCGTTCAATGACCGCCGTGCTATTACCGTGAATGCCGCCGCCCAGTTCGCCGGCGTGATTGCCGGCCAGCGTGCAGACGCTGAGCGTGCCACCCATGTAGCAGGCCACGCCGCCGCCATCGTTCGACGCCGTGTTGCGGAAAAAAAGCGTATCGGTGACGAGACCGCCGCGCTGGAGATAGGCGCCGCCGCCATCAAAGCGGGCCAGGCAGCGCGTTATCACGCAGTTCGAGATGCTGCTGGCACCGTCGAGGAAGACACCGCCACCGCAGCGGTCTTGCGTGGCATCGCCATCCGTGCGGGTGAAGCCGTTGCTGAGCGTAAAGCCGATCAGCACGGCTTGATTGCTGAGATAGACACAACGCGTCGCGCCAATGCCCAATGGCCCCTGGCCATAAATGACCGTGGTGCCCGGCCCCTGCACACTGCGGATCGTGATGCGATTGGTGACCATGACGCGTGACGGCAACAACGCGCCCGGTGCGGCCACACCACCCACGGCATACACACCATTCGTGACAACGACCACATCGCCGCTGCCGCACACGTTCACCGCGGCTTGGATCGTCTGCGCCGCCGTGCCCCAACTGGTGTAGGGCGGCGCCGGCGTCACACTTGCCAGATTGACATAGCGTGTGACGGCCATGGCCGGCAGGACACACAACAGGACACTACCCAGCAACCACGCATGCGTTCTCATCGGCTCTGCTCCCGCAATGGTTATTCCTCTACGTTGGGGCGCGATCACCTAGTATAAGAGAATGTGCCATGACTGTCAACGACGGCCACGTTGCTCTTCATGCTCAGGCTCACGGTGTGCGTCAAGCAGGGGAGGCTTGACAACGGGCGAGAAATGTGGTATGCTGGTACCAAATAGATGCACGAACGCACGACCAATGTCCCGACATCTTCCTAACCGTTACTCAAGGATCCAGCAATGAGAGCGATACCCATGTTTGTCCTGGCCGCCTTTGTGGCCGTGTTTACCAGTGCCTCGGCGTTCGCCGTCACCGAAGCATGGAGCTACGGCGACGACCTCTCCGCCATCTATCAGATTCTTGCCGATGGCACCGGCGGCTGTGCCATGTATGGGATTACCACCAACGGGCAAGCGCTGGTCGTCTGGCTTGACAAGAAAGGCGCCGCCAAATACACCAAACGCATTGCCAACAGCCTGTATGGCCTCGTCTCGGCCAGCAAAAAGGAAATTGTGTACAGCAACGCCACCGCGCCGCCCCTTGTCTTTACCCATGTGGACAAAAAGGGGACCGAAACGAGCGTGACCGATGCCGCGTTCAATCTGATAACCACCATGCTTGGCCCGGCGGCGATAGCGCAAACGCCGGCGGATAGCAAAGGCTTCTTTGCCATCAAAACACCTGTGGGGCCCGGCCCGATCAAGCTCGTGCGCTTCAACTACAAATAACGGCACCGGCCCTTGTTTACCTTCCGTCAAGGAGAATAAGATGACACCATCTATAGTACGCGGCGCCGCGCTCGGCATCGTGCTGATCGCCCTGCGCGTCAGCGCCATCACCACCGCCTGGTCGTATCAAGCCGACGTTGCGATGTTCTACCAAGTTGTCGCCGACGGCGCCGGCGGCTGCGGCATCATTACCATTGCGACCAACGGCCCCATGTACGCCGTGCGCCTCAACAGCAAAGGCGAAGAGATCTATCGCTATCAATTGGCCACGACGTCCTATGGCATCCTGACCATCGGCAAGAAGGGTATGGTCTTCGGCGAAATGGGTATCTCACCGTATCGGCTGATATACGCCGACGCCAAGGGCCAGTCGATTATTGTGAGTAGCCCGGGCTATAATCTGTTGAGCACGCTGATGCCGACATTTCGGTGCCAGTTGTTCGACAAAAAGGGCTTCTTCGCGATCGAGACGCCCATCGTGCCCGGCCCGCCGAAGCTGGTGCGCTATCTGAACAAATAGCACCGCAATTGGCCGCAGCGGGACGCGGGCTTGTGCGTTGCATCCGCTGGGCGCGCCGCCCGGCTGCACGGTCGCAGGAACTGCAGCAGCTCTCCTTGGCCCTGCGGTTGATGATCCACGTGGGCGGATCTACGCAGAGTGTGCCGCCGTGCGCCAGTCTTGCCAGGGCGTCGGGAAGACAGGCTGCTTACCGCAGATACAAGCGGACACGCGCCAGACATATATGAGCATCCGCCACAATCGACCTGCAGACTTTCCGTGTGCAGTGTTGTATGCTGGTAGGGTGACTGATCTAACCAATGTAGGATGGTACCATGTGTGAAACATGCGGCTGCGGCGAGACACAGCATGCGCATGCCACCCGCGCGGTGCGCACAATTGCGCTGGGCGAGGATGTGCTGACAAAGAATAATGCGTTGGCGGCCGAAGTGCGCGCGACGCTGGCGCGGCGCGGCGCGTTGATGATCAACTTGCTGAGCGCGCCGGGCGCGGGCAAGACGTTGCTGCTGGAAACGACGCTGCCACAACTGCACAAAGAGCTGAAGGTGGCGGTGCTTGAAGGCGACGTGCAGACCCGCTATGATGCGGAACGCCTGCGGCGGCGGGGCATTCCCGCCGTGCAACTCAACACGGGCGGGGCATGCCACTTGGACGCGGCGTCCGTGGCGGCGGCGTTGGCGCGCGCGCCGTTCGACACGGCCGATCTGATCATCATTGAAAATGTGGGCAACTTGGTCTGCCCGGCGGCGTTTGACTTGGGTGAAGACGCCAAGGTTGTGCTCTTGAGTGTGACCGAGGGCGACGACAAGCCGGAAAAGTATCCGGCGGCGTTTGCGGTCGCGAGCATGATGGTCGTCAGCAAAACGGACTTGCTGCCGCACGTGCCCTTCGACATGCAGCGCTGCCGCGAGTCGGCCTGGCAGGTGCATCCCGGCTTGCCGGTGCTCGAGCTGTCGGCGACCAGCGGCGCGGGCCTCGACGCGTGGCTGACGTGGCTGCGGCACGAGCAGGCCCACAAGGCCGGAAGCGCGCACCAACATTGAAGAATTCTCAATTTGCAATTTACAATTTACGATTTGAGATTTGAGATTTGAGATTTGAGATTTGAGATTTGAGATTTGAGATTTGAGATTGACCCTGAACCCTGAACCCCGAATCCTGAACCCTGAACGTGCAACAGAGATTGCGCTGGCACGGGCACTGCCGCGCAGCGTGCTGGCCTTGGGCGGTGAGTTGAAGAACACCGTCTGCTGGGCGCAGGGTATGACGGCGCGACTCAGTGCGCCGCTCGAGAACCTGCGCGAGGAGCAGTGTTTGCGCATGTTCGAACAGAGTGCCTGCACCTGGCCGGCGGAATGGGGTGCGGCGCCGGACGTGGTTGCGCATGATTTGCATCCCGAGTATTTGTCGAGCAAACTGGCCCTGCGATGCCAGTATGGTGTGCAGCCAATGCGGGAGCGGCCCCCGTACCGCGATGCCGGCGTTTCTGAGCTTCAACAGGTTCGGGGCATGGAAGCCCCTCCCACCTTGTGGCCGGGCGTGGCGCGCGTCGGTGTGCAGCATCACGCGGCGCATGTCGCGAGTTGTTGCGCGGCTGAAGATGTCTGGGACGCATGCGTGGGGATTGCGTTTGACGGCACGGGCTATGGCAGCGACGGCACCATTTGGGGCGGCGAGTTTTTCCGCGGCAGCATCCCGGATGGATTTCGGCGAGTCGGGCGACTGCGCCCGTTTGCGCTGGTCGGTGGCGAACGCGCAATTCACGAACCATGGCGCATCGCGCTGGCCTTGGCGTGTGCGTCCGATATTGTTTGGCCGACGCCGGTGACGGTGCCTGGCGAGACTGGTGAGATTGTGCGGGCAGCGCTGGCCGCGGGCGCACCCAATGTGGTGTACACGTCGAGTGCGGGCCGGCTGTTTGACGGCGTCGCGGCACTGCTGGGTCTGCACACAACGGTGACGCGCGAGGCGGCAGCGGCCATCGCACTGGAGCAGGCGGCGGCCGGCGCGCGTGGCACCGTGACGGTGCACCCGGTCGAGATCAGCATCGGTGCGGATGGCGTGCTTGAATTGGATTGGCGGCCGATGCTGCGCGCGCTGTGGGCAGACCACACCCGCGCTGCGGCGCTGGCGGACAGCGCGGCGGCGTTTCATCAATGGCTGGCCGACGCAGTCGGGCAACTGTGGGCACGTGTGGCGGGGCCGGCCACGCTGGTGGCCAGCGGTGGCGTGCTGTGGAACAAGGTTTTCGCCGGCCATCTGCAGACCGTCTGTGCGCAGCGCGGTGTGCGCCTGGTGCTGCCGCGGCGCGTGCCGCCGTCGGACGCAGGCATCGCGCTGGGCCAGGCGGTGCTGGCGGCGTTTGCCCGGAATAGTAACGAAGAGGACAAGAGGTGATAGAGGACAAACGACATTGTTTGTTGTTTGCAATCGCAGCGGCAAGCCGATGAACAAGGAGCAAAAGAGTGAAAGAGAAATCGAGAGTTCAAACGACATTGTTTGTCGTTTGCGCTTGGCCAATAATGGTGCATGCTGCCTCCTTTACTTTTTTGCTCCTTGTCTAATTTCTTTTTACTGAAGGTTGACTTATGTGCTTGGCGGTACCTGGAGAAGTGCTGGAATTGTTGCCCGACAACATGGCGCGGGTGCAATTCGGCCAGACGACGATTGACCTCTCGCTGGCGTTTGTCGAGCCGGTCCAGCCGGGCGAGTTTGTGCTGGCCCATTCGGGTTTTGCGTTGACCGTGCTGGACAAAGAAGAAGCCGCGGCGCAGTTGGCCTTGTGGCACGAAGTGGCCGCCATCATGGCCGATGAGAACGCGGCGGCGGCGGCGCGCGCATCATGAAATACGTGGATGAATTCCGCGACGCGCACATGGCACGCGGGCTGGTGGCGCAGCTGCATGCGGCGGCGGCGGCACTGCCGCGGCCGGTGCGAATCATGGAAATTTGTGGCGGACACACGGTCGCGATTTGCCGCAACGGCTTGCATGCGGTGCTGCCGGACAAGGTGCGGTTGGTGTCCGGCCCGGGCTGTCCCGTGTGCGTCACGCCGACCGCGCTGATTGATGCCGCCATCTGGCTGGCGCAGCAGCCCGGCGTGCAGTTGTTCACCTTCGGCGATATGCTGCGCGTGCCGGGCAGCACCACCACGTTGGCCGAGATCAACGTGCACACCCACTCCGTGCGGATGATGTACTCGCCACTGCAAGTCGTGCAGCATGCGCGCGAGCATGCCGACCAGCGCTGTGTCTTGTTGGGGGTGGGTTTTGAGACGACCGCGCCGATGCTGGCCGCGGCCGTGGCGCAGGCGGCTGAACTCAAGCTGCCGAATTTTTGGTATCTGTCGGCCGGCAAAATGACGCCGCCGGTCATGCGCGCGCTGCTGCAGGATGCCGACGTGGCGCTCGATGCGTTCATTGCGCCCGGCCATGTCACGACGGTGATCGGCGCGGCGGCGTATCAGTTTATCGCGGATGAATACCACAAACCGTGCGTGGTGACGGGCTTCGAGGTCTGCGATATTCTGGATGCATTGGTGCGGATTGTGCAACAACTGGCGCGCCACGAGCAACGGGTTGAAATCGAGTACACCCGCAGCGTGACCTATGCCGGCAATCTCAAAGCGCAGGCAATGCTGGCACAGGTGTTCATGCCGTGTAATGCAGCCTGGCGCGGCTTGGGCGTGGTACCGCACAGCGGCTATGCGTTGCAGCCGGCGTATGCGCGTTATGATGTGCAGCTGGCGTTTGAGCTGCCGGTCGTCGAGGAGATCGAGCCGGCGGGCTGTCGCTGTGGCGAAGTGCTGCGCGGCGTGTGTCTGCCCCATGAGTGCGCCTTGTTCGGAAAAGTCTGCACGCCCACGCGGCCGGTCGGGCCGTGCATGGTGTCGAGCGAGGGCAGTTGTGGCGCGCATTTCCGGTTTGGCGTGCGCACCGAGCCGCAAACAAGGAGTTAGGTTTTACGTGTTAGGTGGCAGCGATTGCAGCACAGCAATGAACAAGGAGTAAAGGAGTCAAGGAGCCGGCGCAATCGACATTTTATGTCGTTTGTGCGTGCCGCCGCTGCTGTCCGGCCATTCATCCACTCTTCCATTCTTCCAACTCTGCTTCCTGCCCCGTTTTCGGGGCGATTGCAGCCGGCGCGTGATTTTGGTATAGTCTTTTGTTAATTGTCATTGCCACGGTTTCGTGAGAACGATCATTGCCATAGATACTGCTACCATTCTTGAGCGCCTTGGAGTTATCCAGGGTGCGGTTCAGGCCGAGTTGCTGGTGCTCGAGCGTGTCTGCGTTGATTCGCACGTCGGGGCGATCGAGTTGGTGTTGGCGGTGCGTGACGCGTGCACGGCGGAGCACTTGCCGGAGTTGCGCCGGGGTGTCGCGCAGCATTTTCAAGACACGCTGCAACATGTCGTCCTGCGGCCGCGCTATGCCACGCCGATCACACTGGAGCAGTACCTGCGCATCCACTGGCCGGACGTCTGTTACGATCTGCACTGTGCGTCGCGCGGCATACTCAATTTTCTCGAACCATGCCGTTGGGAAGTACGCCAGACGACGGTGTGGCTAAGCGTCGCGAATGACGTCATCGTGCGCAAATTGCGCGAGCTGAAATGTGCGGAGATTGTTGCGGCGAGCATCCGGCGCGACCTGGGCGGGGAGTGCCGCATCGAACTGCAGGTCGGCGATTTTAGCGCCGAGATCAGTGCCAACCTGCAGCGCCGCCAGGAACAAGTGGCCGCTGAAGTGCGCGTGCAACAGCAACAGGCGGTGGCCGAACGCCAGCGGATTGTCTTCGACAGCAACCGGGTCACGCCACGCGAGCCGACCGAGATCAAACGCATTCACGCCGAGAAGCCACTCAACAAGTCGGTCACGATTCGCGGCTGCGTCGTCAGCTATCGGCCGGCCGAGGGCGACGCCTTTTTCGAACGCTGCACGCTGACAGACTACGGCTCGTCGATTGATTGCTTTCTGCGGGTTGCCGGCAGTCGCTATAGTGGCAATGGCAACGGCAACCATGCCCCGAAAAAGCCGGCGCTGCAATTGCAGGTGGGAGAGTGGCTGCTGTTGTCGGGCGTGGTGGATCGGCCGCGCGAAGACCTTGAGGTGCGGATTGAGCGGATCGAACGGATCGAGCGGCCGCTGCGCAAGGAAACAGCCGCGGCGCATCGGGTCGAGTTGCATGCCCACACCAAGATGAGCCAGATGGATGGCTTGACCGCGCTGGACGAGCTGGTCGCGCGCGCGGCGCATTGGAAGCACCCGGCGATCGGGATCACCGACCACGGCAACGTGCATGCCTTCCCCGAGGCGCATGCGTTGGCGAAGAAGCACGGCGTGAAAGTGTTGCTGGGCAGCGAGGCCTACTTGGCCAACCATCTCAGCACGGAGATTGAACAGGTCCTGGCGCGCAAGGAAAAATCCGGCCGCGGCATGTCGCGCGACGAAATCGGCGAGTTCAAGAATGCGGTCCATCACATTATTATTTATGCGCGCACGCCGCAGGGCTTGCGCAATTTGTATGAATTGATCTCGCTGGCGCACTGCAAATATTTTTACATCAAACCGATGATCCCGCGCGATGTGCTGCTGCAGTATCGCGAGGGCCTGCTGATCGGTAGTGCGTGCGAGTGCGGCGAATTGTTTCGCCTGGTCTTGCATGCTCATCTCACCCAGATTACGCCGGCCGAGTTTGCGCAGCAGTTTGGCGCAGCGCAAGCGCTGTACGATTACTTCGAGATCCAGCCGCGCGCCAACAATATGTTTTATGTGGCCAAAGGCACGCTGGCGTCGGAAGAGGACCTGCTGGCGATCAACCGGCGCATCTGCGCCTTGGGTGAGCAGTATGGCAAGCCGGTCGTGGCCACCGGCGATTTGCATGTGCTGGATCCGCACGAACTGCTGCTGCGGCGCGTGCTGCAGATCGGCCAAGGCTACGACAAGGAAAGTGACGAAAGCGGCGACACGCCGCTGTACTTCAAGACCACGGATGAGATGCTCGAGGAGTTTGCCTATCTCGGCCCGGAAGTGGCGCGCATGGTGGTGATTGAAAATCCGCAGCGGATTGCGGCGTCGGTCGAGGAGATCGCGCCGATTCCGTCCGGGTTCCATCCGCCGAAACTGGAAGGCGCAGAAGACGACTTGCGCCAGATGTGCGAACGCCACTGCCAGGCCCTGTACGGCGCGCAACCGCACCCGCTGGTCACGCGCCGGATGCAGCGCGAACTGACCGACATTGTCAAGAATCACTTTGCCGATCTGTACATGCTGGCCCACAAAGTCGTCAAGAAGTCACTGGATGACGGCTACATCGTCGGCTCGCGCGGCAGTGTCGGTTCGAGTTTTGTGGCGTTCCTGGCCCGCATCACCGAGGTGAACAGCTTGCCGCCGCACTATGCCTGCGCGCAATGCTCGTACACCGAATTCATCCAGTTTGACGAGCGCGGCGAGCCGCGCGCGGCAGCGCTTGACGGCATCCAAGCCGAGGTCGGCGAGGACTTGCCGCCGCGCATCTGCCCGCAGTGCGGCGCGCACATGCAACGCTACGGGTTCGACATTCCGTTCGAGACCTTTGTCGGCTTCGAGGGCAACAAGACGCCCGACATTGACTTGAATTTCGCCAGCGAATATCAAGCGCGGGCGCACCGCTACATCGAGGATTTATTCGGCAAAGACCATGTCTATCGGGCCGGCACCATCAGCACATTGCAGGACCGCATGGCGTTCGGCTTTGTCCAGAAATATCTGGAGAAGACCGGCGAACAGTGGCCGCAAGCGGAAGTCAATCGCATCATCGAAGGCCTGGTCGGCATCAAGCGCACGACCGGCCAGCATCCGGGCGGCATGATCATCCTGCCGCAGCACAAGCGCATCACCGAATTCTGCCCGGTGCAGTATCCGGCCAATAATGCCGACAGCGCCAATCAGACCACGCATTTTGACTACCATGCGATGGAGGAGCAACTGCTCAAGCTCGATATTCTCGGGCATGACGATCCGACCCAGATCCGGCTGTTGAGCGAATATACCGGCATGGATATCACCAAAGTGCCGCTGAACGATCCCAAGACGCTGTCGCTGTTTTCCGGTGTGAAAGCACTGGGCGTGGGTGAAAAGGCGATCGGCTCGCGCGTTGGTACCTATGGCATTCCCGAGTTCGGCACCGACTTTGTGCGCGGCATGCTGGACGACACGCGCCCGCAGACGTTCGCCGACATCATTCGTATTTCCGGCCTGAGCCACGGCACCGACGTCTGGCTCAACAACGCGCGCGACATCATCAAGAACGGCCACGCCACGCTGCAACAGTGCATCTGCACCCGCGATGACATCATGCATTACTTGATCGAGAAGGGGCTGGCGCCGTTCAGCGCGTTCAAGATTATGGAGCAGGTGCGCAAAGGCAAAGGGCTCAAGCCGGACGATGTCTCGGCGATGCGCGCGCAGAAGGTGCCGGACTGGTATATCGAGTCGTGCCAAAGAATCAAGTATATGTTTCCCAAGGCCCACGCCGTGGCGTATGTCATCAACGCGCTGCGGATTGCCTACTGCAAAGTGCACCAGCCGGTGGCGTTTTACGCGACCTACTTCACCGTGATGCGGCATGCGCTGAACGCGCCGGTGGTGGCCGGCGGCAAGCGCGCCATCCGCGCGGCGATGGACGAACTGGAAGCGACCGGGCGGCGCAAACTGGCGAAGAATGAACAGGACATCCTGACCGTGTATGAACTCGCGCTGGAGATGTGCGAGCGCGGCATCCGCATGCGCCCGGTGGATATCTACAAATCTGATGCGACGCACTGCGTGATTGAGAACGGCGAGATTATTCCGCCCCTGATTGCGTTGGCGGGCTTGGGCGCCGCGGCCGCCGAAAACATGATCCGCGGCCGCGCCGGCGAGCCGTTCAAGAGCCGCGAAGAGTTTCAGATCCGAACGCATTGCAATCGCGCCGCGCTGGACGTGCTGGCGCAGGCCGGCGCGCTCGAGGGCCTGCCGGACAGCGATCAGATGGACATGTTTGACACCACGGCCGCCGGCGCGCGTCCGGCCGCGGCGGCCACGCCAGCGGCGGCAACGGCCACCGCGCCACGTGCGCCCGCGCCGGTCGCCGCGCCCGCAGTCAACGCTGCTCCCGCCGTCGGATCCGACGGATCTGACGGAGCTGATCGATGCGAGCGCGCCGCCGCAGCGGTCGCCGCGCCGGTTGTCGCACCAGTCGTGCCCTCTGCCGCGCTGATGCCGGAGGCCGCGCCCGCCGCCCGCACCGCCGCAGTCAAGCCCAAGCGCAGTACCAAACGCGCCGCGCCGCCGCCGCCCGCCGATTCGCTGTTCTGACAGTTGCTGAATGAGACCTGGCCGGCTTTGTGCCGATGGTTCACACAGGCTGCAATAAATAGCGGAGCATGAGTGTGCGAACAATAGCATGTGTGGTTGCCGCGCTCATTATGTTGGGCGCATGTTCATCGCGGGCACCTGAGCGTGCGGTGAAGAAACAAGGATTGCCAAAGCAGGGCGTCACGGGCAGGCGGCAGCAGATGTCCCAGCCCATGCTGGACAGCCTGACCAATCGCGCCGGCATCGTTGGCGTGGTCGTGGATGCGCAGTCGCAATGTGGGATTGAAGGGGCCAGCATGCGCCTCAAATGGTTTGACAATGAACGCGTGCGGATGCGATATGAACGCAGCGCGTCCGACGGCACGTTTGCCTTTGCAGGCGGCGCGCTGCCCGCGCCGGTCTTTGTCGCGGCGCGGCAGGCAGGCTATCTGTCGTGCGACGTCGAGTGGCGTGCCGCACCGGTGCGCATCGAGCTGACGCGCGCTGCGACCGTGCGTTTATCCGGCATGGTATGCGACGAGACCGGCGCGCCAGTCAGCAACGCGTGTGTCAGCGTGCGCACCACCAATATGCGCCAATGGTGGGACCGATATGCAGTCCTGCTTGGCTGCGATGCGCAGACAGACGCGCGGGGTTATTTCACTTGCGATTTCGTCCCGGCCGGCTTGAGCAACCTGTATCCGCAGGTGCACCACGATGTCTTTCCCAAGTGCGAACTGTACCAGTATCCATTCGACACCGCGCACGGCGACGTCCAACTTGATCTGGTGATTGCGCACGGCATTGCGGTAACAGGCATAGTGCGCTACGCGACCGGCGGCGCGGTGTCGGGCGCGTATGTCTGGGCGGAGGAGACCGAGCATGATGAACCAGATGCATGGGAGCGCACATTGCCGGTGCGTTTGCACGCATTGCCACAGGCGCACAGCAACTCCGGTACCGACGGCGATTTTACATTTTCCTTTATTCCGCGCGGCGCACGGTTCGTTGTCAAATGCATGATCAAGGGCTTTCCTGTTGCGTATGCGGGGCCATGGCACGCAGCACAGCCGTCGCCGGAATACGTGCTGGTTACTATTGATGACACGGGCGCGCGACTGATTGGTAGATTCACCACCGCTGATGGCAAACCATTGACCAATGTGACCTGCACAGCCACCATGTGGAAGGCCGACGGTAGCAATTCTTCATCAGGAAAAGGGACCGCGGTGGACTTGATGATTGAGAACGATGGCAGCTACCTTTCGCAACCAATGCCGGCACAGAAGCATGAGTTGCGCTTTCAGGTGCCAGGCTATGTGGATCAGGAACGCCGCATCATGGTTGCGGCACGCGACCAGACATTCCTTGATGTCGTGTTCACGCCGGAACCCGTCATCACTGGGATTGTGCGTGATGCGCAGACCATGTTGCCGGTGGCGGGCGCGACCATCACCGTCTCGCCCGCGGATGCCGGGGAGAGTTCCGGCAGGACGGACCACAACGGGATGTTTTGGCTAAAGTCAAAGAAAGGAATGTTTACGTGCGCTCATCCCGACTACGCCACCATGAACGTGAACATACGCGGCCGGGTGAGCAGCAAAACACCCTGCATCATTTTGTTGTCACCACCGGCAGTCGTCAACGTTGTCGTGCGCGAGCACAGTGGCAGACCGCTCACCTTTGGCACGGTCCACCTGAAAGGACCCTCGGGCAGTCATGGGATATACTTCACCTTCGACGATTTATGCTGGGGAACTGTGTGCGAGGGCGTGTGTGTCATGTCCAATGTGCCGGTCCATATCACGCCGCTCAAGGCCATCCTCAAGTCGCACAGCACCGGGCGTGTTGTCGCGGAAAGCAATGCGTTCACTCCGCGTGCCCATGCCGTCAACCAGGTTGCCATCACCTTGCCGCAGATGGGCGCGCTGCGCATTCGCTTTTCCGAAGCGGTGGTGCCCGCGGATGTCCGCATTGAGGGATGGCAAGACTATGCGCAATTCGGGTTCGGCACGTATGCGTTTGCAAATAGCGGCATGGACTGGCAGATCGGCTATGTGCCGGCGGGCGCGCACATCGTGAAACTGGAAGTGCTCAAGCGCATGCGCCTCACCACCAATGTCGTTATCACCGCCGATACGGAAACAATGTTGCTGGTGGATGTGCGTGCGGCCGCAAGCAGCATCACCGGCACCGTTCGCGATCAACAGGGGACGCGGATAGACGCAACCGTGTCAGCGCAGGCACAAGATCGCCGCTATGCGGGGTCGGAACATGCGTATGTGTCTGCCAGTGCGCAAGACGGCGACTTTGCCCTCTATGGTCTTGATCCACAGGCGCAGTACACGATCAATGTACGGATCATGGATGCAATCCGCACGAACATTATCATGAAGAATGTGCTGCCCAATGGCCCGCCACTCAGGTTTGTCCTGCCGGCGGGTTTCAGTGTCTCCGGCACGCTTGTTGATCAGACCGGGCAATTAGTGCGCGCGCGGCTGCGCATGGGGGATGGCAGTTCTCTGTATTCATCCGGCGAGTTCAGCATCGCGCCGGTGTTTCCTGGCACATATTTGCTGGCAATCTACGCGGAAGGATATACGCCGATGACGCGCGCGGTGACGGTTACGGACGCGAATGTGGATGTGGGCCAGATCGTCCTGGACGATACTGGTGTAACGTTGCGCGGCCGGATTGTGGATGAGGACGGCCAGCCGATCATGGGCGCGCACGTCAATGTGCAACGGTTCAACGAGGAGCCGGGCAAGGCGCAAATTTATCAAGACGCACAGACGGGTGCAGACGGAGTGTTTGCGGTCGCCGGCATGCCGTGCAAGGCGGTCTTCAGCCTCTCAGCCAGCACAGACCAGCTGCGAAGGATTGCCAAAGTGGTGGTCGGTCCATTCGCCGGCGGCACCGCGGAGCTTGGCGACATTTTTCTGCCGCGCGCCGTGCTGATCGTTTCGGCCAGACGTTTCGATGGCAAAACCGCAGCCGGCGCCTATGTGAACGGACAGCAACTGGATGATAATGGCGGCTTGACGGGCACAATGGGCGAGGCAGGACAGCCAATGGTCTTCACACTCACGCCACCATACCCCGGCATGATGACCAATCAGTATTTCACCGCGCATCTGGACTGGGTACTGTGGCCCACCAACTATCTGCGCGTCACGCTGCCGGCGTATCTGTGGCAGAATTAAGCGGCGGCGATACTTCCTCGATTTCCCTGTGGCCGCCCGCGCTGAGGGCGGCTTCTCATGGGCCGGCACCGGACATTTCGCCCCCCCCTTGACAACGGCGCGCAAATATGGTAAACTGGTGTCATAATGATTATTAAGCCGACCATAGAGCATGCCTACTGCGAGAAGCACCGCGCACATACGTAACGCACGTACATCCGCACACACGCACACACAGGTGCTTTTCGCACAAGGGGCCGCCCGCGCGGCCCCTTCCCTTTTTATTCGTGCGTGCCGGAAGAGTGATGAATACTTGTGGCACAGTTCTATATCTGGTACAATGGCGGCACGACTTGGACACAACCACCATGCCCCCTGTGCAACGAAATGTTCTGCCGCTGATGCTGCCGGGAATGACCCTGCTGGTGGCCTTGTTGCTGTGCTATCAGCGCTACGTGCAAGAGCCGGCGGCCCTGCTGGAGCTGCCCGCGCCGGCGCGCGTTGAACGGCCGCAGCCCGTGGTGGCGCCCGCGCCGGCCCGCGCGGCACCCGCGCCGTATATCATTCCGCGCCCGCAGCCGGCGCTGGTGCGGAATGGTGATTTCGCGCAAGGCCTCAAAGGCTGGGACTATTGGCAACATGCCGGCCGCGCCACCAATGAAATCCGGGTGACGCAGATCGCCGCGCAACCGGCACAATGGGCGCTGCAGATTCAGAATCCGCAAAAACAATTGACGGGCGTGGGCCAGTTGGTGACGCTGGTGTCCGGCACGGTGTATCGCCTCAGTGCGCGGGTGCGCTCAACCGCGACGATCAATCCGAAAAGTATCTTTGGCGGTCGGGTCGCCCTCTTCCTGCCGCCGCAGCCGGAACAGTCGCTGCTGTGGATGAGCGAGAGCACCGATTGGTGGGCCAAGGCGCTGGTGTTCACCAATCACGTCAGCGGCGCGGCCACCTTGTTTGTGCATTTGGGATATGGCGGCGTGGCCAGCACGGGCGAGTTTGCGAATATTAGCTTAGACGAATTGTGAAGTAATTTCTTTCGCGGCGAAAGAAATTATTCGACGTTGTGCAGCTCCCAGGTCAAGGCTTTGGTGTTCAGCACCAACTCGAAGAGGTGGGCATCATCCACGGCGGCAAAATGCAGAAAACGCGTCGCGCCGACGGTGGTCTCCCAGTGATAGGTGACTTCCCGGACGGTATAGATCCGCTGTTGCCAGCGAAACTTGAGCGGCTGCACGGCGCACGCGCGCCGCGCAAACAAGGCGTAGACATCAATGTGTTCCGCGTCCATCATAACTTTCTTTTGCGGCAAAAGAAATTATCAGCGCAGTTTGCGATAGACGCCGACGACTTTGCCCAGCAGTTCGACATCCATCGGTGGTTCGACGGTGATGGCGCACATGGTTTTGTTCTCCGGCACCAGGCGGATGCGCTTGGCGCCGTCTTTGAAAAAGCGTTTGACGGTGACCTCGTTATTGATGCGCGCGACGACGATATCGGCATTGCAGGCCGTGGCTTGTTTCTGCACCAGGACAAAATCGCCCTCAAGGATGCCGGCCTCAATCATGCTGTCGCCCCGCACGTGCAGCGCAAACGTCTCGGCCGGATGCGCGACTAGCTCGCCGCACGGGAGTGAACCACTGTAATGCTCGGGTGCGAAGACCGGCTGGCCGGCGGCGACCTGGCCCAGAATGGGAATGTGGAAACGGCTGCCGGGATAGTGGCGCACGCTCAAGGCGCGGGCATGTTCCGGTTCACGCGTCAGGAAACCCTTGGCGGTCAAGGCGCGGACATAGCCCTGCACCGTGCCGACCGCGCGGAACTTGAAGCGTGCCGCGATCTCGCGCAGCGTCGGCGGATAGCCCTGCGCCCGCAGCTGTTCTTGGATAAAATCAAGCAGCGCCACCTGTTTGCTGGTCAAGGTCGTCTTCATGGTGTTAGTATAGCATACGTATGTATGTCTTGTCAAGTAATTTCTTGTGCCGCACAAGAAATTATGGATTATGCACGTTCCTGCGGTGGGAACATTCCCTCAAGACATTAGCTTTCGTGCGGTGCGGGTGGGTGCGCAGAGACCCCCACGATTCCGCCGGCATTACTGCTGCTGTAAAGTGGGAGCGACCTCCGCGTCGCGAATCTGACGCAAACGCAGCATTCGCCGCACGGAGGCGGCTCCCACATTCTCTGCATGCAGAGACCCCCGCGACCTTGCGTCGAGAGCACCACCACAAACATACCGCCGGAACTGGGTTTGAAATCTAGTTGATTTCATGCCGGCAATGTGCTATAATAGTGGTATGACGATACGAGAATGCGTTCTTATCATCGCCATGGCCGCTGTCGGCCATGCGCTTTTTATTGGTGCAGCGCCGGTTGCGCCGGCGCAGGCGAGCCATGCTGCACTGCGCTTTGCCGCGCTGCGCGGGCTGCACAAAGGCGCCATTGCAAGTGTGAGCACTGCGCCCATCGTCGTGGCCGGCACCACCGTGGCGCATGTCGTCGCCTTGGATGCCGGTGGCTATGTGGTCATGCGCGCTGATGACGCAGCGCCGCCAGTCAAGCTGTACAGTGCCGTGGGCGCGCTGAGCAATCTGCCGCCGGCGTTTCTGCGCGTGCTGGAAACCGAGCTGGCGGGCGAACTGAACTATCTCACGACCCGGCGCGCACAATTGCGCAGCGCCACAGCGCATTTTGTGGCGCAGTGGCAGGCGCTGTTGGGCGCTGCGCCGATCACGGCAGCGGATAGTAGCGCGGAGCCGTTGGGCGCCACGGTCGGGCCGCTGCTGACCCTGACCTGGAACCAGAATTACCCATACAACTACTATGCGCCCTACGCGAGTGGCGGGCCGGGCGGGCGCGCCTATGCCGGTTGCGTCGCGACCGCGATGGCGATGATCCTGCGCTATCACCAATGGCCCGCGGCGATCACGACGAATTACAGCTACTATGACGGCGGTGGTGCCTGTGTCGGCACGCATGCGGCCAGCGACGCGACGTTGACGGCGTACCAATGGGCCAACATGCCGACGGCGGTATCATCGGCCAGCACCGCTGCGCAAAAACAGGCGGTCGGACAGCTCATGTATCATTGCGGTGTGACCGTCGACATGGATTTTGAATATGACGGATCGGGCGCGTATTCCGAGGATGTGCCGGGCGCGCTGCAGAATTATTTTGCGTACAACACGAGCTATGTGCGCAGCCGGGCGAGCTACAACAACACCCAGTGGTATGCGTTACTGGAGACGAACATGGTGCAACAGCGGCCCGTGTACTATTCTTTTTATTCGTCCGGCGGGGGACATGCCGTGGTGTGCGACGGCACGCGCAACGGCAATGAGATTCATCTGAACTATGGCTGGGGTGGCTACGCCACCACATGGTACAACATGGACAATGTCAACGGTGGCGGTTCCGCGTGGACCGGGCACCGGGCGTTGATGGACATTGCGCCAAAATTCGCGGCCGTGACCGTGCACGAGGTGGTCGTCGAGGAAGATGACGACCATGACCGCTATGTGGCGCCGGGTGAGACGGCGGGCCTGCGCATTTGGTTGCGCAACACCGGCGGCGCCAGCGCCGGTGCGGTGACCGGCACGCTGGCCAGTCTCGACCCGAACGTGACGGTGCTGGCCGGTGGGCCCTTGCCGTATGGTGTGCTGACGTCTGGTGCGCTGGCGTCGAATGAGCCATTGTATAGCGTGCTGATTTCAGGCGCGTGCCCGGCCGGCAACTATCCGCTGCAGTTTGTCGCCGCCGCCAATGACCGTTGGACCAACGTGTTCACCCTGCGCGTGGATCGCCTGCCGCGCATTGTCTGCGCCACCACCAATGTGCTGTTGACCGTGGAACAAGGTCTGGATGACAGCGCGACGATCGTGCTGAGCAATGCCGGCATCGAGACTTTGACGGTGTACTTGACCGACAATCTGTTAAGCGGCAGCACCAATTACGGCGTGCGTACCAGCGATCAGGCCGACGGCCCGCTCTTCGTCTGGCAGGATCTCAGCGCGCATGGCACCGCCGTGCCCTTCAGCGATGATGATGGGGTCAGCCAGATGTTGGACATCGGTTTTGATTTCCCCTTCTTCGGCCAGAGTTATTCGCAACTCATGATTGGCGCCAACGGCGGGCTTGGTCTGACCAACGGCATGTTGTATTATCAAAATCGCGCGCTGCCAACGACCACGATGTACGCGCCGGCGCGCTTCCTGGCGCCCTTGTGGTGCGATCTCGAGCCGTCCAAGGGCGGTGCTGTCCGCTATTGCGCCAGCGCCGGGCAGTTCATTGTTGCATGGGATGCCGTCCCGCTGTACGGTTCGCCAACGACGGAAACATTTCAAGCCATTCTGCGACCCAATGGCGAGATCCTCTATCAGTACAAACAGCACAGTGGCGTGCCGACCAACACGATTGGGGTGCAGGCTGGTTTCTCGCCGGCCGGGCCGGCGGTGCAGGTGGCGTACAATCAGCCGCTGGTGCATGACGGCTTGGCGGTGCGCATCGCGCCGGCGCGCGGCGACAGCTGGCTGACGTATGCGCCCGCCAGCGTCAGCGTTCCGCCGGGCAGCGCGACCAACATTCTGGTGCAATGCGCCGCGGCGAATCTCAGCAATGGTGTTTATACTGCACGCGCCGTGATCATTCACAATGATCCGCGCATGCCGCCGCTTTCTATTACGGTCGAGTTTATTGTGCCGGAGCCGACGATGGTGGGCGGCCTGCTAATGCTGACGGCGTTGTTCCGGCGCCGCGGTCGTGCCGGCGACCATTTCGCCGAAATGCAGGGCACTTCCGGCCGTGTGGTCGGAATGTCCGCGGCAGCAACAGAGGATCAGTAGTGCGCAAGTCGCCCTGGCGGCGTCTGCGCCGTACCGCCAACGGCGGTAGGAGTACCGGCAAAGCCGGGGCGGGATTTTGCCCAAAAGGGGGATTACAGACCAGACGCCGGAAGCAGTAAAGAGAAAGCAGGTGATTTGCATGGCATCCGCCTTTTTGCTATACTTTGGCCCTCTATTGGTTAAGAGAATTGTTTGACGGTATTGTTTGCCACGGCAACCTCGGCTGCCATAATGTTCTGGAGACTCATGGAATGAAAACAACACTTACTCTGTGTGCGCTGCTGGCGATTCTGTTTTGCGTATCCGCGCTGGCGGAAACTTACACCTACACCCCGGTTGATACCTACGGCTTCAGCGGCAGTTGGGACAACCCTTCGAACTGGACCACGACGGCCGGCCTGCGTGGCGTGGGCTATCCCAGCGCGCCGGGTGACTCGGCGAATCTGTTGGGTGGTGGCACCAATGCGTTAGATGACCCCTGGCAAGTGTGGCCCAACAATTTCACCGACACCGTCGCCGATGTCGGGCATGTGCTTTTCGCCATCAGCAACAGTGTGCTGCTGGGCAATTCAGGCGCGGGAAAATATCTGATCTTCAATAATCCCGGCATGCCCCACGCGGTCTTGGCCCTGACCAACATGGTGCCCGACAACCAATATTATGTCAACGATTGGGAAGTGGGAACGGCGTGGGACTTGGTGATGATAATCTCCAACGATCTAGATATCTACATTAGCAGTGTGCCCTATGACTATCTCGGTGAAACGTACACCGATTCGGCTGGTTTGGCGCTCGACTATGACAGCATCGTGGGTGGTGAGCATGCGATCAATGTGTATGGTGGCGGATTTTTGGTTTTGGGGAACTACTACAGCACGCCGCCCAATCCGGCGATTCTGACCAGCGGGCCACTGACGCTGCACGGGACCTACGTGACGCTGAATGAAAGCGCGATCATCGGTCCGCCGTTGGTGCTGCACTCGATCACCGACTGCAAGAACGTGTTTCAGCGCAGCACCTTGTACGGCTTGGGCGTCTCGACCCCGCAGTTGCTGACCTTCAATGTCGATTTCGAGTCGTACAATGGGTACTACAACATGTTTACCGATTGGAAAACCAATCTTGTCACACCGGGCGGCACGTATAATCGCGGGAGTGTCGCGGCGCGAGAGTGGGGTTTGTTTGCCCCGCCGGCCGGGTGCGTGCTGCAGTTCAACTGCGATGCGCGCGGCAACGAGTTCTGGAAGGGCTATTCCCAAAGTGGCGGTGGCGATCTTGAGTTTCTGGGCAGTCTTTCCCCGGGCTTTGACAATATAGATTTGATGTATATTGTGGGCTTGGCGACCTCCGGCGTCTGTCGCGTGGGCACCAAGAGCAACAAAGTTGATGTCAATATTGAGATTGACGGACTGCGCGACTACATTGCGCAGGATGCGGATGCGCTCGCCTTCGATAACATTGGCGCGATTGGCCTCGGCAACATGGATCTGAAGCTGGATATCGGCCAGAGCAATCCGTATCGGACAAATATCATTCTGTATTCCAATGATGCCGCGTTGGCGGGCGACTTCAACAGCGTCAGTTGGATGGGCGGGCGCACCGGCGAAGTGATTGTCACGCCCGACACCGTGTATGTCACCGGCATTCCGCCGGCGACGACCAACTTCTTTGATGTGCAGCCGGACAGCATCATTCTGCAACAAGGCCAGACGCAGGCACTGGTCACCGTGCAGAGTCCCTACACGCTGAATGTCAATGTCAGCAACGACGAGCCCTGGATCACGGTTGCGCCGCAGATCAGCGTGCCGGCCGGTACGCCGGTGCAGGCCAGCATCACCGTGCCGGCCGACCAGCCGACCACCAGCAGCTGGGGCTTCTCGGTGGGCTCGGTCTGGTACAGCGCCGCGGCCGAGCCGACCACGGCGTATGAGGTGCCCGTGTTCGTGGTGCAGCCCGGCTACTTTGAATTGGACACCCGCAGCTTGTATTTCTTTGCGGGACAGGCGGACTACCTGACGGTGTCGGCCTATGCGCCGTTTGCCGCCAACCTCAGTGCGGCGGCAATTAACGCGCCGTGGATCACGAATGTTGCACCGTCGACATTCTCGTTGAACGACACTTCCGAGGATGTTTCAATTGGTATCACCGCGGCACCCGCCGGCTCGACTGGCACGGTGCGCTTCACCAACACGGGCGTGCCGAGCGTCACGCACGACCTGGCCGTCTACGTCGTCGCCAATGGCTTCTTCGAGACGGTCGAAAAGGAGCTGGTCTTCACGCCGGGCGAGACGCAGAAGTGGTTTGAAATCTTCAGCCCGTTCCGCGCCGAAGTCGACATGCAGGCGACCAACTACCCGTGGATTGATGTGCCGGATCATGTCAGTCTTGATAATGATGCCTGGTGGGTGCCGGTCACCATTCCCGCCAGCCAGCCGGCGGACAGCGTCGGCACAATCATCTTGGAAAACAGTTGCATCACCGGCATGACGCAGCAGGTCCAGATTTCCGTGGTGCCGGAAGCAGGCATGGCGGCGCTGCTGGCGGTGACGGCGTTCGGATTGCTGCGCCGGCGGCGGCGCTGAGGCGAAACGCTGAATGGAAGAATGGATGAATGGAAGAATGGACGAATGGATGGCACGGGAGCCGCACCGGCTTGTTACTACATTGTTGCGCTGCGAAAGAATTTACTGGCTGTGCATCCTTGGCTGCGCACTCGGCGGGTGTCGTCCGCGGCCGGCCGCGCCGGCCGGCATGACGGTGCGCATGCCGGCTGCGCCGGCGCTCAGCGCGCCGGTCGCATTCACCAGCAATGCTGCCGGACACACTACGGCGGCACCCGGCCCTGCCGGCGCCGATGGCGTTGTCGGCGCGCCGACGGCGACCGACGCGTATGGCTTGGCGGTGACAGTCGGCACGGTGGCAATGGTACGCGTAACCGCGTCGGCGTTTGCGGCTGCGCCGGGGCCAGCCGTGCCGGTGCGCGTGGCCGGCACGCGCGAAGGGTTCGGCATGGCAGCCCAGCCCAGCGTGGCCGCCACGCGGCGCATGACCGCCCGCGAAGCCCTGCATGATCGCGACGTCCGAATGCGCCGGGCCGTCGCGCGCTACGGTACCGCAGACACATCGCCCCGTGCACAGAAACAGCCGGTCTTGATGGATGATCCGCGTGGCACGGCAGCGACACGCGCCGCGCAGCCACAGTGAATTCGCCACGCACTTTGTTGCGTTGCGAAAGAGATTATCGTAGAAGCGGCTTCCCGCCGCTTTTGCTTGGCAATGCAAACGCTGCGACTACAAAACATGGAGGATGAGCCTCCCTCCACGTGGTGAATGATGCGGATCAAGCTGACCAAGACGCACTTCCACTCGGCGCGCCAGCCCTTTGGCGTTGCGCTGGTGACGGTCATGGCCGTGCTGGTCATCCTGGCGCTGCTGGCGGCCATGTTTGCCACGACAATGGCACTTGAACAAGCCGCCGGGCAGATCGAACTGGGCAAAAGCGAATCAGCATTATTGGCGAATTCCGCGCTGGAGCATGCCCTCGCCGTTCTGCGCTCGGATGCGCGCGAACAAGCAGCCTGGGATGCGGCGGATGAGCCGTGGTCCATGGCGTTCAGGCCCGCCGCCGACAAAATCAGTGCCGGTGTTGATCTGGATGGGTTGCCGGGCGCCACACCGGATGACCCCGGCGCGGATGCGCGCTGGATGCCCGTGTGTGACCATGCGGGCGTCTTGGTCGGGCGTTATGCCATCATGATCGAGGATGAGGCCGGCAAGATCAATGTCAATGCCGCGTGCGCCATTTCGCCCAAGATGCAGAATCAAGGGGTCGGTACCTTTGAGCTGATGCTGACGGATGGCAAGGAAGTCGGTCTGCCAGTCTCGCTGCTGTTCGGCAAGAACCTGCTGGCCTATCGCTATGGGCGTGACCGCCAGCCTGGCCAGGCCTCGGTGGACGACAATTTGACCTTGTCAACCTACGCCACCGACTTGATTGACAACAATGCCAACGGCGTGATTGACGAGCCGGATGAAGGCATTGACGAGCAGGAAGAATACGATCCGCGCCACCCGCTCTGGGATGACCGCTCGTTTTCCTCGGTGCGCGAAGCGGCCATGGTTGGGCTGGGTGAGAAAAAACTCACGGCCGCGATTAATGCCACGATGAAGCACTGCGCGACGATCAATTCGCGCGTCAGTGACACCTACTGGGACGAGCGTGAGGTGGTCTGGCGCAAACAGGTCAATCTGAATGTCGCCTCGCGCAAACAAATCAACCGGATCTTGCGGCTGGCCAACGAAGAGGCGCGCTTCGAGCCCAATGCGCGCAATTTGCTCGGCTTGACCGGCAATATCTGCGACTACCGCGACGAAAATCATGTGCTGACCACGATGGGCAACACCTACGGCGTCGAAGCCGTCTGCTTCAACGAAGTCATGGCCAACGACGGCAGCTTCACCGTGCGCTCGGATGCCAATGACCCGACCGACACGCGCTACACCTATGTCAATCGCTTTGGTTGGTGGTATCTGCGGCCGGACAAGGTCAACAGCGAGCAAACCAGTTGGGAGATCAAGAGCGTCGGCAGTCTTCAAGCCGGCGGCACCGTGGCGATGGACGGCAAGACCATCACGGTACCCAAAAGCGTGCGCATTACGTTGGCCGATGATCCGGTCAGCGGCGGCGTCGGCACGGCCTACAGCGATTTCAAGCGCTTTCGGCGCGAACTGGGCGGCTGGCTGCCCAATATGTGGCGCAACGCCAAGCTGTTGGTGTATGCCGGCCTGCAAAACTACCGGCCGGCGTACAGCGAGTTCCCGATCCTGAATAACACCGCCGATGAACTCGTGGTGGGCGTCAACAATGACATGGAACGCGCCTACTTGCTCAGCCAGCTCACCCCCATGCCGGCCAGCAATATCTTCAACCGCGTGCGCATTGACAACGGCTGGGTGGACAGCGAAGGCGGCTTGATCGGCGTCTTTCCACAGATCACGGACCATTTCGTGTTTCCCACCAAAGTCCATCCTGATTTCGACCCGCCCAAGAATTTGTATTACATGGTGTATGTCGCGGAACAGAACCTGGATGGCAGGATCGAGAATGCCAACAAGAGTTTCTGCAATGGCAAGCCATGGAAGGGCTTCCTGCCCTATCTTGATCTGGATGAAGAGCCCGGCAAATACTCGGAGACGAAAATGCTCGAGCTTACCCAGGCCGACTTGAAGAACAGCACGCTCACCTTGCCCGGCGGCGTCGAGCAGGCGTGGCTGCTGCGCTACCCCTACAAAAATGGCGAGCCGATCCGCGCGCGCAATGGCTATGTCCACGTCACGATTTCAACCTGCGACAAATGCGGCTATGACGGCGGCCTGGATCGCGTCTCGGATCAGAAAGCGTTTGCCAACAAGAATGTCATTCAGGATTGCCATTTCATCCGCCCGGACATCGTCGAGATGATGAATATCAGCGACCACCCGATCAGTCTGCGCAATTGGCGGGTGGTGATCAACACCGGCTCGTATGCCGACCAGGTCGGTTTGATTGAGAGCGCGGCCGAGTTCAGCGCGGTGCGCCACCGGCAGTATGACAATCCGTATCCGGCCGTGCAACCGGGCGGCTATTTTTACATGACCAACAGCCGCAAGATATTCGACATGGACTATGGCGCGCCACAAGACGGCGATTGGGGCACGACGGCCAGCGAGGGCTATCCGTGCTTTGAGCTGCCGGATGCGTTGTGGGGCGTGCGCTATCGCGTCGGCCGCGGCGATTTCGGCAACGGCAAAGTCAAGTGCGAAGGCGCCAGCTGGAGCCGCGACCAGATGAAATATGAAATCACCGAATGGCATCTGCGCCAGCCACGCCCCGATCAAAATGCGCCCTTCGGCCTGCGCAACATGGTCGAGGGCAACACCCGCGACACGCTCGACTTTGGCCAGGTCAACATTCGCTCGCTGAAAGCCGGTGACGACATTCTCATTCTGGGCATGCCGCGCGAAGGCGGCTTCCTCTCCATGACTCTGAAGGACGAGTACAATCAGATCTGCGCGCGCACGGTCGCCTATGGCTCAACCCGCTTGCAGGAGCTGGGCTACTCGACCGAGAAGCTCGACCCGACCCATTACACCTGGGTCAAGAATCCACGCCCGACGTTCGGCGGCACGCTGCGCAAAGCGCGCAACCATGCGCTGCCCGGCGGCAGTGCCGCCAAGCCGTATGTCAAAGACAATCGTTTCGTTTCGGTTGGTGAACTACAGCAGGTGCGCAAGGCCGAAGACTGGGAAAACATTGGCAAAGAGCGGCGCGGCGGCCGCTCGACGCGCACGCTCAAGGCGCTGGCGCGCTTTCTGACGACGTCCGGCGTCCGCCTCGATCCCGAGGAGCCCGGCGCGCATGTCGCTGGCTGGCGCAAGGCCTTTGGCACCGCGCGTGGCAGTATCGCCAAAAGTTTGACGGCCGAAAATGCCAATTGGGAGGCCGGCATCTGGCGCAATCAAACCTTGCGCATTATGAGCGGCTCGTTGCGCGGCGAAACGTACTGCATTGCCAACAATGCCGCCGCCACCTTGAGTATTGACGGCTTTTCCGTGCCGTCCGGCAAACAGCTCAACGTGCGCAGTGGCGACCAGTTCAGCGTCGGCCCCGGCTATGCCACGCCGTTCTTTTACACGCGCAATAATAATGACGAAGGCATCTGGGAGTGGAAGAACAAGGGCATTGACAAGAATATCTACGGCCTGTATGTCTTTGGGCTCAATGATTCGATCAACACGACCGAGTTTCTCGAGGAAAACCACAATGCCCAGCTCGAAATCGCGGTGTTCAATTACACGACCGGTGTCTTTGATCCGACACCCGGCAAGGTTGGCACCGGTGATATCGATGATCCCTACAGCTACGCCGGCACCACGCGCGATGTGCAGTACGAGAAGTCGGACGGCGTGTATTGCGGCCTGATCACCCCCAACCACGTTTCGGCCAGTGGCGGCATCAAACTGAAGATTATCGCGCATGGCTTGAGCGACAAGCTGTGTTCCGGCTTCGCGTGGTTTGACTACGCCTATCTTGCGCCGGGTTTCTCGAATGGCAAGCTGAACATCAATACTGCGTCGGCGCGGGTCTTGCGCGCGCTGCCGGGCGTCACGGATAGCATTGCCGAGCGGATCATCAAGGGCACGAGCGCGGCGGGCCGCGATGAGCTGAAGCCCTACAAAAACATGAGCGATATTCTGGACGTCCGCGGCATGACGCCCGAACTGTTCTCGAAAATCGCCAATTTGATCACCACGCGCAGCGACCAGTTCCGTGTCCATATCCTGGCGCAAGCAGTCTTGGATGCCAACCGCGATGGCCTCCTGCAGGAACAGCACGGCGACAAGATCACCGGCGAAAGCCGCCTGGAAACCGTGGTTGACCGCCACGCCATTACCGATGATGACCCGCTCGCCGGCTTGTTCTATCTGATCCAAGGCCATTGAGCGCTATGCAACCCGCATTGTTCATTTTCCAACGGCCATTGGTCAACGGCTGCTTTGAGTCCCGCCACCGGCGGGATCAATGCCTGCGTGCTGCACATGAAAGATGACCAATGACCAATGAAAAATGTAAAATGAAGGACAACCCCCTCATCGTTCCGCTGGACGTCAGTACGCGTGCCGCCGCCTTTGCCGCAGCCCGGCGTGTGCGCGCACACGTCGGACTCATTAAGATCGGGCTGGAGTTGTTTGTGCGGTGCGGCCCGGACATTGTGCGCGCGCTGGTGGCCGAGGGTCTGCGCGTGATGCTAGACCTGAAATTGCATGACATTCCCAACACGGTCCAGCGTGCCACGACCAATGTCGCTGGACTGGGCGCGGAATTGTTGACGATTCATGCCGGCGGTGGCAGCGCGATGCTGCGCGCCGCGCGCACCGCGGTGAGTGAATTTGAACAAGCCAGCGGCACGGCGGGTCCGCGCTTACTGGCGGTGACGGTGCTGACCAGCATTGATGCGCCGACGTTGCGGGAGGAATTGGGTGTGGCGCGCGCCGTGCCTGACCAGGTCGTCATGCTGGCGCGCTTGGCCCAGGCGGCGGGCTTTGCCGGCGTGGTCGCGTCACCGCAGGAGATTGGCGTGCTGCGGGCCGCCTGTGGGCCGGAGTTTCTGATTGTCACCCCGGGCGTCCGCCCGGCCGGCGCGGATAAGGACGATCAACAACGCGTCTGTACGCCCGCCGAGGCCATCCGCGCCGGCGCCGACTACCTGGTCATCGGCCGGCCAATCCTGGGTGCAGCCGATCCCGCCGCAGCCGCGCAGGCAATCTGGTCTGAATGTGTAACCGCCCTGGAGCAACGCACGTGAAGCAACAACCCCGCCCAACGGCGCGTGTCCTGGCCGCCCAGATTATCCGTACCGCGCTGGCGTTGCGCGCGCAACGCGTCCTGCCCGGCACGCTCGGCAATATTTCGGCGCGATTGGACGCTGCGCGGATTGTGATCACGCCTTCGTCGCGACCGTATGAAACCATGCGTGCCCAAGACGTGCCGATCGTCACCCTCACGGATGGTACGGCCAAAGGCCCGTTCCCGCCCAGTGTCGAAACCCTCATGCATCTGGCCATTTATCGCGCGCGGCCGGATGTCGCGGCAATTGTGCATACGCATGCGCCGGCGGCGACGGCGCTCGCGTGCCTGGGCATGCCGCTGCCGACGCAGCTGGATGAGGTTGAGTATTATGTGGGCGGCGCCGTCCAGATCGCGGCGTATGCGCCGCCGGGCAGCGCCGCGCTGGCGACCAATGTGCTGGCCGCGCTCGGCCCGCGCCATGCCGCGCTGATGGCGGCGCATGGACTGGTCGCGGTTGCACCCGACCTGGCCAAGGCAATGCAGATTGCCGAAGCGATCGAACATGCCGCGCAGGTATTCCTCATGACGCTACAAGTCAGCGCGAGGCGCTGACTGTTTTAAGTTTTGAGTTCTAATGTTTAGGTTGGAAGATGAAAGCGGAAACCAAAAACCAACGACTGCCGCAGCGCGCTACGGAATATGTGCCACGCAGGCACGAAGCCACGAAGAAAACGCAGAACATTTTGTTGGATAAGCGCAACACACTGCAATTATAGTATAACACTGCACACGGGTTGATTTTGATGACACGTCGCACGAAAATAACAAGTTTGATTGCTGTTCATGCGGCAGTTCTCGCAACGCTGTTTGCGGTGGAACTGCCGCTCGCCACATGGTATAACACAACCCTGCGCGGCACGCAGAAAATGGAACAGATCGAGCATACGCAAGTGCGCGGCGCCTCCGACTTGCGCGTCGTCGTGCGCGTCAGCAGCAATGCGTGTGAAACGTTGGCGCGCGACTTTGCCGTTAACAGCGACGAGTTGTTCGAGTATCAGCTGGTGCGGCGCCAAGACATCACGCGCGTCAGCCGGCGCCTACGCCGCTGGGTCGAGAATGATTTCTGGATTTTTGTCGAGCAGCTCGGCCTGGTCTGGATCGGCCTGCTGGCCTGCATCTTCATCTGGGTCTATGATCCGGCCAAGCGCAAGTATGTGGTGGCCTTTATTGCCACCTCGATCATCACCGGTCTGCTGGTGGAGACGATCAAGAAGACGACCGGGAAGATCCGACCGGAACCCTATTTCAGCACCTATGCCGAGTATTTCCACATCCGCTTTCTCGGCTTTCTAAAAGGCTGGACGGTGCATGCGCCGGTGGCATTTCCGTCCGGGCATTCGGCACAAGCATTTGTCACGGCGACGTTTCTGGCCGTGCTCTATCCGCGCGTGCGCTGGATGTTCTACAGCGTCGCGGCCTGCACCGCGTTCTCGCGCGTGCTCAGCCAGGCGCATTGGCTCTCGGATATTTATGCCGGCATGCTGCTCGGGTGTTACACTATGCGCGGCGGCTTTGTGGCGCTTGCATTGCTGTGGCGCCGGTTCATCGGGCAAAGGTAGCGCCGGTTTTACCGGCGAGTGTAGCGCCGGTTTCACCGGCGAGTGTAGCGCCGGTCTTACCGGCGAGTGTAGCGCCGGTTTTACCGGCGAGTGTAGCGCCGGTTTCACCGGCGAGTGTAGCGCCGGTTTTACCGGCGAGTGTAGCGCCGGTCTTACCGGCGAGTGTAGCGCCGGTTTCACCGGCGAGTGTAGCGCCGGTTTTACCGGCGAGTGTAGCGCCGGTTTTACCGGCGAGTGTAGCGCCGGTTTTACCGGCGAGTGTAGCGCCGGTTTCACCGGCGAGTGTAGCGCCGGTTTTACCGGCGAGTGTAGCGCCGGTTTTACCGGCGAGTGTAGCGCCGGTTTCACCGGCGAAGCGCAGATAGCCGCTGAAAGCGGCTGTGCGTTTCAAAAAAATGGCAATTGTGATGTACCACAAGACATTGCCCCGACTCAATCCTGATGCCTATCATGGCTATGCCCATGTTTTCTTCACTAACGTAACATGGCAGCGCCGAACACTATTTCACCAACGTGCCACGGTCGATATCTGTAGCGCCATTTTGCGCCGCTGCTGTGTCGAAACCAAGTGTGAATGCCTTGTGTATGTATTCATGCCTGATCATGTACACTTGATTTTGCATGGCACCGACGATACGAGCGACGTTTTGCATTGTCATCAGATGTGGAAAGGAAGAACAGGTGCTGCTCTTGTTCGGCATCTGGCACAGGATGCATCGCAGAAATCCGATCAGATAGCCGCTGGAAGCGGCTCCACCTGTAGCGCCGGTTTCACCGGCGAAGATCAGATAGCCGCTGGAAGCGGCTCCACCTGTAGCGCCGGTTTCACCGGCGAAGATCAGATAGCCGCTGCAAGCGGCTCCAGCTGTAGCGCCGGTTTCACCGGCGAAGATCAGATAGCCGCTGGGAGCAGCTCCACCTGTAGCGCCGGTTTGACCGGCGAAGATCAGATAGCCGCTGGAAGCGGCTCCACCTGTAGCGCCGCGTCTACCGGCGAAGATCGGATGACCACGGCATGCGGACCAATGTTAATTTGGCAGCATCGTGGCTATGATCATGTCTTGCGTCGCAGGGAATATGAACGAAGAACCTTGCGCAAAATGATCCGCTATATTCTTGAAAATCCGGTGCGCAAGCAGCTCGCTGCTGCATGGCAGGAATATCCGTTTTTGGGAAGCATGATCGGTGAACATGACATTCGTCACCCCTATTGGTGGGACTGGTTTTATGCGTGATTGTAGCGCCGGTTTTACCGGCGAAGCGCAGATCACCGCTGCAAGCGGCTCTACGGGTGCAAGGTCGGGCGCAGTAGGCGCGGCTGTGCCAGTTCTTTGCGCATCAATTCCAACGGCGCCGGCCGTTCAAACCAAATTTCAAGTGCGCGTGCGCCTTGGTGCAATAGCATGCCCAACCCGTTGGCCGTTCTTGCACAGCCATTCTGTTTCGCTTCGATCAACAGCCGGGTCTGGGGCGGATTATAAATCGTGTCATACACAAAGGTGCGCGGATTCAGCAAGGTGGCATCAAACAGCAGCGTATCCTCCGCGCGCAGACCAACCGAGGTGGCGTTGATCAGAATATCGGCGTCCGCCAGCGCCGGCTTGATCTCGTCATAACCAATCACCCGGCATTGCGGCAAGGTGTGCACGCGTTCTTCCTTGCCCAACTGCCGGCAATGTTCCAGCATGTGCAGCAGCAACTGCTCGCCACGCCGCACGGTGCGATTGACGATCGTGAGCTGGGCGGCGCCATCCAGGATGGCTTGTGCGACAATGGCCCGCGCCGCGCCACCCGCGCCCAGCACCACCACCCGCGCGTCGCAAAAGCGCGCGCCTTCCTCGGCCAGCGCCGCCGCGATGCCGTAACAGTCAGTATTGTAGCCCAACGCGCGGCCCTCGTGAAAACGCACCGTGTTGACCGCCTCGATGACGCGCGCTTCCGGCGCGCACCAGTCACACAACGCGAAGGCCGCCTCTTTATGGGGAATCGTAAAATTCGCGCCCAAGGCGCCCAGCGTGCGCAAGCCGCGAAACGCCTCGGCGAACTGCTCGGGCGGCACGCCGAATGCCAGGTACAGCGTGTTGACGCTCATCACCTTGAGCGCCGCATTCTGGAATTGCGGCGAGGCACTGTGCCGCACCGGCCAACCCAACAGGGCAATCAGCCGGGTCTCCGTATCAATCATATTGCGGGTTCGAGGCATGGCAGTGGTTCCTTATTGCCCTGCGCATGCGCTTCCGGCGCACCGCTCTGGCAGGGATATTGTAGCAGCCTGCGGCGAGAAATGCAAGGCGGGTTGTTTCCCCAGTTCCGATGACTCGCGCTGAAAATCACGTAGCGTTGGTCGCGCGTGACTGCCGCTGCCGCGCCAACGGCGCGGATGACCGCGGCTGCAGAAGCCGCCCTCACCGCGGGCGGCTACAAGGACGCTGCAACGTAGAAAGCTATGGCCCGTGGCCGCTTTATCAATTATCACGCCGCGCCAGTCGTTCTTCTTAATCAGTTGCGGCGGCTATCCCACAGGCCCGCAACTCAAGACTGCGGATGGCATCGACGTCATACCGTATGAAACCTTGAGCGAACTCCTCGCCACCGACAAACGGTGGCCATGAGGGGTACTGTCAAGCCTTAGAGCAGGCGGTTCAGGCAGTTTAGATATGCTTTCGCGCTGGCCTCGACAATATCAGTGCTGGCTGCCACGCCGGTGTGCAATTTGCCCTTGTGGTCAACCTTGACAGTGACTTCACCGAGCGCCTCGCGCCCGCTGGTGACCGAGCGCACGGTATAGTCCACCAGAGTCGCTTTCACATGCGTGATTTTTGAAATGGCCTTGAAAACCGCGTCCACCGGGCCGTCGCCGGTCGAGGCCAGTTCCTTCACGCGGGTGCCTTTGCGCAAGCGCACGGTCGCGGTCGGGATCTGATGACTGCCGGCCGTCACGCTCAAGTAATCAATCGTGTAAGTTGGCCGCACACCGGTGGCGACGACATCCTCGACAATCGCCTGCAAATCCTCATCATAAATGATCTTCTTTTTGTCGGCCACTTCCTTGAAGCGCACCAGCGCATTCTGCAATTCTTCGTCGGTCAAGGAAAAGCCCAAATCCACAAGGCGTTTTTGGAAGGCGTGATGCCCGGAATGTTTGCCCAGCACCAAGCTCTGCGCGATTTCCTCGGCATTCAAGCCGATGTTTTCTGGCGCCATGATTTCATAGGTTGACTTATTCGCCAGCACGCCGTGCTGGTGGATGCCGGCTTCGTGCTTGAATGCGTTGGCGCCGACAATCGCCTTGTTGGGCGGCACCGGGAAGCCGGTGATCTGACTCAATAGCCGGCTGGCCGCCATGATCTCGCGCGTGTTGATCTGCGTGTCCACGGTCAGTTCGTCGCGGCGCGTCTTGATCGCCATCACGATTTCCTCGAACGAGCAATTGCCGGCGCGCTCGCCCAAGCCATTGATCGCCACCTCGACCTGGCGCGCGCCATTGCGCACAGCCGAGAGCGAGTTCGCGACCGCCAAGCCCAGATCATCATGACAATGCGTGCTGATAATCGCCCGCGCAATGTTCTTGACAGTTTTCTTCAGATAGGCGATGGTCTCGCCATATTGCCACGGGACAGCATAGCCAACCGTGTCGGGAATGTTGACTGTCGTGGCGCCGGCGGCAATGACCGCCTCGACGACTTCGGCCAGAAAGGCGCGTTCCGTGCGCGACGCGTCTTCGGGCGAGAACTCGACATTCGCACAACGGGCCGCGGCAAACTTGGTCATTTCGACGGCCTGGCGCAGAATCTCGTGTTCGGCCTTCTTCAGCTTATACTGCATATGAATCTTCGAGGTGGCCAGGAAGATATGCAGGCGCGGTTTGTGGGCGCCTTTGACCGCCTGCCAGCCGCGCTCAATGTCTTTTTCAAGACAGCGGCACAGCCCGGCGATCTCCGGCCCTTCGATCTCACCGGCGATCGTCTTGACGGCCTCGAAGTCGTCATTTGAGGCGATCGGGAAGCCGGCCTCGATGACGTCGACATTGAGCTTGGCCAGCTGGCGCGCGACGCGCAGCTTTTCCTGCAAATTCATGGTGGCGCCAGGGCACTGCTCGCCGTCGCGCAAAGTCGTGTCGAAAATCCGGACGTAGTCGCTCATTGCATATCACCTCATAGATGAACCACCAAGGCACCAAGGCACCAAGGGAAGCGGTTAGATTACCATTCGCTGAATACCATCTTTGATCAGTGGCACGTTGAAATTTATCAGAAACCCCAAGCGCTTGTTCGCCAGCCGCAGATACGTCAACAGTTGCACGGAGCACACTGCGGGCAGATCGCAGATAGCTTTCAGCTCACAGATGACCAGATCCTCAACCAGGACATCAAGCCGAAAGCCCTGATCAAGAACGATGTCGTCGTAACGAACCGGCACGATAACTTGGCGCTGAAAGTGGAGCTGACGTTTCGCCAATTCGTGGCAGAAACATGCTTCGTACACGCTTTCCAGCAATCCCGCGCCCAAGTGAGTGTGAACGCTGAACGCGGCATCAACAATGTGGCGCCCGAGTTCATCTTCACGTGGGGAAATCTGTGCAAACGACGATGGTGACATCGTGCTTCTTGGTGCCTTGGCGTCTTGGTGGTTATGCCGTTATTTCTTCTTCAGCCAGCTCATCATGCCGCGCAGCGTCGCGCCGACCTTTTCGATCAGATGCCCGCGCTCTTTGCGCCGCAGGGCGTTGATCACCGGCCGGTTGGCCTGGTTTTCGAGAATCCACTCACGCGCGAAGACGCCGGTCTGAATGTCGGTCAGAATTTGTTTCATCGTCTGCTTGGTCTCGGCCGTGACAATGCGCGGGCCGCGTGTCAGGTCGCCGTATTCGGCCGTGTTCGAGATCGAGTCGCGCATGCCGGCCATGCCCTTGGCATACATCAGATCAACAATCAGCTTGAGTTCATGCATGCACTCGAAGTAGGCGATCTCGGGTTGATAGCCGGCCTCGACCAGCGTCTCGAACCCGGCTTTCACCAGCGCGGTGCAGCCGCCGCACAAGACGGCCTGCTCGCCGAACAAGTCGGTTTCGGTTTCTTCCGCAAAGGTGGTTTCGAGCACGCCGGCGCGGGTGCCGCCAATGCCGCGCGAGTATGCCAGCGCAATCTGCTTGGCTTTGCCGCTGGCATTCTGGTAGATGGCAATCAGATTCGGCACGCCGCCGCCTTCCTCGAAGACGCTGCGCACCAAGTGGCCCGGGCCTTTCGGCGCAATCATGATCACATCCACGTCGGCCGGCGGGACAATCTGGCCGTAATGAATGTTGAAGCCGTGCGAGAAGACCAGGGTCTTGCCTTTCTTCATTTCGGATGCGACAGCCTCGCGATACACGCGCGCCTGCAGCTCGTCCGGCACCAGCATCTGAATGATATCGGCTTGCTTGGCCAATGCGGCAGCCGTGACCGGCTTGAAGCCGTGTGCAACCGCCAGTTTGTGATTGGCCGTGCCGGGCAGATCGGACACGATGACCGTCACGCCGCTGTCGCGCAAGTTCTGCGCTTGGGCGTGGCCTTGCGAGCCGTAGCCGATGATGCCGATGGTTTTGTTCTTCAGCAGTTTCAGGTCGGCGTCCTGGTCATAGTACATCTTTGCCATGGGAGGGTTCCTTAAGGGGATTAGAGTGAAGTCGGTTATTTAGTTTTCAGTTTACAGTGTTCAGTGTTCGGCTGCTGCGTTTCTCAAATATCCAATATCGAACAAGGAATATCCAATATCCAAGTTGAATCTTGGCTCTTCATATTCTTTCGTTCGTCATTGGTAATTCCTTGTTCGATATTGGATATTCATCAGGGTTCCGTTGTGCCTTGATCCATGCGCGTTCTTTGGCGGCAACAATGTTTTCGCGCACGCGGCGGCGCAGCTCATCTGCGGAAAGGTGCGGGAAGCGCGTGTGCAGATAGGCCTCCTGGAGTGTGCAGCAGAGCGTTAATAGTTCCGCGCTCCGCAGCAGGTTGCGGCGGCAGGTGTTTGGGTCTATTGTGGGGTATAGCATGAGCCAGTCCGTCATTGCGGCAGTGCACGTCCGACGTGGGTGCCATGCTCTGTTGCCGCCGGGGGCGACGACCCCGGTGCCGCGCTGTCGCGCGGTGCGGCGCCGCACACCACGATCAGCACTGCCATGTACACAATACGCATCATCTGATTATTGTAGCATGTCGGCTAAACTGCGGCACGCCGCCGCCTGAGGAAATTCGTTCAGGACGAACGAATGTAATCTTCGTGGGGAATAAAGTGCTCACTGTCTTTCACCGTGTGTGGGCGGCGCGCTTTGGACGGGCAGATTCAGCACCCAGGTGCGCGGCCCGGTTTGCACCAAAATGCCGGCGGCGGCGAGGCGTTCGCGGCGACGTTCGCGGCACAGCCGCAGACCGCGCAACTCGTCATCTTCTTTAACGCGCATGGACGCCGGTCGGCGTGTGCGCGCGTTGCGCAGGGCCAGGCGCACGGCTTGCACGCGCGGCAACAGCGCGGCGCGCCACGCGGCATAATCTTCGATGTGACGTTCAGCGTTCATCGTTCAGCGTTTATTTGCGCGCCATGGCGACCCGGCCGGTTTGCACAATCTCCTTGATGCCGAACGGGCGCAGCAGGTCAATCATCGCTTTGATCTTGGCCTCCGGGCCGGTAGCCTCGATCGTCAGTGTTTTGAGGGAGACGTCTATGATCTTGGCCCGGAAAATATCCACCAACTGCATGATCTCGCTGCGCGTCGTGGCGGTCGAATTGACTTTTACCAGGGCCAGCTCGCGAATGATGCAGTCCTGCTCGTGAAAATCATTGACCTTGAGCACGTCAATCAGCTTGTTGAGCTGCTTGGTGACCTGCTCGAGGACTTTCTCATCGCCCTCGGAGACGATCGTCATGCAGGAATAGTCCGGGTCGTGCGTTTGCGCGACGCACAAGCTGTCAATATTATAGCCGCGCGCCGAGAACAGGCCGGCGATGCGGGCCAACACGCCGGATTGATTACGCACCATGACGGAAATTGTGTGTTTCATGTCAGAGCCAGGTCAAGGGTCAAAGTGAGTGACGAGTGACGAGCAAGAGAAGGAGCAAGGTGCTGCGCTTCAGCATCTGACACTTCTGTCATCGTTACTCCTTGTTGGTCAATCGTCAATGGTTGCATAGCGTGGGTCGCCCATGGCTAGGTTCAGGCCAGGCTGTCCAGCATCTGATCGAGGCGCGCGCCGGCCGGCACCATCGGCCACACGTTTTCCTCGCGTGCCACGATGTATTCGATCACCACTGGGCGCAACTCGGTGCGCGCCGTCTTGATCGCCTGGCGCAGGACCGGTTCGATCTGGTCGCGTGCGCTGACGCGCAGGCCGACGCAGTCGTACGCCTCGGCCAGCTTGACAAAGTCCGGCACATATTTCGGGCAACGGCCATCCGTGGGATTATTGCACAACAGCAGGCAATCGTGACTGCGCTCAAGGCACGTCATGGCGTAGTGCTTGTCGTAAAACATCTCCTGCCACTGGCGCACCATGCCAAGATACATGTTATTGATAATCACGCTGACGACCGGCAACTTGTTGATCGAGGCGGTGGCCAGCTCTTCGGCCAGCATCTGGAAACCGCCATCGCCGCTGATGTTGATCACGAGCTTGTCGGGAAAGGCCGCCTGCGCGCCAATCGCCGAGGGCAAGCCAAAGCCCATCGTGCCCAACCCGCCCGACGTGATCCAGGTGCGCGGATACTTGAAGCGCAAGAACTGGGCCGACCACATTTGATGTTGGCCGACGTCGGTGGTGATGATCGCCTCGCCCTGGGTCACGCGGTCAATCGCCGCAATGACTTCCTGCGGAATGATCTCGCCGTTGCGCGGCTTGAAGGTCAGCGGATACTGCTGTTTCCATTCCTCGATTTTCTGTTGCCATGCGCCGATATCGGGCCGCTCGACAATCGCATTCAGCTTGTGCAGCACGTCGCGAATGTCGCCGACCACCGGAATGTCGACCGTCAGATTCTTCGAAATGCTGGTCGGATCAATATCGACATGGACAATCTTGGCGTGTGGCGCGAATTCTTCGATCCTGGCCGTGACGCGGTCGTCAAAGCGCGCGCCGATCGCCAATAGCAGGTCGCACTCCTGCACGGCGTAGTTGGCATAGCGCGTGCCGTGCATGCCCAGCATCAGCAGATTTTCCGGCTCCTGCTGCGGATAGGCGCCAAGGGCCATCAACGTTGTGGTGATGGGAATACCGGTCTTCTTGATGAAAATAGAGAGCTCCGGTCCGGCATTGCTGAGAATCGCGCCGCCACCGACATACGCGACCGGGCGTTTGGCGTGTTTGATCGCCTCGGCCATCTTCTTGATCTGGTTGGTGTGGCCTTCATAATTCGGGCGATACGAGGGTAAATCAACCGTGTCCGGATAGGGCACGTCGCATGCCATCTTCTGAATATCTTTGGGAATATCGATGAGGACGGGCCCAGGCCGGCCGCTGGCGGCGATGTAGAACGCCTCCTTCAGAATGCGCGGCAGATCGTTGACCGCACTCACCAGGTAATTGTGCTTGGTGATCGGGCGCGTGATGCCGGTCACGTCGGCTTCCTGGAACGCGTCATTGCCGATGTAATGCGAGGGCACCTGGCCGGTGATCACGACCAGCGGCGACGAATCCATGTAGGCGGTGGCGATGCCGGTCACGGTATTGGTCGCGCCCGGGCCGCTGGTGACGACGACCACACCGGGCTTGCCGGTGGCGCGGGCATAGCCGTCGGCCATGTGCGTCGCGCCCTGCTCGTGGCGCACCAAAATGAAACGATAGCCGTCCTGCGCCAGGTAGAGCTTGTCAAACACGTCGAGGATGGCGCCGCCCGGATACCCGAACACCACCTTGGCCTCTTCGCGCTTGATCGCTTCCACCACCACATCTGCACCGGTGCGTGGCATACCTGCTCCTTTGGTCGAACTGTTATGGGCAGTCATAGTATACAAAAAAAAGAGCGGCCGTTGTTACCATCGGCCGCTCGCGAGTACTGTAACACAGGCGTTACTTCACGCGGAACCCGATGGCATGACGCCAAGAACAGCGAGAAGCACTAGTCGCAGTGCCTGCGCTGAACCACCCTGTGTCGTCTGCAATCGAATTCCTTGTTTCATCATCGTCAGGCAGGGCATTGCCTCGGCCCTGCATCCTTAGTATAACGTAGTGGTGGACATTCTGTCAAACAGCACGACAGAACATCCGTAAAAATGGTCGGGGCGAGTGGATTCGAACCACCGACCTCTTGGTCCCGAACCAAGCGCTCTGCCAGGCTGAGCCACGCCCCGAACTGCACAATGGCAAATACCAGAAAGATCATCGCCGATCCCGTGGGCCATCACGCTGCCCATGAATCGGGAATGGTATTATACACAAATACCGTCCGGGCTGCAACTGCCCTGCGCGCCGCGGCTCGCCCGCCCCACGCACGCGCCGGGCAGCAGGGCGCAGGCTGCACACAGCAAGGGGATCGCACCAAAGCCGCAGGTCGGCGGGATGACGCAACTGAACAAGAGCGCGCCGACGACCGCACCCAGCACGTCCGCGCCATAGACGCTGCTGCTCTGCCGCTGTGCTGGCGCGTCCTGTTGGGCAATCCAGGCGAACAACGCACCGCACGCCGCGCCAGTGGCCATCATCACGCTCGCACACGCCAACCAGATGTGCACGGTACGGAGTGGCAGCGGACACCCGCCCGCCACACCCGCGGCGACCAACAACAGCAGCAAGGCCCATCCGGCTCCGCGCGTTTGCCTGCGCAGCGCGAGCTGCTGCATGCCCGCCGCCGCCAGTGCCAGGCCCGCCATGTATGCCGCAAAGAGCAGGCCGACGCCGTAGAATGCCGCGCCGCAGCCGGTCGTGAAACGGACCAGCACGGTCATTTCAATCAGAAAACCTGCCAGGGATATGGCCGTCATCGCCGCCAGCAGCGCAAGCCGGTGTCGCTGCCCGCGCGTCCCGCACAGGTGCGCGCACACGATCAACAGCACCGCAACGCCACCGACCACGATCAAGCCGGTCGCGCCGCGGTACAGGCGCGTGAGCACGGCATGCATCGCGCTGCCGAAGCGTGCCTCCGCATACACCAGCGCATCGCCATAACTAGCCGGCCGCATGTCGGTTGAATCATGCCGCACACGCGCCACGGCACAAGCGTTTGCGAACAGTGCGCGCCGATAGCTGGACAACTGGTCGCCCAGCAAGGCGGCGCTGAACCAGATGACATTGGTGGTCGGGTGTTGAGCGGCAAATCGCACGACCATGGCGGTGTCGGTCAACGCGGGCCGAGTATCACGGCGTGCCACCAGCAAGGTTGCGGAGCCCGGAATAAGCGCGACGGGGTCGGGTGCAAGTGTGGCGGCGACTTGCTGCATGCCGGCGCGGATGCTCAGGCGGGTGCGTTCGATGATGCGCGCCAAGTCGTCCGGCACATAGCCGGCGCTGCCCGGCAAGGCAACCAGCAGCGCGCCGTTGGTGCTGAGCCGCGCGGTGAGCAGTGCAAACCACTCGGCCGAGTACAGGCGCGCGACGGCATACGTTTCCGGCGTGCCGACATTTTGGACAATCAGATCATAGCAGGGGATTGCCGCCGCAGACGCAAGCTGGCGCAGGTATTCGCGCGGGTCACGGGCGATAACGCGCACTGCCGCGCTGGTCAACACGGCGCGATCATCCGGCAGCAAGAAGGGCGTCAGGCGCGGCAGCCATGCGGCCTGCGGATCCAGCACCGTCACGTGCAGCCCGGCGTGCACAAATTCGCGCAGCAAGCCGTTGTAGGGGAAGCCGATCAGCAATGCGCGGCGCGGCTGCGTCGCACTCAGACGGGCATACCAGCCGATTTCTTCCGCCAGCTCGCGTTGCACACTGGCGCCCAGCAAGCGCCCGTTGCTGAAAAACGCATATTCATCGCCGCGGCGCGTGACCATCAAGCGTTCGCGCGGCGTGTCAAGATCGCAGACAATCGCGCCCGTCAACCAGCGCGCTGCACAACGTTGTGCCTGCGCATCCAAGGCCGGTGAATAGTAGCCGGCGCCCGCCATGGCAAGTGCGCAGCAGATAATGAGCAGGCGCGAACGCCACACCAGGCACAGCGGTGCGACCACCAGCATCAACGTGAACCACCAGTGCATTAAGGGAATCAATGCCACCGTGGCAATCAGCCCGGCCGCCATTGCGCCCAGAGTCTCGAACACATACAGGCGCGCCACGCTGCTGCGCGGATGTCGTGCGTCAATCGGCATGATGGCGCACGCCCGCACGGTGGCACCAAACGCGCTGCCGCTCAATACGCAGGGAAGACAGGTCACCACCAAGGCCAAGCCGGCCGCGTGCGCCAGATCGAGCGCTTCGCCCGGCAACGCGCCCGTGCAGGTCCAGAAACAGCGCAACCCGACTAAGATTGCGCACGCGGTCAGCGCCGCGCCCGTGATGGCCATGCGACTGCAACGCCACGCCGCGTGCGCCGCCACCCGGTTGCCAACCAGGCTGCCGACGGCAATCCACAGCAACCAGGCTGCCACCACAAAGGCGATTACACACTCATTGCCGCGCAGCCACACGGCCGCCTCGCGCAGCACCATGATTTGCGCCAGCATCGTGCTGAAGCCCAACGCCAGCATAGCGCGGGCAACAGCAGCGCGGGTGCACGGCACGGGCGGCATCCGCCTACTCGGTCGCGCGGATCAGCAGGCAGACCGCGTGCACTTCGATGCCCTCGCGCCGGCCGACAAAACCAAGCGCCTCGGTTGTCGTGGCCTTGATGCCGATGGCCTGCTCGTCCACGCCGAGCGCGGGTGCCAGCACGCGCCGCATCGCTGGAATGTGGGGCGCGAGGTGCGGCTCCTGCGCCAAGACCGTGACGTCCACATTCGCCACGGCATAGCCGGCCGCGCGCACTTTGTCCATGACCTGGTGCAGCAGGCGAATGCTGGCGATGTCACGGTACTGCGCGTCACCCGGCGGAAACCAGTGACCAATATCCGGCAGGCCCAGCGCGCCCAGCAGCGCGTCGCACAACGCGTGCAGCAAGGCATCTGCATCCGAATGCCCCGCCAGCCCGCGCGGATGCGCGAGCTCGACCCCGCCCAATATGCATTTCCGCCCTGCGGCGAACGGGTGAACATCAATGCCATGACCTATGCGAAATGTCGGGTTCATCAAGCGCTCCAAGTGCCATTGCCATCATTATACACAATCGCACGCAGCATCGCTCCGTGAGAATTTGTTTTGCCCTGAAATGCCGATGCACGGCAAAGCCCTGCGAAAGGCTGCATCCAGCGGCATTGTAGCCGCCCACGCTGCGGGCGGCCGCGTTTCTACCGCGGTCAACGCCCGCGGCATGGAAAGGCGCGGCAGCGTCTGGCGCATTCGTGTACCACGTCCCTATATCGGAATTTCAGGGTTTGCCTACGAATTTTGACATGGACCCACAGGTGTGCTATACTATGTGGTATTTCGTTTTGCCGCTCCACTATTAATGCGGGTGGCGACCTAACCAACGGCAGTGAATGCGTATGAACGACATGCGAACGCGATTGCGCGATGAAATCGCCCGCACGATGCGGTGCGGCGCCAGTTATGTGGATGTGCGCTATTGTCCGCGGGAAGACAGCGAATTTCTCTTGCTGATGCAGGGCAATCTGAAATCGGTGGATCAAAGCAGCACGACCGGCGTGGGGGTGCGCGTGTTGTACAAGGGTGCCTGGGGCTTTGCGGCCGCCTCGTCGCGGGATGCGATCGCGGCCGTGTTCGCGCATGCCTTTGCGAACGCCGAAGCGGCGGCGCGCCTGGTCTCGTGGCCGATCGAGCTTGCGCCGCGCACGCCCGTCACGGCGCGCTACGAGTCGCCCTGCGCCGAGGATGTTTTCACAGTGCCGCTCCATGACAAAATCGCGTTGTTGCAGCAGATTGACAAGCGATTGACGCACCCGCGCGTGGTCCAGCGCATGGCCCACATGATTGCCGTCACGAAAACCATGCTCTTTCTTGATTCGGACGGGGCCGACATCGAAAAAACAATTCATGAAATCTTTGCGCAGATGACCGTCGTCGGTGTTGAGGCCAACGGCATGTCGCAGACCCGCTCGTACGATTTGCGCAATCGCGGACAGGGCACCCGCGGCTGGGAATCCCTGCGCGACCCGGCCCGCTTCAGCGCGCATGCGCCGCGCATCGTCGAGGAGTTGTGCCAGGTGCTCGATGCGCCGCAATGCCCGAAAGATGAGCGCGCCGTCATCCTCCTGCCCGGCATCATGTACCTGCAAACCCATGAAGTGATCGGCCACGCGCTCGAACTCGATCGCATTCTTGGTTATGAGTTGTCGTATGCCGGCGGCTCGTTCGTCAGGCTCGACGATTTCGGCCGCTTGCGCTACGGCTCGGAGAAACTGACCGTGCGCGCGGATGCCACGTTACCCACTTCACCGGGCAGTTTTGGCTATGACGACGACGGCATCCCCTGCCAGAACAATGTTCTGATTGACCGCGGCATGCTGACCAGCGCGATCACATCACGGCAGACGATTCTCGAGGCCAACAAGAAGGCCGGCCGGCAGATTTTCAGCGCCAGTGGCGGCTGCGCGCGGGCTTCGGCATATAATCGCGTGCCCCTCGAACGCATGACCAACATCAATATTGACGCCGGCCGTGACGGCACACTGGATGATATCGTGCGCAGCACCGCGCGCGGCATCATCCTTGACGGCGCGCGTTCGTGGTCGATCGGCTCGAATCGCGAGCAGTTCCACTTCGCCTGCGACATCGGCTGGCTGGTCGAGGATGGCGTCAAGAAGGGCGTGGTCAAAAATCCGACCTATGGCATGGACACGCTGCCGTTCTGGCGCGCCTTGTCGGCCGTCGGTGATGCCACGACCAGTGAACTTGTGTGGGTGCAGAATTGTGGCAAGGGCTTACCGAGTCAGGCGATGTCCGTTGGCCATGCCGTGCCCATTTGTCGTTTTGATAACGTGCTGATTGGACGATGACCATGCACCCCGCAAAAAATCAAATTAAAGAAACGTTACGGCAGCTGCTTGTGTTTGCAAATGCGCGCGGCATCGCGGCCGAGTTCTGGCTGCATGCCGAGCATAGCGCGCTGATGCGCTTCGCCAATTCCGCCATCTCGTTGAACACCACCGAAGATGCGCTCACCCTCTCGGTGACGGCCCATCGCGGCAATGCACTCGGCAGTTACGAGGTGACGACCGACATCACGCATGTGGACGCGTTGCAGCGCGCCATCCTGGCCGCCGATGAAATCGCCCAGCACGCCGTGCCGGTCGCGTATGCGCGCCGTTTCACGCCGATGCAGCCGCTGTCCGATGATGACGCCGCCTTTGACGAGGCCTTGTGTGCGCTCACGCCGCAAGCCATGCTGGCGTTCATGCAGGACGCCACGCGCGGCCTGCTGTCCGACACGATCCAGCTCTCCGGCATGGTCTCGTGCGGCGGCGTCTGGCAGGCGGCGGCCAACACCCTGAGCGACACGGTGCTGTTCCATGCCGCGTCGGATGCGAACATTTCGGTCGTGCTCAGCCACGCCAAGGACAAATGGGAACTGCAAGCGACGCATAGCGCCACCACCCAGCGTGAACTCAATCCAGCCGCCGTGCGCGCGCAGCTTGTCCTGCTGCTCGAACAGTATCAGCATGCGCCGCAGGTGCAAGTGACGGCCGGCCAGTTCTCCGTCGTCTTCGGCGCAGATGCGCTGGCGGGCTTGGTGCGGTTCTGTGCCTATACCGGCTTTTCCGGCGGCAATTGCAGACGCCAGTTGACCTTCCTGAAAGAGGCCCAGCTCGGCCAGAAAGTCTTTGCCGATGCACTGAGTATCACCGATGATCCGATCGCGCGTGCCACGTTCCCATACGCGTTTGATCTGCACGGCCTCGCGCGCCGTCCGTTCCCGATCGTCGCCCAGGGCGTCTTCAAGGCCTTCATGTGGAACCGGGATGACGCCGATGAATTCAGCGCCAAGGAAACCGGCCATTCCGTGCCAAGTCTCAGTTTCGTCGTCGCGCCCGGCACCCAACGCGTCGCCACACTGGCCGCGCTGCTGGCCATGCCGCGCACGACCGATCTGCTCTACATTCCGTATCTGCACTATATGAATGTCGTCAACGAGACCGAAGGCATTGTCACCGGCTGCTCGCGCTTTGGCGCCTTGCTGTTGCGTGCCGATGGTTCTGTTGCCGTGCCGTTCAACCTGCGCATCACCGAGAAGTTGCAGAACCTGTTCGGCAACATTGCCTGGCTGGCCGCCACGTGCACGGCAGTGAACACCTCCGGCACGTATGGCCGGCGCACGGCCACGGCCGTGCTGGCGCCCGCGTTTACGCAGGTGAACAACGTCAGCATTACCCATACTAATCCCAGCTTTTGAAAACGATCATGCTGCGCGGTAATGGCGTGATGCCATGCGCACGCTCAGCTCCGCACCGCACCTCAAACCATGTCGTTTCCTCGCACGATCATTGAATCGCTGTCCGTGTCGCGCCTGATCATCGGCAGTAACTGGTTCCTCGGCTATTCCCACACCAGCGCCGCCAAAGACCAGCTCATCAACGAGACGATGAGCGCCGCGCGCATCGCCGATATTCTGGTCGCATTTATGCAGGCCGGTGTTGACACATTCTATGGCATGCGGCCGGAGCCCATCCTGGTGCGGGCGCTGGCAGAAGCCCAGCAGCGCGCCGGCCGCGCCCTGATTACCGTTGCAATCCCCACCCTGCCGCTCAACCCTGACGCCGCCGGGCGCGCGGAGGCGGCGCGCATCCTCGATGAACACGCCGCACTGGGCGTCGCCATTTGCATGCCGCACCAGGCCACCACCGACGCCTTTGTCAATCGCCGCACCCAATCGCTGGCAGGCATCGAACCGTATCTGGCCATGATTCGCGAGCGCGGCATGCTGCCCGGCCTCTCGACCCACATGCCCGAAACGCCGGGCTATGCCGACGCCACCGGCCTGGATGTCGCAACCTATATTCAAATTTACAATGCGGCCGGCTTTTTAATGCAGATCGAAGTGGACTGGGTGCAGCGCATGATCTGGCAGGCACGCAAGCCGGTGATCACGATCAAGCCGCTGGCGGCCGGGCGGTTGATGCCCTTGGTCGGCCTGGCCTTTGCCTGGAGCACAATCCGCGATTGCGACATGGTCTGCGTTGGCTCGAGCTCACCGGCGGAAGCCGAGGAGTTGATCGAATTGTCCTACGCCATTCTCGAACGTCGCGCGCCGCGCGTCGGGCTGCAAGAAACCCGCAGCAAAGCCTCGCTGCAGGCAAAACCCTAAGCGGGCCGCCCGGCGTCCACGCGCGGGTCGCGCAGCACCAGCGCACACCACAGCAGCGCCGCAACGCTCGCGCACAAACACACGCGAAACAACGCCGCCACACCATAGACCTGTGCATACCAACCGCCCAGCAACGGAATGCCCATCGCGGCGACGCCCACCACTACGTTGGCGGCCGTGATGTGCGCCAGCCGCGCGTCATGCCGGCAGGAGTCAATCACCAGATTCAAGCTGGACAAGTAGCCGCCCGCGCTGGCCGCGCCAATGCACGCATACACCACCAGGCAGATCAGCCGGCCGTGCGCGCACGTCAGCAGTAGCGCTGCCGCACATTGTGCGCTTATGCTCACCAGGATGCTGCTTTTGTGGCCGATATGATCGCCGACCCAGCCGGTCGCCAGTGAGCACAGCGCGGCGCCGATCGTCATCGCCGCGCCGCATGACACAACCGTTGCGTCGCTCAAGCCACCGCCAGCCGTGGAGGTGAAATAGACGGCGACAAACGGCATCAAACTCAAGCCGGCAATCATCAGCACCCGCCCGATCAGCAGACACACATATTGCCAGTCGCGAAAACTGCGCAACAGCTGACGCAGGAGCGCGCGTGGCACATGTTCAGGTGCCGTGGGCAATGGCGCCGGCTCGTCCTTGAGAAACACCATGCAACTGACCGACAAAATCGCCGCAATGCCGGCCATGACATATAACAAGGCATACGTGCGAGGGGATTGGTCGGCGGCCAGAATCCGGCCGGAGAGCACGGCGCCGACCGCGCCGCACAATGACGATGCGCACAGGGCAATGCCGAGCGCGCGGCCGCGCATGCGCGCCGGAAACAGATGCCCGAGCCAATCCGTCCAAGCGGCGGCGACCACGCCAATACTGCACGCAAACAAGCCGAAAAACGACAGCAACAACCAGCGCACCACAACCGCCGGCATACCTGGCGCCGCGGCACACACCGCGGCCAGCATGAACAAGCATGGCAGAATGCCCACCACATGCCAAATAATGATACGCCGTTTCAACGTTTGGCGCTGATGAAAGAAAAGCGTGCCGATCACCTGGGGCAACAGGATGCCGCCGAATTCCAAGGCCGGAATCGCGCCCAGAAACGCGGCGGTCGCGCCATAGCGCCGCAGCAGCGTGGTCAGTACGGTAGCTGGGGCGACGGCAGCGGCGTTAAAGCCCCAGAAGGATTCGGCCACGGTCAAGGTCAGCGTATTGCGCCGGACAGTCGTTTCCCGTTTCACGTGTGGCGGCGCGCGGCCGGCAGGCGTGGCGCGCCAGGCGCGCTGGAAGGCGCGGCGGCAGCGGCAGGTATGGTGAGCTCATCAGGCATAGTATTCCAGTATGGTCAGGAATTATAGCAGGAGCGCTCGCGCAACGCAATCGGGTGGGCAAGCCCAACCCGCCGTCGCTGCAACTTTTGCCACGCAGACATACTAATGAATGCGCTTTCTACTTTGCGGCGTCCTTGTAGCTGCCCGCGGTGAGGGCGGCTACTTGCAGTCGCGGTCATCCGCGCCGTTGGCGGGACTCCAAGCAGGCGCCCGCGGCCACAATTGGCATGACACCTAGTAAGCGCATGCATTAGCAACCATGCATACCCCTTGCTGGCCTGACCCTTTTCTTGCCCCCGTCAACATTTAGTGGGACATCTGCGGCCGTTGCATGTGTTGATTGTAGCCGGCAGTTGCTATCCGGCCAAGTGGCGGCAAGGCCATTCGGCGAATGCTGTTGCAGATGCGCGGCACGGAAATCGCTCCCACGCTCCAGTGCGGCCTGTGGAGCGAGGATCTGGCAATGCAGACATTTCTTCTGAATTGCCGCCTTTGGCTTGGCGCGGTTGACAAATGCGGGGGCAATCCGTACAATAATCATGCATTATTTCTTTTGCGGGAGCCGGCCGGCCAACCAGCCTGCCCCGGCAAAAGCCGAAGTAGCTCAGCTGGTAGAGCAGCGGTTTTGTAAACCGCAGGTCATCGGTTCAAATCCGATCTTCGGCTCCAGGTCTTTTATAGACGCGCCCTTTTTGTGGGGAGGTGGCAGAGCGGTCAAATGCACCAGACTGTAAATCTGGCGTCTACGACTACGGAGGTTCGAATCCTCCCCTCCCCACCATTATTCGCGCGCACAGCGTGTGCGCGGCGAACACGACGCGTGGCGATTTAGGCAACTTGCTCCACGTAAAACATGTGCTAAACAGTAATGACGGATAGTTCCCATGACACTCGTCCCGAGTGGGACGACCCCAGCACGGCAACGCCGCGGGCGGCCGGTGCACGCCTCCAGGCGCGGCGCCAGACGGCCACGTTCGCGGATGGCTTAACCCTGGTCTCGGGCGAGCGCATCGCCCCGCTCCAGATTGCCTATGAAACCTTCGGCACCCTTTCCCCGACGCGTGACAATGCGATCCTGATCGTGCATGCCCTGACCGGCGACAGTCATTGCGCCGGCGTTTTTGACGAGCGCGATGACAAGGCGGGCTGGTGGGACCCGCTGATCGGGCCCGGCAAGGCCTTTGACACCAACAAATATTTCGTTGTGTGCTCGAACAATCTGGGCGGCTGTCAGGGCACCAGCGGGCCGAACAGCATCAATCCGGCGACCGGCGCGCGCTATGGCATGCGCTTCCCGATCATCATCATGCGCGATATTGTGCATGCCCAAAAAATGTTGCTGGAACAACTGGACATCCGCCATTTGCTGTGCGTGTCGGGCGGCTCGATGGGCGGCATGAACGCGCTCGAGTGGGCGGCGGCGTTTCCTGAATGGACCAGCAGTGTCATCCCGGTTTCGACGAGCGGACGCCTGTCACCGCAGGGGCTGGCCTTTTCGTTTGTCGAGCGCCAGGCGATTATGCGCGATCCGCAATGGAACGGCGGCGATTATGACCCGACCGAGCCGCCCACGCACGGCTTGGCCGTGGCGCGCATGATCGCCCACATCACGTATTTGTCATCGGAATCCATGACGGCGAAATTTGGGCGGCGTCTGAAAGACAGCGCCAAGGAACCATTCGGCGACCAGTTCGAAGTGGAAAGCTATCTCAATTATCAAGGCGAGCGCTTTGTCGAACGCTTTGACGCCAACAGCTACATTTATCTGACCAAGGCGATGGACTATTACGACATCGCCGAGGATAGTGCGAGCCTGGAAGAGGGCGCGGCGCGCATCCGTTGCAAGGCGCTGTTCATCTCTTTCCGGTCAGACTGGCTGTTTATGCCGCGCGACACGGCCGAGTTGGTTGAGGCCCTGCGCAAAGCGGGCCGGGATGCCGAGTATCACGAAATCGAGTCGGTCTACGGCCACGATGCATTTTTGGTCGAATATCCAAAATACGCCTATCTGCTGGCGCGCTTTCTCGAACGCATCTATAAATACTATAATTAAGCAATCGACACAGGAAACCGGCCATGGCTGAAGCCACTTTTTTCTGCACCTTGTGCGGCCATAAGATTATTGGCAACGAGACCTTTTATGGTTCGCGGTTCACCTGTCCGGCGTGCGGTACGCGCGTGACGATCCCGACCAGACCGGCAACGGCGGAAGCGGACGCCGTCGAGCCCGCGCTGGCCGCGGCGCCACAGGCCGACGTGCAGATCGAGCCGGCATTGCCGGCGCAAACCCGCGAACTGACCATCCTCGAATTTGCGCCGGCACGCAAGGCGCATCTGGTTGAAATGATTGGCGGCAGCGCGTTGACGCTGGTCGGCAGTATTGCGGTGTTATGGCTGTGGATATCACCGGCGCGATCGAACGGGTGGATCGCGCTGGCGGCGCCGGTGATGCTGGCCGGCTTGTATCTGCTGGCGAAATTGTGGGTTGATCTGAAATCCATGCAATATCGGCTGACGAACCAGCGGCTGTTTGTGCTGAAGGGCCTGTTCTCGAAGGAGACTCAAGAACTGGAATTGTTTCGGATCAAGGACATTGCCGTGCAGCAATCGCTGTTGCAGCGCGTGCTGGGCTATGGCCAAGTGCTGATCGTGTCATCGGATGACACGACCCCGACCTTGACGCTGCGTGGCATTGCCAATCCGATTGGGATCAAGGAATTGATTCGTGAGAACTACAAAGAGGCGCGCAAGGCGCTGGGGCTGCGCGCGACGGAGTTCATCCAGTCGTAAATTTGTCTCGCCGCGAGACAATTTAGAAACGAGCCGAAGCGGCTCATGTGCAGCCAGTAGATTGAGAATCAGGGCGGGCAGGCAGCATTTACTTGCCACGAAGGCGCGAAGACACGAAGAAGCGAAGGCGCCGGCCTGGTCCCGCCAGCGGCGCGGATGGCGAATCTGCATCTACAGCATCGCCGCATGGAAGCGGCTCCCACTATTCAGAGTGTGGGAGCGGCCTCCGCGCTGGCTTGGCTAGCTAAGGCAACTGCCAGTCCCGCCATCGGCGGCGATCCCGCCACCGGCGCGGACTGCGAATCTGCCACATCGGCTCCTTCACTGAATACTGAATACTGATTACTGATTACTGATTCACTGGTATGGGCAGGGTCGCTGCGCTCACGTTGTTCAACTCGTCGGCGACGATCAGGCGCAGAACCTTTGCGTTCGTCGGCAGCGGCAGGCTGACGTCGAACTCCTCCGTGCGGCTGTCGAAAATGCGGTCGGTCGGCAACAACGGTTTGCGGGTGCGCGCGTCAATGGAATAGTGGGCGCGCTGAATAATGGCGAGCGCGTCACTGACCGTGAAGTGCAGGCGCAGGAGTGCGCCATCGCGCTGGACGCGCGTGACGGTGATGCTCGGCGGCGTGTTGTCAATTATAAAGCTGTCGCTCGAACGTTCGGCGCTGAGGGCTTCGTCATCGGCATTGGCGGGCGCATCGCTAACGGAGACTTTGGCACGATAGATGCCGTCGGGCCATTCGCGGGTATCAAAGGTTTCGAAGGCGCGAGTGTGTTTGGTCGCGAGCGGCGCCCACGCGACCGGCAGGGCCGGCGACGACAACCAGACGCGCGCGTCGAGTTTGTCGCCATTAACATCCTTGGCATTCCAGACGATGGTGCGATAGCCGTGCGCACGGGTGAGCTGCAGCGCCGGCTGCGGTGCTGAACCACCGGCGGGCGGCGGTGTGGGCGGCAGGGCACGCTTGCCTTGCAAGGCGTCAAAGGCCTGGACGAGTTGATCAAGGCCGGGCACGGGGATGGCGAGCGGCAGTAGTGGCGCAGGTTGAGCCAACAATTTTATGGAAGCCGGGCTGATGACGATGCTGTCGATCTGTGGCGCGCGATTGGGCGGCGCGTAATAAATGTGGACTGCCTTGACCAGCGGGGTGTTGCTGCCGTTGGCGCGCAAGGCGAGGGCGTATTGCAGATTGGCCGCGCGCGGGCTGACGATCCGGCCGGTGGCGTCAAGCGCTTGCCACGGGCTCCACGTGTCATCGGGGTTTTCTGTGTTGCCGGCGCGCGTTTCGACCGCGACACCCGGCGCGGGCGCGGGCTCGATGATGATCCGGCCCCAGCGCGCGGCGTCCGTGGCATTCAGCACGGCCGACTCGAAACGGCCACTGCTGGCGGGCTGGCCGGCAAAGGTGTAGACGCACGCCGGCTCGGTGCCGGCCACCCAGACACTGCCATCCGGTCGGGTGGTGAGCGCGACTAGTTGCTTCGAGGGCACGCTGGCCAGCAGTGCGGCGCGGTTTTGCGCGCGCACGGCGAAGACGCGCCCGCGATTGCCGGAGCCGACGAGCAGGCTGCCATCGGCCGCGCGCGTCAGGCCGCACAGCACGCTTTCCGGCGATTGCCACCACGCCTCGCAATAGCCGTTCGAGGCGATGCGAAACAGGGTGGCGCCAATGTTGGCCGGCGCGGCATTGGATGCACCGGGCGGCAGAGATGGCCCAGCCGTCATGGTTGCCACCCAGATTACGCCGTCGGCATCGCAGGCGAGGTCAGTAACTTCGGCCGTCTTTGTCTCGGCCAGAGTGAAGGCTGAATTCGTACCCGTGATGCGATAGACTTTGCCGCGCGGGGCTGTGCCGGCCAGCACGCCGGCGGCGTCGCAGGCCAAGGCGGTGATGTTGTCCTCATCGCTGTCAAACAGGATGCTGCTGGCAGGTGGCGTGGCGGCCAGGTCAATCGAGCAAAGCACGCCTTTCGGGCCGGTCGCGACGAGCAGAGTTGTGGCGCTGGCGAAGCGCAGTGCCCAGATGTAACGCTGGCCGGTATCGGCCACGCGCGTCAGGGCACCGTCGCGTTCGAGACGAAAGACGCTGCCGTTGGGCGTGACGCCGGCGTACACGCGGCCATCCGGCGCGAGTGCCAGGGCGGTCACTTTATCCGTCTCGAAGCGCATCACGATGCGATTCGTGCCACCGGGCACGCATGCAAGCACGGTGCCGCCCGCGGCAATATAAACTTTCTGACCATCCAACGCGACGGCATCGAGCGTGGCCACGGCCGGCTGCACGGTGGGGGCCACGTCGTAGCCGAGCCGCAGGAAATCATCCGGTTCGATGATCACGCGCGTGGGTGTGCCTTTGGCCCATTCGGCAAAACGATTTTCGGTCAACACTTGGGTGGTCGGCGCAGCGCCGCAGAGTGCCGCTGCAAGCATACCACCCGCGGCAGCACCAACGATGAACGCCGCACGCCGATTGCCTCTGCAGCCAAAAACTGAAAACCGAAAATTGAAAACGGATGCAAAGATGTCGTGGCGGCGATCAAGGGTGGACAAGGGGTGGGTCATTTGATTTGCAGGGAAAGAGTGAGCGCGCCGCGCATGACGGCCGGCAGCGCGCAGGATGATTCCGCCAGGGTAGTCTGCGTCAGGGGCGCCACGGATTCGGCGCGCCAGCGCTCGGCCGCGCGCGGCGGCAGGGCCGCCAGCGTGTTCGCGCCGAGCACGAGGCCGGCGGCGGGTGCCATGAGTTTGAGATACACCTGATCCGCTTGGCGCTGGCGCTGGAACAGCCCCAGCAACGCGGGCAATGAATCGGGTTTGGCCAGCATGACCCCGTCGAGGTCGTCGGCGGTGTGCGCGTCGGCGATGTGCAGCGTGTACGTGCCGGGTCGCGCATCGCGCGGCACGAGCAGCGGCACGGTTTGCATAAAAATGTTACTGCGAAACGGCTGGCACTCGATCGTCACCTGCACAAGCTCGCCCGGGCGGGCCTCGCCGGCCGACAGCCAGGCGCGCGTCATGGTCACATCCGCGACCGTGTCCAGAAAATCCAGTTCGACGTCAACCTCATTGAGCTGTGCGGGGGCCCACGGCGTCTGGATCATGGCTTCGGCCGTGGCAATGATGGGCAGGCCGATCGGCCCGTCGGTGCTCCAACTGGCGGCAATATTGGTGATACAAATGCGCGCGCCGCTGTTCAGCACAAAGCTGGCGCGGCTGCGCACCGTGCGATTGGCGCCGGCTTCCATGCCGGCGCCGAGCGCACTCATGACGATGCTGCCGAGCGCCATGCCGGTGAAACGTTCGTGCCGAATCGCCTGGCAGCGGTACACATTCGTACCCAGAACCGGATGCGTGGTGCGGACGCGCACGCCGACCATCGGCACAAAACGGCCCAGCACACCGGCCACCGCCGGCGAACGATCCTGGTAGATGCTGCCGACAATCGGCCCGACGTTGGCGATCTTGTACGAACGATCCACTTGATGCGTGACGGTCAAAATGGTCGCGGCCGCCATCGGCATGTCCACCGCGCCGCAACGGAAAAACGGATGACCGAAGGCGACAATGTTGCTGCCGTCGCGATAGGTCAGGGTGCCGACCGCGGCGGAGCAGATGTCGCCGTAGGTGACCACGCCGGCCAAGGGGCTGCCCGGCTGCATGCGGGTTGAGATGTTCGTGTCAATCCCGCCGACGATGCCATCCATGACGGCAATGCCGTAGGGCTTCAACTGACGTTGCAGCCAGCCAACTGCGGCGGGGCTCATGCCGCACACATTCAAGGGCGCGAGCTGCCAGCGTTCGCGGTCCGTCTGCGTGCTGGCGCCGGCGCCGCTGGCCGGCAGGGGAGCGAGGGGCGGCACGCCCAGCGTTTGCAGCTGCAACATCAGATCAATGGGCGTGGCCATGAACAAGGCCTGGTCTTTCTGGAAAATCGGGCCGTAGGCATACGCGCCGATAATTTTGTCGTCAACAAAAACGGGGCTGCCACTCATGCCACCGACCGGCCCGGAATGTTTGTTCAGTGGATCCAGCGCCTCGCACAAGATCACCGGCAGGCCGGGATAAATGTAGTCGTGCAGCAAGCCGACCACGCGCATCGGGAATTGGGTCACGACCGTGCCGGCCACGGCGGTGCGCCAATAGCCCGTCACGCCAACCGGCACGGCCGTGGCGGCCATGGTGGGCACGGGCGTTGCGTCATTGGCCATCGTGCGCAGGGCCAGCGCAAGGACCAGTGCCATAATTTGTTTTGCTGCAAAACAAATCAACGAAGAGGACGAGCGTGGCATCATACTTTGTTTCGTTGCGAAAGAGATGTTAGAATAATCCGCCGCCCTTCTGCGGCAGGCCGGGCACGTTCAAGTGCTGATAGGCGCGTTCCATCGCCACGCGCCCGGCCGGCGAACGCTTGACAAAGCCTTGCTGGATCAAATACGGTTCGTAGACTTCTTCGATCGTCTCGGCTTCTTCACCCAAGGCGACGGCGATGCTCTTGATGCCGACCGGCCCGCCGCCAAACTTGCACAGGATCGCCTCGAGATAGGCGCGATCCATCTCGTCCAAGCCTTTCTCGTCAATGTTCAACATGACCAACCCCTTGCGGGCGACCTCGAGGGTGACGATGCCATTGGCGCGCACTTGGGCGTAATCGCGCACCCGCCGCAACAGGAAATTGGCGATGCGCGGCGTGCCGCGTGAGCGCTTCGCAATTTCCTGGGCGCCGTCAGGTTCGATGGTAATATTCAAGATCCGCGCGGAACGCTCGACGATCCGGCACATGTCGCCGACGTCATAAAACTGCAAGCGACATTTCAGGCCGAAACGCTCGCGCAGCGGCGCACTCAGCAGGCCCTCGCGCGTGGTCGCCCCGATCAGCGTGAATTTTTTCAGATCGAGCCGGACCGAGCGTGCTTGCGGCCCCTGGTCGATCATGATGTCAATTTTGAAATCTTCCAGCGCCGGATACAGGTATTCTTCGACGACATGATTCAGGCGATGGACTTCATCCACGAAGATGACATCGGCATGTTCGAGGTTGGTCAGCAAACCAGCCAGGTCGCCGGGGCGCTCGATGACCGGGCCGGAGGTGGTCTTGATCTTGACCCCCATTTCATTGGCGAGAATATTGGCCAACGTTGTTTTGCCGAGGCCGGGCGGGCCGCACAGCATGACATGATCGAGCGGCTCGCCGCGCTGTGTGGCAGCCTCAATCGCAATCAACATGCGTTCCTTCAACGGCTCTTGGCCGATAAAGTCGGTCAAGCGTTGCGGGCGCAGCGTCAGGTCGAGGGCATCGTCCTGCGTCGGGATATGGCGGATAAGAGAATCAGTCATGGTGTCTTAAGTATACTCAATTGTATATTCCACTGCCATAAAAATGAATTGCCGCAATTCATTTTGTACAAAATGGTTTGCAAAACCATTTTTCTCTAAACCCTGAACCCTGAACCCTGTGAGCATCTGCTCCGCCTCACGCTGCTGCTTGGCACTGTATGCTGTGCAGCAGGCCCAGGGCAATCAAGGCGGTGATCATGGCCGAGCCGCCATACGACACGAGCGGCAAGGGCAGGCCAATGATGGGAAGCAGTCCGACGGCCATGCCGATATTCATGATGACATGCGTGGCAAACAGGGTGGCAATGCCCACCGCGACGGCGCGGCTGAAGACATCGGTGGCACGGTAGGAAATGGACAAGGCGACGGCGATCAGCCAGACATACAGGCCAATGACCAGTACGCCGCCGAAGAAGCCCCATTCCTCTCCGATGACCGAGAAGACAAAATCGGTGTGACGTTCCGGCAGGAAATTCAGCCGGCTTTGGATGCTGTGCAGGAAGCCGCGCCCGCGCAGCATGCCGCTGCCAATCGCGATTTTCGATTGCACCGCCTGATAGCCGACGCCCAGCGCATCCAGTTCCGGATGCCAGGTGAACAGGATTCGGTCTTTCTGGCGCGGCGACATGGTCAGCCACAAGACTGGAAAGCTCAGCAGCCCGGCGCCCAAGGTTGAGCTGAGCAGCAGCAGGCGCGTCCCCGTCACATAAAACATGGCCAGCACGGTGGGCAGGAACACCAGCGCGGTGCCCAAGTCTGGCTGCGCCAAAATCAGCAGCAAAGGCAAAGCCAGCAGCCCGAACGAAATCATGAAATAGCGCAGATCGTGGCGGTGTTCCTCGAAATCCGAAAGATAGCGCGCAACAATTAGAATCAAGCCCAGTTTGGCAAATTCAGACGGCTGAATGCCCAGACCACCAACGCCAAGCCAGCAACGCGCGCCGTTGCGCACATCGCCGAACAGCAGCACCACCACCAGCATGCCCAGCGAACTCAGATACAACGGCAGCGCCCAATGCCGCCAGAGCCGCATCGGGACCAGACTGGCGCCGATGGCGATGCCCAGCCCGACCAGCACCCAGGTCAACTGGCGCGGCAAGTAGCTGTGGGTGTAGCCGCTGGATGCGCTGTAGACGAACAGGACGCCAATGACCATCAACGCCAGCGCCGGGATCAGCAGCGGCAAGTACAGGTTAAACCGTGCGCGTGGCATCAGCGCTTCAAGAGCGACTCGACGTATTTGGCCAGGACATCCACTTCAAGATTGACCAGGTCGCCGACGCGCGTGTCTGACAGGGTGGTGACCGCACGCGTGTGGGGAATTACATGCACGGCCACGTCGCGCCGGCACTCGGTGACGGTCACACTGATGCCGTTAATGGCGATGAAGCCCTTTTCGACAATGTACTTGTTGAGCGCCGGCGGTACGCTGACGCGCAAGACCCAGTCGGGCCCTTCTTGATGCCAGGCATGCACGACCCCGACCGCGTCGACGTGGCCCTGCACATAATGGCCGCCCATGCGACTGTGCGGGGTCAGCGCGCGTTCGAGATTGACGCGCTGGCCGGGCTGGTAGCGCGCAACGCGAGTGCGCTGCACGGTTTCATCCTGGAGTTCAACGCTAAAGCTGGCGCTATCACACGCCACCACGGTCAGGCAGACGCCATCAACAGCAATGCTGTCGCCGAGCTGCATGGCGCTGGTGACGCGCGCGGCGCGGATCGTCAGGCGGGCAACGGGAAAGGCGCGGGTGAGCGCGGCGATGGTGCCAACTTCCTCGACGATGCCGGTAAACATGCGCGGGCTCAGGCGGCCGGTGCCGCGGCGGGCGCGGGCTCCGACGGCGCTTCGACCGGCAGGCGCAGCAGATAGCGCAGCAGGCCGGCGATTGTCGCCTTCAATTGCGGGCGCGGCACGACCATGTCAATCATGCCGTGTTCGAGCAGAAATTCGGCGCTCTGAAAGCCTTTCGGCAAATCCTGCCGAATCGTCTGCTTGATCACGCGCGGACCGGCAAAGCCGATCAGGGCGTTGGGTTCGGCAAGAATGACATCGCCGAGCGACGCGAAACTGGCGGTCGTGCCGCCCGTGGTCGGGTTGGTAAGGAGCGAGAGAAAGGGCAGGCCGGCGTGCTTGTAATAGAACAGTGCGCCGCTGGTCTTCGCCATTTGCATCAGGCCGATGATCGATTCGTGCATGCGCACGCCGCCCGAGGCGCTGACGATCAGCAGCGGCAGACGGCGCTCGCGGGCCAGCTCGATCAGGCGCGTGGCCTTCTCGCCGACGACCGAACCCATCGTGCCGCCAATATACGTGAAATCCATGACGCCGAGCGCAAACGGAATCGCTTCGATCGTGCCGGTGCCGGTCACCAAGGCTTCGTTTTCGCCCGACTTTTCACGGGCCTTGGCCTGCTTTTCCGGATAGGGGATCGCATCCACAAAGTTGAGCGGATCGCCCGGTAGCATCACGGCATCCATCTCCTCAAACGAATCCGTGTCACACAGCAACTCAATCCGTTCACGCGCGCTGAGCAGGTAGTGATGATTGCACTTCGGGCACAACTTGAAATTCTCGTTGAGCGCCTTGACATAAATAATTTCGGCACAGCTTTGGCACTTGAGCCAAAGGCCGTCGGGGATCGGCGGGCGGCGCCGGCGGATGCGGGAAAACAGAGACATAAGGTTGTGATGGCGCTCGGCTAACAGCTAATCGCGGGGCGACCGCGAAACGAATGCCGAAGGCCGGAATCGAACCGGCACGGGTGTAACCACCCATGGGATTTTAAATCCCAGGCGTCTACCAATTCCGCCACTTCGGCGCAGGAAAAAGTGGAGGCGGCGATCGGATTTGAACCGATGAATAATGGTTTTGCAAACCACCGCGTTAGCCACTTCGCCACGCCGCCCCTGCCATACGAGAGCATCAAAGAACGCTAGTATTGTAGGGATTGGCGAGGAATTTGTCAACTGCAAAGCAAAGCGCCGTGAGCAGGAGGAGGGAAACTCACGGCGCTTTGTGCACTGCGACTTTGCAGCGGGTAGGAGCAGCACCGTCAAGACAGAGCAGAAACTCGAACAGGCGCACGATCGGCGTGCGCGTTAGATCACGTCCAGGGGAAAATGACGCGGTGAATCTCAAGGCCATTGATCTGATGGTGTTTGCAGCGGCCGCAGAGCCGGTTGTAGCGGCCATGGGCATTGAAGTTGTGGAAGCACTTCAGGCATACGCGCTGCATTCTCTTGAGTGGCATGGTCATAATCTCAATCCCGAAGGTTAGGCGGTCTTGTTGACAATAAGTGGCATGTGGTGTGCCAGATAACATAACTATAGGCAATGCAGTGCTTTATAAATTTCCGTGGCTAATTGGTTAGGCGCGCTTACGGGGAAATGGTCGAACAGCACGTACAAAAGGCGGGGGTGTGGTATAATACCTGATGATGAATAAGCAGGCGGCAATACTGATCGTTGGCAATGAAATTCTGTCGGGGCGGACGCGCGACGAGAACGCGTATTTTCTGGCCTGCGCGCTGAAAAAGATTGGCGTGCTGGTCAAGCGCATCGTGGTGATTCCGGATGTGCTCGCGCAGATTGCGACGGAAGTCAACGCGCTGCGGCGGGCCTTTGATTATGTCATCGTCTGTGGCGGGATCGGGCCGACCGCGGATGATGTGACCCGGCCGGCGGTGGCGCTGGCGTTCGGGCGGCCGTGTGAGCCGCACCCGGAGGCGGTGCGCATCCTGCATGCGTACTATCAAGAGCGGATCAGTGCGCGGCGGCTGGTGATGGCGGATCTGCCGCGCGCGGCGGAATTGATTCCGAATCCGAACACGGGCGCGCCCGGGTTTGCCGTCGAAAATGTGTTTGTCTTGCCGGGCATACCGGAGCTGGTGGAGGCCATGTTTGCGCACGTCGCGGCCCGGCTGGCGCATGCGCCGTTTGTGGAACTGGAATTCCCGGTGGCGCTGGCGGAGAGCGAGTTTGCGGATGTGATGGACGCGGCCGTGGCGCGCTTTCCGGCGGTCGAGATCGGCTCATATCCGTCGTGCAGCGCGGGGCAGTGGCGTTGCGCGCTGGTCGTCAAGGGCGCGGATGCGGCACAGGTGCAGCACGCGCAGGAGTGGCTGCACGCGGCCATCACGGAACGCGCGGAGGCAGTGCGTGAGGGACATTAGACGGTTGCTGAGGTGGGGTGCGCTGGCGCTGCTGGCACCGGTCGCGCTGCGGTGCGGCGCGGCCGCAACGCGGCCGCAAACCGTGTATGACAATGCCGAGCTGAAAACGGCCTGGCGTGCGGCCGCCGATGCGCGCGCCCAAGCTGAAGTGCGCTACGAGCAGGATGTGCGCCTGGCGTATGATCAGGCGTTCGACACGTATCATGCGGCGCGGCGCGCCTTTCTGGCGGCCACGGCCAGCAATGATGTGCGTGCCATGAACATCACCCTGAGCGCGAGTGATCAAGCGTATGCGCGCTTGTGCGCCGTGTATCCCGCCGACGCCGTGCCGGCGGACTTGCCGACGGCGGCGCCGCCCGCCGACCTGCGCGCGGCGTATCTGCGCGCGATGACCGTCGCGCGGGCCACATGGTTGGCACAGTTGCGGCTGGATCGGGCCGCAGACAAGCTGGTGCGTGACATGACGACCCACCCGGATTTTGAGTTTCACACCGCGTTGCTTGACCGTGCCAGCACCAACCCAACGGGCACGCTGTCACTGGCGTGGCTCACGACGATCTACGCCGCGCTCGTGCAGCAAGAGCCGTGCACCCTGGCGTATTGGTATGGCTTGGGCAGTGCCTACTATTTGCAGGGACAGATGCGCGCGGCCAATCGCACGATGCATCAGGCGGTCGAGCTGTTTCCTGATTCGCTCTACGTACATTACCAATTGGCGCGCACCTGCGGCCGGGACGCAGCGGAGACGGCACGCGCGATTGCGCACTTGCGCTGGATCACGGCGCGCACCCAGGACCGCGCCTGGCTGTGCAAAGCCCAGACGGAACTGGCACGCCGCTACTTGCGCACGGGCGACACCACGGCGGCGCGGCGCGGCGCCGAATTGGCAATTGCGCAGATCAACCCCGCGCGCGATGTCGCGCTCCTGCCCTATTATGTCAGCGCGCGCCGGACGCAATGCACGGCCTTGTTGAAAGCGGGCCAGACCGACAAGGCCGTTGCGGCCTTGGTGGATGCGGCCCGCACTGCGCCGCGCGATGTGATGATCCAGCAGGATGTCGCGGCGCTGTATTTCAGTCTGGCCACGGCGGATGAGGACGTCGATGCGCGCTACGCGGAACAAGCCATGACGTGGCTCAAAAAAGTGGCGCAGATAAGTGCAACGCCGGCGGACGTGTATGTGCAGCTGGCCCAGTTGTGCTTGCGCATGCAGCAGGCGCAGGAGGCGGAGGCCTATGCGACGCAGGCCTTGGCATCCGGGCCGGCTTCACCCAGTATTTTGACCACGCTCGGATTTGTGTATCGCGCGCAAGGGCGCACCGACACGGCGCGGACATTATTTGAGAAGGCGCTGGCGCTGGATGCCACCTGCGCCGCGGCGCGCGAAGGATTGAAGCAGCTCGATCAGGAAGAAGCGGCCAGCGGCGCGGGAAAAGCCAACGACAGGTGATCGGTAATCAGTGATCGGTACGTCGGTGCTGTGCGCTGCGCGTTGCACCTTAATTTGTTTGTTGCAAAAGAAATTAACGCAGATGGCGCCGCTGTTGCAGTACCTGTGTAGTGCTTCATTCAGCATCATGGACGATCATGTAAATCCTTTCAAGAAATGTCTGCGGGCGGATCTTCGACAGGATCAACATGATTTGACATGATCATAGGATAAGGAGGCGTTATGAAAGCCAATCGAAGCAGTGTCAATGATCCTGTCAGTGAGCAGGTTATTGCGTGCGCCTACAAGGTGTACAACACTCTGGGCTTCGGTTTTCTGGAGAAGGTGTACGAGAACAGCCTGGCAGTCGAGTTGCGACGCGCAGGCATTGCGTTCGAGCAGCAGTATCGGATAACGGTCTGGTACGAGGACGTCAATGTTGGCGAGTATGAAGCGGACTTGTTTGCTGACGGCAGGCTTGTGGTCGAGTTGAAATCAGTGCAGCATGTGGTGGAGAAACACGAGGTGCAATTGGTGCATTACTTGAAAGCGACAAAACAGCCGGTCGGGTTGCTTATCAATTTTGGGGCCGACGGCGTCGAGATTAAGCGCAAGTACCGGGACTATCTTTGACAGGATCGACATGATTTGACATAATTGAGTTGCCAGGAGCGCAGCCATTCTGGATCATGTACGATCATGTAAATCCTGTCAAGAAATGTCTGCGGGCGGATCTTTGACAGGATCGACATGATTTGACATGATTGAGTTGCCGGGAGCGCAGCCATTCTGGATCATGTACGATCATGTAAATCCTGTCAAGAAATGTCTGCGGGCGGCTCTTTGACAGGATCGACATGATTTGACATGATTGAGCTGCCAGGAGCGCAGCCATTCTGGATCATGTACGATCATGTAAATCCTGTCAAGAAATGTCTGCGGGCGGATCTTCGACAGGATCGACATGATTTGACATGATTGAGTTGCCGGGAGCGCAGCCATTCTGGATCATGTACGATCATGTAAATCCTGTCAAGAAATGTCTGCGGGCGGATCTTTGACAGGATCGACATGATTTGACATGATTGAGCTGCCAGGAGCGCAGCCATTCTGGATCATGTACGATCGTGTGCATCCCATCAAAAAATGTCTGCGGGCGGATCTTTGACAGGATCGACATGATTTGACATGATTGAGTTGCCAGGAGCGCAGCCGTTCTGGATCATGTACGATGATGTAAATCCTGTCAAGGAATTTTTCTGCCGCTTGGGTGCCTCATGCGAGAATTCACAGAGGGCGGTCGCCACAGATCTTTCTACTGCTGCTCGATCAGGGTGCGGAATTGCTGGAAGAGATAATAGGAATCGTGCGGACCGGGCGCCGCTTCGGGATGGTACTGCACGGAAAAGACCGGCAGGCTGCGGTGGCGAATGCCTTCGACGGTGTGGTCGTTTACATTCAAATGAGTGACGGCGACCGTCTGCGGATCGAGCGAATCAACGTCCACCGCAAAGCCGTGGTTTTGTGCGGTGATTTCGACCCGGCCGGTCGCCAGGTTTTTCACTGGTTGATTGCTGCCGTGATGACCAAATTTCAGTTTGAAGGTTGTGCCGCCGAAGGCCAAAGCGAGCATTTGATGGCCGAGGCAAATGCCAAAGATCGGCACGGTCCCGAGCAGCGCGCGCACTTCATCAAACACATACGGCAAGGCCGCCGGATCGCCCGGCCCGTTGGAAAGAAAGACGCCGGCTGGCTTGCAGGCCAGAATCGCGGCCGCCGTCGTGCCGGCCGGCACGACCGTGACGCGAAAGCCGCAGCGCCGCAGGCAGCGCAAAATGTTCCATTTGAGTCCGCAATCCAACGCAACAATATGATGTGTGCGCGCGGGCAGCGGCGCGGGCGCGCGGCGGGCGCGATAAGCGTCCTGCCACGGGGCGCTCAAGGTGTCATCCGGGTCCCATTGATACGCGGCCGGGCAGGTCACCGCTTTGACAAAATCGCTGCCGGCCATGGGCGGCAGCGCGCGCGCTTTGTCCACCACCGCGTCGGCCTGGGTGTCGCTGCAGGAAAGAAAGCCGCGCAGCGCGCCCTGCTGGCGCAGGTGGCGGGTGAGCATGCGCGTGTCGATGCCTTCGATGCCGGGCACGCCGTGGCGCGCCAGATAGGCGTCGAGACTTTCGGTCGCGCGATAGTTCGAGTACACCCGGCTGACTTCGCGGACGATGAACGCCTCGAGCTGCGGGCGCGGCGATTCGAGGTCGGCGTCGTTGACGCCATAATTGCCGATCAAGGGGTTGGTCATGACGACCATCTGCCCTTTGTACGAGGGATCGGTGATGACTTCTTGATAGCCGGTCAACGACGTGTTGAAGACCACTTCACCGCCGGCCTCCGCACGCGCGCCAAAGGCCAAGCCGCGAAAGACAGTGCCGTCTTCAAGCGCGAGCAGGGCGGGTTGGCGTGGGGTGGGCGGCATGAAGCGTTACAGCGACAGGAGGCGCTGGCTACGTGACAAACTCGCGATAGATGGCCCGGATGGCGGTCTCAAAATGCCGGTTCTCAAGCCCGATAATCATGTTGTCTTCCGAGGCGCCGAGGTCAATCACGCGCAGATTGATGCCGTGCTGCGCCACGGCAGCGCACAGGCGCCCGGCAAAGCCGACGCAGTGAATCATGCCAATGCCGACCGTCGCGATGATCGCCAAGTCGGGGAACACTTCAATGCTGTCGGGTTCGAGCACGCGTTTGAGTTCGTCCAAGATCGCTTCGGTCTTGTCCCGCAAATTGTCGGCGCGGGCGACGACGGACATGTTGTCAATCCCGGTCGGAATATGATCAATACTGACGCCGTACGACTCGAAAATTTGCAGGACGCGCCGGCCGAAGCCGATCATTTTGTTCATCAAATCTTTCTCGATTTGAAACAGGACAAAGTCTTTGCGCCCGGCAATGCCGGTGACGACCCGGTCACTTTGCTTGCGCTGCGCGACAATCCGGGTGAACGGGCCGGCCGGCTCGTTGGTGTTGCGAATTTCGATCGGAATGCCCACTTCGCGGACGGGAAAGACGGCCTCGTCGTGCAGCACCGTCGCGCCCATGTAGGACAGTTCGCGCAGTTCCTTGTAGGTCAGCTCGTCAATGTGGCGCGGCTGCTCGACGATCCGCGGATCCGCCATGAGAAAGCCGGACACGTCGGTCCAGTTTTCATAGACATCGGCGGCGAGGGCGCGGGCCGCGATCGCGCCGGTGACGTCCGAGCCGCCGCGTGAAAACGTGGTGACGCGCCCGCGCTCATTGATGCCGTAGAACCCGGGCATGACCGTCAGACGCTGCTCGGCCAACACGGTGTGCAGGTGCTGATAGGTGGCCGCCTTGACGCGCAGATCGTCATGCAGAAAAACGGTTTCGGCCGGTTCGACATAGACGGCGCCGAGGTAGGCGGCCATGATTTTGCCGGTAATGTACTCGCCGCGTGAGGCGATGAAATCGCGGGACGGATTCTTGCGCATGCGTGCGCGCGTGTCATCCAGAATCGCGCCTATATCGAGCGGCACGGACAAGTCGCGGACAATCTCGCGGAACCGCTCGCAAATCCGGGTGTAGACCACCTCCATGTCCAGCCCTTTGTCCAGCAGGTCGTAACAGATCAGGAGCAGATCGGTGATCTTCTGATCCGTGGCGCTGCGCTTGCCGGGGGCCGACACCACCACGCAGCGCCGCGCCGGATTGCTCTCGACAATCGCGCGCACTTTGCGGAATTGGGCGGCATCTGCCAACGACGTGCCACCGAATTTGGAGACGTAGATGGGCATGCAACACGGTCAGGTAGCAAACGCGCGCCTCACGTCACAGCGAGAGGCGCGCGTCATGAAAAGAGAGACGGGCGCCACGGCTACTTGCACGCGTTGGCGGACACCTGACAGGAGTTGATCCACAGAATGTAAAGGGTCATCTCCAACGGATTCGACGTGAGCGATGACTGTAAGTCCGTCACCTTGCTGTAGCCAAGATTGCGGGCCTGGCGCGTGACCATGTTGACGGTCGTGTCCGCATTAACCAAGCCCTCGTCGTACGGCACAAACAGCGGAATGGTCGAGAAGAGATAGACGCCCCACGTGCTGCCGTTGATATGCTCGACAATCTGAGAATCGCCGCTGCGCAAGCCATTGAACGCGCGGGTCGTCTCCACCGACGCACAGCCAACCAGCATACACATTGCCAGGCACACACTGAGGATTGCTTTCATTGTTGGTCTCCCAAATAAACGTTAACCGCAGTACGTTTGTTACAGTGGCCCTAGTATAGCACAAGCCGGCCGGGATGTCAATATTGCGATTTGCCTGGGTGCAAGTCAATAGAAATGTCCTATGGTTACGTTCAATAGAAATGTCCGGCTGTGCCGGTGTTGTCAAGTTCGTTCGCGCACGCTGCTGCTCCGGCCCGCGGCGTCGCGCGTGTTGCAATAATTCACACTTTTCGTTACTATAGTGTCGTTATCATGGCGCCGCTGGTTACGATGATCGGGCGGCGGATTCATCGAAGGAGTTTATATGGCACGCGTAACAGAGAAGCAACACGAGCAGACCAAGGACACGGGTGGCCCGGCCGCCAAGTGGGTCGGCTATCGCTCGGACATCAAGATTCTGGATTGCACGATTCGCGATGGTGGTCTGATGAACGACCACCAGTTCAGTGAAACCGTGGTCAAAGCGGTCTACCAGGCCTGTAACGACGCCGGCATTGACTACATGGAAATGGGCTACAAGGCCTCGCGGCGCCTGTTTGCGACCGACCAGTTCGGCACCTGGAAATTCAGCACGGAAGACGATATCCGGCGGATCATCGGCGAGGACAAGGGGACGGTCAAGATCTCGGTGATGGCCGATGTGGATCGGACGGATTATCACGAAGACATTCTGCCGCGCGAAAAAAGCGTGGTGGACATGGTGCGGGTGGCATGCTACATCAGCCAAATCCCGGCGGCACTGGACCTGTTGAAAGACGCGCACGACAAGGGCTACGAGACCAGCGTCAACTTGATGTCAGTCTCGGTCGTGCGCGAACGCGAATTGGATGAGGCGCTCGAATTGCTGGCCGAGTCCGAGGCCGATGCGCTGTACTTGGTGGACAGTTTCGGCGCGTTGTACAGCGAGCAAATTCACTATCTGGTCGGCAAGTACTTGCGCTATGCGCGGCAGAACGGCAAGGAAGTCGGGATTCACACGCACAACAATCTGCAGCTTGCGTTTGCCAACACGATCGAGGCGATTGTCAAAGGAGCAAACCGGTTGGACGCGAGCATGGCCGGCCTTGGGCGTGGCGCGGGCAACTGCCCGATGGAATTGTTGCTCGGGTTCCTGCACAATCCGCGCTACCGTCTGCGGCCGGTGTTGCAGTGCATCCAAGAGCACATCGAACCGCTGCGCCAGGATCTGCGCTGGGGCTATGATGTGCCCTACATGCTGACCGGCTTTCGCAACCTGCATCCACGCGCGGCGATCAAGCACAACGCCTCGCCGGACGTGGCCGACAAAGTGAAGTTCTTCGATGAATTGATCGAGGAGCAATGAGGTGAAATTTCCGGGGCGATTGCCCGGAACTTTTATCAAAGGGAACGAAGACGAGGATGTCGGTACCTGATCCACAAACCAGCAGCTATGAGGTGACCCCGGGCGCGACGTCCGGCGCCGTGTGCATGGCGCTGCGTGGCGCGTGGACACGGGCGTCCGCCATGCCGTCCGCCCGCGCGCTGTTGGATGCAGCGGCCCGGCCGGGCGTGACCACGGTCACCTTTAGCACCCCCGACTTGGGCGAGTGGGACAGCCTGTTGCCCATGCTGGTGGTGGAGCTGGCAGCGTTGGGCGCTGCGCGGCACCTGACGGTGGACACGGTCGGTCTACCGGGCGGGGTGCAAACGCTGGTGGCCCTGGCGACCCCGGCCGCGGTGGCAAAGAAATCAGCGCCCGCTGCGCCGGACACTTTTCTGCAGCGGTTGGGCCGAGAGACGGCGACGCTGGCAAGCTGGTTCGCGGAGATTATCGCCTTCCTCGGCGCGACGGTGGTTGCCCTCGTGCGCTGGCTGCGCGGCAGCGCGTGCGTACGGGCCAGGGATGTGATCCTGCACATCCGCGAGTGTGGCGCGGATGCGCTGCCGATCGTCTCGCTGGTCAGTGTGCTGGTGGGCGTCATTTTTGCGTTTGTCGGCATTCTGCAATTGCGCCAGTTCGGCGTTGAAATCTATGTCGCGGACTTGGTGGCGGTAATCATGATCCGGGTGATGGGCGCGGTCATGGTCGGGATTGTGCTGGCGGGCCGCACGGGCTCTGCGTTTGCGGCGCAATTGGGCACCATGCAGGTCAACGAAGAGATTGATTCCTTGCGCGTCCTGGGTATTCCGCCGATGGAATTTTTGGTGTTGCCGCGGGTCGTCGCCCTGGCCGTGATGATGCCCCTGCTGTGCTTGTATGCGGATTTTCTGGGGGTGTGCGGCGGCATGGTGGTGGGTGTCAATGCGTTGCATCTCAACATCGTGGAGTACCTCCAGCGCACCCAAGCCGCGGTGTCCATCGCGGACGTGCTGGTGGGTTTGGTGCACAGCGCCGTGTTTGGCGTGCTCATCGCCGTGGCGGGCTGTCTGTGCGGCATGCGCTGCCGGCGCAGCGCGGAAGCGGTCGGACAGGCGGCGACGTCGGCCGTGGTCATGTCGATCGTCAGCATCATTGCGGCAACTTCGCTCATCACGGCGGTCTGCAATGTTTTGGGAATCTAAAGCATGACCACCGGTGCCACGTGTATTCAGGTCAGTGATTTGACGATGGCCTATGGCGCCCACGTCATCATGCGCGATCTCACCTTCGCGGTGCGGCGCGGGGAAGTGTTTATCATCATGGGCGGCAGCGGCTGTGGCAAGAGCACGCTCCTGCGTCACATGATCGGATTGGTGCCGCCGGTGCACGGGCGTGTCGTCGTGAACGGCGTGGACATGTGGTCCGGCCCGGAAGCCGAGCGCGAGCGGCAATTGCGGCGCTGCGGCGTGCTGTTTCAAAGCGGCGGCTTGTGGAGTTCGATGACCTTGGGTGAAAATGTGGCGCTGCCGCTGCAACAATACACGACCTTGACCGCGCGCGCCATCGCCGACGTCGTGGCCTTCAAACTGGCATTGATGGGGCTGGCGGGCTGCGAACGCTTGTACCCGTCTGAAATGAGCGGCGGCATGCAGAAGCGGGCCGGGCTGGCGCGGGCTTTGGCCTTGGACCCCGATCTGTTGTTCTGCGATGAGCCGTCGGCCGGCCTCGACCCGGTCAGCGCGCGCAATCTGGATGACCTGATTGTCACGCTCAGCCGCAGTCTGGGCACGACCGTCGTGGTGGTCACCCACGATCTGGCCAGCATCTTCGCGATTGGGACCACGGCGATTTATCTCGACAACCAGACGCATACGATCATCGCCGAAGGCAACCCCGCGCTGTTGCGCGACACGTGCACACAAGCGGTGGTCCGTCAATTTTTACAGGGAGGACGCACACATGGCGACACGCACTGAATACACCGTTATTGGCAGCTTTGTCTTGGGCGCCGTGCTGCTGCTGGTGACGGCCCTGCTGGTGTTTGGCAGCGGCGTGCTGTGGCAGGACCGGGCCAGTTTCATCATTCACTTTCAGAGTGCCATGAAGGGCTTGAACGTCGGCGCGGCGGTGCGCTATCGCGGCGTGACGATCGGTCAAGTGCGCAGCGTCGAAGTGCATGTGACGCCGCAGGATTGGCGCTCGTATAATTCAGTGATTATTGAAATCAATACCCGCAGTCTGCATTTGGGCGAGACCAGCGCCTCGTTGGAACAAACGATGCCGCAAATGATCGCCAATGGCCTGCGCGCCCAGACGCGCCTGGATAGCATCATCACGGCCAGCAGCTATATCGAGATCGTCATCCGCGCCGATACACCCGTCAATATGCTGAACGACGATGACGATGAAGGTTTGGTCGAGATTCCCGCCATTCCCTCGGAAATTGACCGGATGGACCGCGCGCTCGCAAGCATCGATTACGAAGCCGCCATCTCCAAACTGATGGACGTCCTGGACGGCATGAGCACAACCTTTGGCTCGAATGGTCTGGCACAGGCAATGGTCACCTTGCCGCGCATGCTGGACGATGCGCGCGGGATGTTGACCGGCGTGACCGAGCAAGTCAGTGGCGCGGCGACGGAGTTGCGCAGCATGGCGCAGGCAGGCATTGCCTTGGCGCACACGACCATGGTCGTGACTACATCCGTCGCGCCGCACGCGCAAATCGCGCTGGCAGAAATGAGCATGGCGGCGCAACAAATCGCGCAGGCTGCCGGCACCGTTCAGCAATTGATCACCGACGACTCGCCGCAGCGCGAGCAAATGAACGCCGCGATTCGCGACCTGGCCACCTCGGCGCGCGAACTGCGCAATTTGCTGGATTATCTCGAACGCCACCCTGAAGCGCTGCTTAAAGGACGAACTTCCAACGCGGAGTAACACTATGCATGCTGCACGCCTTTCTCTGCTCTGTCTGTGTCCGGCCCTGCTGCTAAGCGGCTGCTTCACCACGGTTTCCCTGCGCAACTACACGCTGGCGTCGATCACGTGCCAGCCGCTGGTGGGTGTGCCCGCGTCACTGCCCGTCCTCCAAGTGGCGCCGGTGGTGCTGCCGGACTACCTGCAACGCGGCAGCATCGTGACCCGGCTCGACGCCAACCGCGTCAAGATCGCCGCGAATGACCAGTGGGCCGGCGACTTGTCGGATGGCATGGGCCGGGTGTTGGCGAACACCTTGGGCGATTGCCTTGGCCCAACCAAGGTCGTCCGCCCGGGCGAACGCGCGCGGGTAGCCACGGCCATGCTCGATACGACGGTCAACCGCTGCGAGCCGTGGCCGGATGGGCGGGTCGAACTGGTGGTGAACTGGGTGATCCACGCCGCCAATGGCGCGGTGATTGCCTCGCAATCCAATAAAACGTACCGGGTGCGCGCGACCGATCTGAGCTATGACGCCTATGCCCAGGCGATCAGCAAAGTCGTCACCGCACTCGGGCAGGACATTGCCGTCGCGTACTGCGCCGCCCGGCGATGAGCAACGCCGGGCGCTGGTGTGCTGCGGTTGGGTGAGTGCCGGGCGCATCGGTGGCCCAAGGGGGCACGACACAGTAGCCCAGGGCAACCCCATGGGTATCGGCGCAGCCCGCCAGCGGCGGGATATTCAGTGAAGGAGCAGCTGCGTAGCGCGGCAACGGCAATCAGGTGCGCCCAACGCAACGCCGTTTTCAGCACGCGGCGCCGCATCTGGGGATCCCGGGGCGCTGTACGAAACATGGCGAATAGTGTATACTAGCGCAATGAATACTCCCCAAAACCAAACTGCATTCCATGGGCTGGGCATTGTCCCCGGCATCCTGCACGTGTTGCACACGCTCAAATTTACGGTGCCAACACCTATCCAGCACAAGGCCATTCCCGTCGCCGTTGAGGGCAAGGACATCATTGGCATCGCGCAGACGGGCACCGGCAAGACGCTGGCCTTCGGCATTCCGATGGTGCAACGCCTGGCGCAGCGCAAAGGCAAAGGCCTGATCCTGGTGCCGACGCGCGAGCTGGCGCTGCAAGTCAATGAGATGATCAGCAAATTGACGTCGGCGTTCAAAATGCGCACAGCCGTGCTGATCGGCGGCGAATCCATGCACCGCCAAATCATGGCCGTGCGCGCCGACCCGCGCGTGATTATTGCCACGCCCGGCCGCTTGAACGATCACCTGCAGCAGCGGCTGGTGCGCTTGCACGACGTCAATTGTATCGTGCTGGATGAAGCCGACCGGATGCTTGACATGGGCTTTCTGCCGCAGATTCGCAACGTCCTCGAACTGATCCCCAAGGACCGCCAGACCATGCTGTTTTCGGCCAGCATGCCGTCCTCAATTGTCGAAATCGCCGCCAAATATATGCAAATGCCGGTGCGCACGGAAGTGGCGCCGCAAGGCACCGCCGCCGAATTGGTCTCCCAGGAATTGTTTGTGGTCAAGAAGGAGATGAAAGGCGCGCTGCTGGGCGAATTGCTGAAGCAATACAGCGGCTCAGTCCTGCTCTTCATTCGCACCCGGGTGGCCGCCCGCAAAGTGGCGCGCATGCTGGTGAAAGCCGGGCATTCGGCGGCGGAAATCCATTCGGACCGCACCTTGGCGCAACGCACCCAGGCACTCAAAGGCTTCAAGACCGGCGCCATTCGGATTCTGGTGGCGACCGATATTGCGGCGCGCGGCATCGATGTCTCGGCCATCGAATTGGTGATCAATTTTGATCTGCCGGACGATCCGGAAAACTACATCCATCGCATTGGCCGGACCGGCCGGGCCGGCCTGATGGGCCGCGCCATCACACTGGCGACGCCGGAGCAGTGGGGCGATGTGCGCGACATTGAGAAGATCATGCGCACGCCGATTCCGCGCGGGTCACATCCGGCGATGCCGGCTGAACAATTCGACGCGCCCGCGAAACACGCGCCGCGCTCGCAGGCGCGGCCGCAAAGCGGGTCGCGCGGGCCGCGCCGCTTCGGCCATGCGCCGGGCGGTTTTCGCCGGCGCGCGCGCTGAGCATTAGCATTCGCCGCATGGAAGCGGCTCCCGCACGCAGACTGGCTCTCTGGAGATTGAACTGTTAGCACGATGGTATATCTTCATGAAAACAGGTATTGCGATTTTATCGCTCGTTATGAGCACAGGCATTGTGTGCAGCGCGCCCAAGAAACAGGCAGTCATCAAGGACTGGCAGGTGCAGGCAAAAGTCCGCAAGCTCAGTGCCCGCGACATCGAGCAGCTCAGCCGTGACAAGCTCATCATCACGGCCGACCCGATCAAGTATTTGTGGGAGCCCTATCTTGAATCGCCCCTGCCCGTATTCATAACAGCGGACTCGATTATCAATGCGTATCGCGACTTGCATGATGCCGCAATTATGCGTATCGAGGACTTGAACACACTGGCTTTGCCTGGCATCCTGACAGGCATTTGGAGAAATCTCGAAACGGGTGCTGCGGCGACGAACCAGTCACTGCTAATCGTGGCGGCGCGGCTTAGGGCACGCGTCGTGGTCGGCACAGCCTTACGCCTACTTGACCAGCCTGCTGACACCGGCGATCCCACGATAGCCACGATTATTGAGCAAGAAGCGCAGAAGGTCACTGCGGCGACTGCCGAGATGAAGCCCGCATGGCTCGGCCCACCTGACGAAGGCTTCGTTGCGCTGGACTACTCGCGCTTTAAACCACGTGGATTGTACACCGACTCGCCCCGGCTCGCACGCTATTTCCGCGCCGTAAGCTGGCTACAGGCAATTCCATTTAGGATCGCTCACGACGAAGAACTAGCTGCAATCTTGCTGGCAGGTGCCGCGCTCAAAGATGATAGTGGCGCCCAAAACTGTTTTCGCTGGTTCTGCCAGTTCCTTGGTGAAGCGGACACATGGGACCTTCTGGATGCACGCACGTTTGCTGAGACCATGCTGCCAGGCGGATCACTTGTGCTGACCAAAAATGTCCTTGCACAACTCCGGACAAAGCTGCAAAACCAAGCGGCGGCGAGCTCGAACAAATTCAAGAGTTACGACCAAATCCGTCTGACCGACAATTCGTCAACCGCCTGTTCGTTCCGCATGATCTCGGCATGCCAAACGCCGGAATCCTTGTTGTTCCAGAAAATGCGCAATGCCATCCCGCATTATCGGCCTTCCGGGCTTGCGGTGGCAGCAGCGTTCGATTCCGAACTTGCCCGGCAATCCATCATGCGCGCTTCAAGCGGCGTTATGTTGGCACAGATTATAGGTGAATCAAAGGAGCTCTTTCACGAACGATCGTTCTATAACCAATACCTTGCTTGTCTGGCCACACTAAATGGCGCACTGGACTCGCGTGCGCCCGCATTCATGACCAATGCGGCATGGAAGGCGAAAAGCCTGCAGAGCACGCTGGCTGGCTGGGCACAGCTCCGGCATGCGTGGCTGCTGCGGCTGTCGGAGGTGGCCGAGGAAGAAGATGGGTATAGCGCACCACCCGGCTTTGTAGAGGCCGTTCCTGAATTCTTTGGAAACATGGCACGCTTGTGTGCCGCCATGCGCAAGTCTCTCGCACAGGCAGGCGCGTTTGCATACAACTACAGCATATTCGCACAGGATGTTCGCGATACCATCCGCGTCGTTGAAGGAATGGCGTGGAGCAATAATTATGAAACACTTTGCGAAATCTGCCCAGACCACCAACGCAGGCTCTTGGAAAACACCGAGCAATACGCCTCCTTAATGGACGTATGGTTCCCAGACAAGGATTCGCATGCAGGATGCCTGAAACGCTTGAAAGTGTTGGCGGAAAAGCTCGCAGGCACTGCGGCGCCCAAGGAAGTTGAACCAGAGGAGATGGAAGGCTTCTTTACCTCTTCAGAACGTGACTGGTCAAATCTGGAGAATCTGTGTTCTGTTCTTAATGCCATTGCCACACGTCAGCTCCAAGGCAAGGAACTTACCACAAAAGATAAGCGGTTTATGAATATCTATGGGGAAACGCTCCGTGCCGCTGAATGCAGCGTGTCTGATGATCCATCACCCTGCATTGCCGATATCTACTGCAATCGGCAACCCAAGGGCTACATATATGTCGCAACTGGTCGGCCCCGGTTGATTTATGTCCTGCATCCGTGGAAGGGACGCGAGGTGCTGTGCCGCGGTGCCGTGTTGTCTTACTACGAATTCAGCCATCCCACCCGCTTGGACGACGCGGATTGGCGGGCTTTTCTGGATGCAAATGACTGTCCCGCGCCGCCCGAATGGATAGCCCCTTTCACCACAACAAACCAAACTGTTCTGATGTCCGACTCGGACAGAGAGGAAACTGACAGAGAAGAACAGCAGGAGCCGATTCATAAGGGATTCGACATATTCTTTGAAGAAAAGCCATAATACATACTAATGAGTGCGCTTACTTGCTTGCATTCCAATTGTGGCCGCGGGCGCTGACCGCGGCTGCAGAAGCCGCCCTCGCCGCGGGCGGCTACAAGGGCGATGCAAAGTAGAAAGCGCACTCATTAGTAAATCTTAAATGATGCGGATCTATCAGACGTTTTCAGTAATTCAGAGAGAAGGCATTCGGGATAAGAGTCCGGCGACTCTTGAAAAGTAGACGCGGCGGGATGCCGCATCTGCTTTGTTCGACCAAACGCAAGCTGCGAACGTTTTAGATGGAACCTTTAACGCCCTTGCTGCACAGAGTATGAAACTCTCCTTTTTGGAAAATCGCCATGACTTTCAATAAGGAACATGAATGCGCTGCGCATTCGTTTTGCATGACAATGCTGCCATCATCATTTTCCCATGCTAGACGCTGTTAACAACACCGCTGCTCCGCCCGATGTGCTGGCCGCCTTAGATGAGTGCCGGCGCGGACTGACCGATGCGCCGCTCACGTTTGCGCAAGTGCTTGGGCGTGTCCGCCATGCCGGCTTTGCCCTGACCGGCATGCTGCTGGCCTTGCCGTTTTTGCAACCGATCCCGCTTGGCCCGTTCAGCATTGTGGCCGGCCTTGCCTTTACCGTGTTGGGTGTCCAGATGTTGCGCGGGCGCGCGACCCTGTGGTTGCCGCAACGCGTGCTGCACAAAGAACTGCAAGGGCGCGTGTGGCGTGGCTTGTTTTCCTTCCTGGGCCGGCTGCTGCGGCTGACCCGGCGCATTGCGCGACCGCGCTGGGCACCGCTCGTGCGTTCAATCACCGCCCAACGTCTCTTCGGTGTCTTGTTCATCATCAATGGCCTGCTGCTGGCGGCGCCGCTGGTGTTTGTGCCGTTCGGCAACACCATGCCGGCTGCGGCGCTCATGCTGGTGTGCATGGCAGACTTGGAGCAAGATGGCGTCTTGGCGGTACTGGCTTGGCTGTGGACCGTGAGTGTGCTACTGCTGTTGCTGGCAGTGGCTGGCGGCTTGGCGTTGCTGCTGCGTGGCTGAGCATGGCCGCGGACCGCGTGAAGAGCGACTGCAAAGTGCTTGTTAATCCCAATGAAATATGCCATAATAGATATCGCTTGCCAATATTTAAGGAATCAATGAACACAGAGAAACAAGAAATGCTGAGCAAGGTGCCCGCGGTAACGCTGGTCTTCTGGATCATAAAAATCTTGGCGACCACGCTCGGCGAGACCGGCGGTGACGCCGTGTCCATGTCGATGAATCTCGGCTATCTCGTCGGTACCGGGATATTTGCCTTGATATTCATGGTGGCGGTCGTCGTTCAGATCTCCGCGAAGAAATTCCACCCGGTTATATATTGGACGACCATTATTGCGACGACCACGGTTGGCACCACGCTGGCCGATTTCGCCGATCGCTCGCTGGGCATCGGCTATGCCGGCGGAACAGCCCTCTTGTTCACTCTGCTGATGGCGTCGCTGTTCGTGTGGTACCGCACGCTGGGGTCGGTGGCGGTCGACACCGTCAGTTCGCCAAAATCCGAGGTGTTCTACTGGATCACGATCATGTTTTCCCAAACCCTGGGCACGGCGCTCGGTGATTGGACGGCCGATACGGCCGGCATTGGCTACGGTGGCGGCGCCATCGTGTTTGGCACGATGTTGGCCATTATTGCCGCGGCGCATTTCTGGACCCGCATTTCCCGCACCGCTCTCTTCTGGGCGGCGTTCATCCTGACGCGCCCGCTCGGCGCGGTCGTTGGCGACCTCCTCGACAAGCCGATCAGTCAGGGCGGCTTGGCCTTAAGCCGGTATTCGGCATCGGCCACCTTACTTGTCTTGATCGTGGCGTGCATTTTCATCTTCCCGCATAAACCGGCAACCCGCGCGCATTAAGCCATGAAATCCATGACGTCAAACAGCAACACAGCACACCTGCTGAACAAAGTGCCTGAAGTCACCCTGCTGTTCTGGATTGTCAAGATCATGGCAACCACGGTGGGGGAGACCGGCGCTGACTTTCTTATCTTTAAATTGAAATTCGGCCTGGCCAATACATCGTATTTATCGAGCATCTTGCTCTTAGTCGTTCTCGTGATTCAGATCATGTATAGAAAATACGTTCCCTGGATCTATTGGCTTACAGTTGTCCTCATTAGTATTGTGGGAACACTCATCACGGACAACTTGGTTGACAATTATGGGGTTAGATTAGAAACCACCACCATTGTATTCAGTCTTGTGCTTATGGCAACATTTGGTCTCTGGTACATGAGTCAAAAAACACTTTCGATCCATACTATCTACACCCTCAAGCGTGAACTGTATTATTGGGCGGCGATTTTGTTCACCTTCGCATTAGGTACCGCGGCAGGTGACCTCGTGTCAGAAAGCTGGCATCTTGGCTACGCACTGTCGGGACTGCTATTTGCCGCCTTGATCGTCATGGTCATCCTGAGCTACTATTTCTTCAAAGCGAATGCAGTCATGTCATTTTGGATTGCTTACATACTGACCAGGCCATTGGGCGCGTCGCTTGGTGATTACCTCTCTCAGCGCCATTCTCATGGCGGCTTGGGGTTGGGAACGGTCAAGACCAGCATTGCCTTTCTTATAGTAATCGTGGGGTCGGTTGTGTATTGGTCAATCAGCAGGATGAGCAGAGCGTCAAAAGCAGGAGAACGAGGATGAAGACGATGGTCACGCTCTTAACGCTAGCGACACTGTCCTGCGTGTCCGCCGCAGCGGCCGGGATGCCCGCCATGACGGTTACCGGGGCGCCGCCCGCGCTTCCCGATGCATGCACCAGCAACAAGCCGTTTTTGACCTGCGCGGCCATGGGCGTGAACAAAACCGACTTGTCGTCCGTGGGCAGCAACCAATTCTTCGTTCTTGAGCCTGGATATTGCCTTGTGTTGGAAGGGAAGGAGCATGGTCGGGCAACCCTGCTGACGATCACGGTCTTGAAGGAAACAAAAGTGGTTGATGGCGTCGAGACGCGCGTGGTTGAGGAGAGGGAAACCGCGAACAGGCAATTGACGGAGATCAGTCGCAACTACTTTGCCATTTCCAAGAAAACGGCCGATGTGTTCTACTTCGGCGAGACTGTGGACGTCTACCAGGACGGCAAGGTGGTCGAACATGAAGGCTCGTGGCTGTCGGGTGCCAAGGGCGCAAAATTCGGATTGGCCATGCCAGGCACGCCGCTGCTGGGCGCGCGCTATTACCAGGAATTGGTGCCTACGGTGGCAATGGACCGGGCCGAAGTGGTGAGCATGACCGAGACCCTGGAAACACCAGCGGGGAAATTTGAGCAGTGCCTGAAGACGGAGGAATCTTCGCCGCTGGAGCAAACGAGAGAATACAAGCTGTACGCTCCCGGGATCGGCTTGATTCAGGATGGCAATTTGAAACTGGTAAGATACGGCCGCACGGCTCAGTGACGCGCGTCCGCCACGGAAAAGCGCCTTTTTTCTTATTTATGCTATACTAGTGTGTGATGTGCGGTGCGGAAAGTGCGCTGCACTTTTTTATTTTGCCATACTGAATCTCTGTAACGATGAACAACTCCAATGTTGAAGCGCTGCGCGCGCCACGGTTCCCACTCGTGGCGCTGCTTATCCTTGCCCTGGCCGCGCTGGTGGGTCCGGTGGCCGGCGTGATGGTCGGCGGCCCGCTCGGCGCCAGCACCGCCTGGAGCGGCGAGATTACGGTCACCGCCGATGTGACCCTGGTCGGCCCGCTGACGCTGACAATTGAAGCCGGCGCGCGCCTGCTGATGTACAAAGGCGTGTCGGTGGTGGCGGCGACCGGCGCATGTCTGCGTGTGCTCGGCACGGCCGGCAACGAGGTCAGCATCAGCGCCGCGCAGGACGGCGAGAACTGGGGCGCGTTCGTCGCCTTGGGCAACAATGCCTCGCTGACGGCGCAATTCGCGGACGTGCAGGCCGGGCAGTTCCGCGTGCATGACGGCGCCAACGGCGTGATTGAGGACAGCTATTTCCACGACTACCTCGTCGCGAATGTGTATTTCCACGAATACTCGATTGTCTACACGCACCAGGCGACGCAGATCACCATGCGGCGCTGCCATTTCAAGGATTATTTTCAGGTGAATTTCTATAACACGCCGGCGCTGGTCGAGGATTGCCTGTTCGAATACTGGCTGGACGACGCCATTGACTTCGACAATCCGCCGGCACAGACCGTGCTCCGGCGCTGCACCCTGCGCCACGGCATCGGCCTCGACCGCGACGCGATTGACTTCGGCAAACTGGATTTCCAAGGCAATGGTCCACGCGGCCTGGTGCAGGACTGCCTGGTGTATGACATTACCGACAAGGGTGTGTCGATCGGCGAAGGTTCGGCCGGCGTCACCGTGTTGAATACGCTGATTCATCATGCCGGCACCGGCGTCGCCGTCAAAGACAGTTCGATCGGCGTGCTGACGAACGTCACCGCCGTGCACTGCACGGCCGGCATTGCCGCGTATGAGAAAAACGCGGGGCTCGGGGGCGGCCACGGCACGTGCGTCAACGCCATCTTGTGGGACAATGGCGCGAGCGCCAGCGTTGCGAGCGACTCGAGCTTTGCCGTGTCGTACAGCGACCTCGAGGGCGTGCCGACTTTTCCGGGCGTGGGCAATATCAACAGCGACCCGCTCTTCGTTGATCCGGCCAACAATGACTTTCGTGTGCTGGCGGGCTCGCCCGCCTTGACGGCCGGCCTGAACCAGACCGCCATGGGCGTGCAGTTTCCGGTCGGCGGGCCGGAACTAACCGCGCAAGAACTCGTCCTCGGCACGCCGCATTACCAGTGCTGGTGGGATGCCAACACCACCCAGGACATCACCTGGTCGGCCGGCGCCGGCGTCAGTTCCGTCTTCATCGAGTACTCAACGAACAGCGGCGGCGCGTGGATGCGCCTTGCGGATACCGTGCCCGCGGCGCTCGGCAAGTATCCGTGGATTGTGCCGAACGTCTGGTCCACGCAGTGCAAAGTGCGCATCGGCGATGCGGCCGATCCGCTGAACGCAGTCTCGAACTACGGCTGGTTTGTGATTGCGCCGACCGGCGACGTCTGCGCCCTGCCCACCTTGTCGCATCCGGCCGGGTTCTATGCCGATCCGCTCGCGCTGGCGTTTGCGCCGCCGCCGGGCGTCAGCGTTTATTATACCCTGGACGGTTCAGAGCCAACCGAGCAGTCACCGTGTTACACGGCCCCAATCCCGATCACCGCGCAGACTATCTCCAACAGCGCGGCCATGCAGGACATTGTCGGCGGCAGTGCGCCGCATGTGCCGTTGGCATTCATTCGCAGCGCGCCAGCCAGCACCGGCTTCTGGAAGAAACCGGTCTCAAATCTCTTCCAGGCCACCGTCGTCCGCTGGCGGGCCTACCAGCCCGGGCGGCAGTTGAGCCCGATCATGACGCACACCTATTTTGTGGCGCCGGACATGCCGACGCGCTTCTCCCTGCCGATCATTTCGCTGGCGACCGACAAAGACAATTTCTTTGATTACCACAAAGGCATCTACATTGTCGGGGTGAACTCAACACCCTTCACGAAGTGGGGCTTCACCTTGTTCGGCAACTATGAGCAGCGCGGCCGCGACTGGGAGCGGCTTGGCAACATCGAGCTGTTCGAGACCAACGGCACGCGCGGCTTCTCCGTCAACATCGGCATGCGCATCCGCGGCGAACTCGTGCGCGACTGCGCGGAAAAATCGCTCACCATCTTCGCCCGCAGCGAATATGACGCGCAGAAACATTTTGACTACGCCTTGTTTCCCGGGCTCCTGAAGCACGAGACGACTGAACCCATGCTGCGCTTCAAACGCTTCATGCTGCGCAATGCTGGCAGCGAATGGGGCGCATCCTATAACACCATGTGCCGCGATGCCGCGGTGCAGGCCTTGTTTGGCAATACGCATGCCAAGATTCAGGCGTATCGCCCGGCGCTCGTCTTCTTGAATGGCGAATACTGGGGCATCCACAACATGCGCGAACTCAATGATGAGCGCGGCTTGGAAAGCACCTACGGCGTTGACCCGACCAATGTCATCATGATGGAGGACAACTTTGATGGCACCGGCCAGCTTACCCTGGGCACGCCGCTGGACGCCAGCAATTATTACACGCTGCGCGGCTTCATCAAAACAAACGATCTGCGCATTCAGGCGAACTATGACTATGTTGCCGCACGCATGGATCTCGAGAATTTCTGCGACTACTGGCTGGCCCAAATCTATGCCGACAACGAATCGGTGACACACAATGTCAGCTACTGGCGGCTCTGGACGCCCGGCTATGATACCCTGACCAATGCGCCCTACGGCCACGACGGCCGCTGGCGTTGGGTGATCAACGACATGGACCGCGCGTTCGGCGGTTTTGGCAGCAGCACGGCCTACACCGCCGACATGCTCTCGCAGGTCGCCATCAACTGGAGCCGCGATTTCCTCTTCAAGAAAATCGTGTCCAACGACATCTTCAAAGTGCATTTCATCAACCGCTTTGCCGATTTGCTGAACACCTCCCTGAAGGAACAGGTGGTGACGCAACATATCGGCGCCGTGCAAACCGCCCTGCGCGGCGACATGCAGGAACACCTCAGTCGCTGGGGCACGCCGGCTTCGCTGGCCACATGGAATGCCAACATGCAGATCATGACCACGTTTGGTCTCAACCGCCCACGCTATCAACGCGCGCACATCACGAATTTCTTCCGCCTGCCGGGTGTGGCGACGGTGGTGCTCAACGTCTCGGATTCCTCGCGCGGCAGCCTGCGCATCAACACGATTGAGATCAATCAGTCAACCCCGGGCGTGAATGACCCGGCCGCGCCCTATCCTTGGACTGGCATCTACTTCAGGGGCGTGCCCATCCAGCTCACGGCCGAGCCTGCCTTCGGCTGTCGCTTCAGCGGCTGGAACAGCGTCGCGACCACCGACCCGGTGTTCACCGTCACCCTCACCAGCAATGCCACCTTCGTGGCCCAGTTTGAGCTGGACACCAACATCCTTGCGCAGATCGTGCCGCAACCGCATGTGCTGGCCAACACCGCGTATGCATTCACGACATGGGACGCCGGCGCGCCAACAAGCACCTACCCGACCAGCATGCTTTTCGAGCAGACCGCCACCCTCGACCCGGGCCTCGAGGTGGCCATGGATTCCACCTGGATCCTGCCGTACAACCTGACCAGCCGCAGCCGCATCAATGGCTTGGGCAGCCGCGGCATCGCGTTCGTCAACACGGCCAATGCGCAGAACCTGCCCGGCGCCGGGTTTCTTGGCACCGCGCTGCTGGCGCTGAACTCCGTCAGCCAGAACACCGTGCGCGTCGCCTGGACCGCGCAAACCATCCTGACCAACAGCCGCGTCTATGGCCTGCGCATGCAGGCGCGGACAGGCAACACCGGTGCGTTTGCCAGCGTGCTGGGCCTGGATGTCCAGCCGCTTGAGTTCTTGCACAGCACGACGGCGGACTGGGAAGAACACTTCGGTCCCGTCGCGCTCCCACCGGCGCTCTGCAACCAGCAGTATGTGCAACTGCGCTGGAAGTATTACTACATCGCCGGCGATGACGGCTCGCGCCCCGAGCTGCGGCTCGATGACATCTATGTGTTCTCGGCGGCGCCGTTCGTCGCGCCGGACGCCCTGGTGTTGCCGCGCGCGAGTGGCGATCAACTGCCCGTGGGACAGCCGGCCAACATCGTCTGGGATGGCGCCAAACTCTTCCCCAGCCTCAATGGCATGCTCACGCGGATCGATCAGCTCGCGGTGTACGATGCGGCCAGCCACGCGGCCGTTGCCGTCATCGCGACGAATCTCGCCGCCAGCGCAACCAACTGCGTGTGGGTGCCACCGGCGTCCCTGCTGGAGAACCCCTCAATCTACTGCATTGGCATGGTCGTGCAGGACAACCCGGCCGGTACTGCCAGCCGCCTGTTCACGGAGAATTTGTTCACGGTTCTGCCCGAGCCGGGTATCGGCCTGGGCGCGTTGGCACTGCTGGCCATCTGCGCTGCGCAACGCAAAGCAACCGAGCCATTATAAATCGGTTGGCTTAGCAACGGTTTCCCTTGCGTGTAAACTACGCGCCAGGCACTCCGCTTCATTCTTCTCCGGGCCGTGACGCGCGTGCCAGGTGCTGCTCGGCGCGACTGAGTTTCTCCGTGAAGGTGCCTTTCTTGAAATCGGCGGTCCAACGTTTCAACACGATCCAGCCGCCAAAGCGCAGCAGGTCATTGCGCCAGGCGCGATACCAGCGCTGCCAGGCGTAGTTGAGGTTCCACAACGGGGCCAGCATGGCGGGGAATATCAGCACATTGCGCGCGATGCCAAACATGGACTTGAAGCGGTAGAAACGGCCCATGATTTTGCGCAGCGCCGCAGACATGTCCTGCGGCGTGAGCGGCGCATCCGGGATGAACAGCGGGAAGTTGCCGTCGTAATATTCCCAGCCGATCGCCGCGCGCGGGAAAATGCGGTCCTGGGCCGCCAAGCGTTTGGTCAATTCGGTGCCGGGCAAGGGCACGGGCAACAGGACTTGAATGGTGTCAATCCGAGTTGTGGCAATGAAATTTCTGAACTGCCGAATCCGTTCCTTGAGCGGCATCGTCAGTTGCACGCCGGCCGGCATGGGATAGCCGAAAATGAACATGCCGTGCACCAGAAAGCCGGCTTGGTGAAACAGGTGCGTCAAGGCCCGCATGTCTTCCGGCTTGACTTTCTTGTTCATGGCCTGCAGTTCCTCGGCGATCGGCGACTCGAAGCCGATGCACACCATGCTGATGCCGGCCGTGCGCATGGCCTGCAGCAACTCGGTATCCTTGGCACGATCCAGGCGGATTTGGACGGTGATGTCCAACCGGATTGAGACCGCATGTTGATAGTCGGCCAGCAGCCGGCAGAAGCGCAAGGTTTCGTCGCGACGGTGCCCAAACAAATCGTCGACAATAAAAAAGTGGCGCGCGCCATGCTTTTCCAGCAGCACGGCGATCTGGCGCACGACGCGTTCGACCGAGCACGGCCGCGGCTTGCCTTTCACCGCACAAAATTCGCAATCCATGCCGCAGCCACGAATCCAACCGACCGGGTACAGCGAGATCCTGGCATAGCGCACCAAATTGAAATCCGGCAAAGGCAAGCGCTCGAAATCCATGATCGGCGGTCGCGCGGGCGTCGTCAGCAGTTGCCCATCACGCACAAACGCCAGGCCGGCAATCTGCGCCGGATCGCCGCCGGTCTGCAACGCGGTCAGCAGCTCGCAGATCGTGTCGTCGCCCTCGTCCAGCACGACGAAGTCAAGCCCGTTGGCAAGTCCATCCTGGATATTCTCGCCGCTGAAATGCTGGCCGCCGGCGATCGTCGTCACGCCCACGGAATGATAAAAACGGGCCAGCTCATACAAGCGCGGGATCGTGCTGCTTAGCCCGCCGTACAGGCCGACCGCGTCTGCGCGCCGGAGCGTCTGGAGCATGGTGTGATCGGGCCGGCCCGTGCTGTCCTTTGGGCCAAACTTGCGATAGTTGTTTTCATCTATCACCTCGACGTCCCACGCCTGCATGCGACTCACCGCCGTCGCCACGCTGAGCGGGCCAAGCGCGGTGGTGTGCCGGGCAATGCTCGTGTAAATGTTGAAGGCGGGATAGGCCGGCGCCACCATCCGAAAACGAAATCTATCGGTGCTGCTGTCCATAATGTGCTAATGTCCTGATGGTTCCATGTCGTAGAGCGGACAGTGATATTATACGCAAATCCACCGTGCTTGTCGAATGCAGCCGTCCCGCCAGGCACTCTTGACCCGCCCGTGTGCCTGGCTGTGATATATGGTATGCGCCTGGGCGGCGGCAACAGCCAAAGTGCAGGTTAAGGCGACGTCTCAGTAGACCCGGCTGCGCCCTGTGCCTTGCGTGAGCGTCTGCCGCGGGCGCCGAGATCCTCAACGAGCGAATACACGACCGGCACCAGGATCAACGTCACCAGCGTCGAGACCGACAGACCGCCAATCACTACGGCGCCGAGCGGGCGCCATTGCTCGGCGCCTTCGGCATTGCCAAACGCCATCGGCATCGCGCCGACCACGGTGGTGATCGTGGTCATCAAGACCGGGCGCAAGCGGGTCGCGCCGGCAGTCGTGATCGCGTCCGTCAGGTTCTTGCCGGCCTGCCGCAATTGTTGAATATAATCAACCAGGACAATGGCGTTGTTGACCACGACGCCCACCAGCAAGATCACGCCAATGAACGACATGATGTTGAGCCGGTTGCCGGTCAGCAGCATGAACCAGATCGCGCCGGTGAGCGCAAACGGCACGGAGAACATGATGACAAACGGGTCTTTGTACGATTCGAATTGTCCGGCCATCACCATGTACACCAGCACAATGCTCAGGATCAGCAAGCCAAACAACGTGCGGAACGCCTTGGCTTGCTCCTCCGCATCGCCACCGAACGCGGTCGTCACTCCGGGTGGCAGCTCGAGGTCGTTCAAGGCGCGGCGCATGTCGGCGACCACTTCGCCGGTTGAACGGCCCAACACTTCGGCTTCGACGCGGCAGATGCGCTCGCGGTTCTTGCGCTGCACTTCGAGCGGGCCTTCCTGCTCGACAACGCGCGCCACATTGGCCAGTTTTACCAAGGGCGCATCCGGCACGGACGACGGCACGCTGCTGTTGAGAATGTCATCAATCTGCACACGCTGGCGTGGCGGCAGGCGCACAAAGATGTCGAAGTTGTCGCCGGCATCACGGTATTCAGTCGCGGCGTTGCCGTAAAAAAACGAGCGCACGCTTTTCGACAGGGCATCAATCGTCACGCCCAGCGCCGCCGCGCGCGCGCGATCCACCTCGATCCACAGTTCCTTGCGATAGTCCGGCTTGACCACCGTGACATCCACCGCGCCAGGCACCTGTGTCAGCAGCGCGCGGACGCGCTCCGCCGTCCGTTCCAGTTCCGCCAAATCCGGGCCTTGAATCTCGACGGACACCGGTTTGCTGCTGCCGGTGGACAAAAACAGGCGCTGAATAAAGCTCAACGACGAGACCGATATGCGCTTCACGCCCGGCAGGGTCGCCACAAACTGCCGCAGCCGGTTGGCAATCTCAGCCGACGACTGCGCGCGCTGTTCGCGGCTGATCAGCTTGCCGCCGCCGCGCACCACGTTCGGGCCCTCGCGCTGGCCGGCCGCGGAGGCGAACCCCTCGCGCGATTGGCCCGCCACCAAATAGGTGCCGCGCTTCTCCGGCAGATTGGTCGCCACATAGGTGTTGAACGCCATCGCTGCCCGCGCCGTTTCTTCGAGCCGCGTGTTTTCGTCGTATTCAATGGTCACGCTGACTTCACCGGTGTCGGCTTGCGGGATGAATTCGCTCCCAATAAACGGCGTCAAGGCCAGCGAGCTGGCAAACAGCACCAGCGCACACACCACCGTCAGCACGCGGTGCTGCAGCGCCCGCGCCAATAAATGCGCATACGCCTGCTCGACCACGACGTAGCTGTGCAGGGCGTATGCGACTATGTGCTGCCAGCGCGTCTGCACGCTGACCGTTTCACGCGCCAGCCACGCCGCCGCCATCATCGGCGTCAACGTGATTGCGGCAAACCACGAGACCAGCAGCGTCGCCGTCACCAGCACCGCCAGTTGCTTGAATAAAATGCCGGCGATGCCGCTGGTGAACAAGAGCGGCAGGAAGACGACAATCGTCGTCAAGGTCGAGGCAAAAATGGCGACTTCCACTTCTTGGGCGCCGCTGACCGCCGCACGGCGCGGATCGTGCGTCTGATCGAGATGGCGCGTGATACTTTCCAGCACCACGATCGCATTGTCGACCACCATCCCGACCGCAATCGTCAGGCTCAACAGTGAAATGATGTTGAGCGTGAAGCCGAGGGCATACATGATCGCGAAGACACTGATCAACGAGACCGGAATGGTCACCGCGATGATCACACTGCTGCGCCAGCGCAGGAGAAAAAACCACGTGACCAGCACGACCAGCACGCCGCCGGTCAGCAGCGAGCTGCGCAAGTTCTGGATCGACGTGACAATCTGCTCGGAGTTGTCAATCAAGGTGTGGATGGTGACGTCGTCGGGCAGGCGCGTCTGATAGTGCGCCAACGCCGCCCGTGCGCGGGTGCACACATCCACCGAGTTGCGGCCCGACTGCTTGCGAATGATCAGCACGACCGCGCGTTCGCCGTCGGCCCAGACCATTTCGGTCGGCTCGCGAAAATCGTCTTCGATCGTGGCCACATCACCGAGCGTGATCAGCCCGCCGTTGTACACCCCCAAGACGACCGTGCGAATGTCATCCACGCTGCGGAACCGGCCCGGCACACGCAGTTTCAGCTCGGTAAAGCCGCGCTTCAGCTCGCCCGCCGGCATGTTGATGTTCTCGGCCGCCAAGGCTTCTTCGACCCGCTGCACCGGAATGTTGAGTTGCTCGAGCTGGTCGCGGTCAATCGTGACATTGATTTGGCGCACCAAACCGCCGCGGATCATCACCTCACCCACGCCCGGCACGCGCCGCAACGGGTCCACAATTTGCTTGTCGACAATCCGGTACAGGTCGCGGTAACTGTCACGGGCGGTGACGGTGACAATCAGCACCGGAAAATCCGACGAGTTGAATTTGAACAGGATCGGCTCCTCGGCGTCGTCGGGCAAGTCGCGCCGCTTCAGCCCGATCTTGTCGCGAATGTCGTTCGAGGCCTCGTCCAGATTCGAGTTCCAGTCATACTTCAGCGTGATCAGCGAGACATTGTCTTTCGAGACCGAGGTGAGCGTGTCGAGATTGTTGAGCGACGAGAATTGATCTTCGAGCAACTCGGTCACTTCGCTCTCAACGTCCAGCGCGGTCGCCCCGGGATACAGGGTCACCACGCTGATCGCCGGCGGTTCGATCTCCGGCAGGATGTCCACCCGCAGCAGTGAATACGCCACCAGTCCCATGATGACCATGCCCGCCACGATCATCGTCACGGTGACCGGCCGGCGCACCGCAAATTGCGGCAGATTCATGGCAGCATCTCGGTGCGCGTGACCGTGACCGGCGTGCCGGTCTGCACGCGCAGTTGGCCCTTCACAATGACCGGCTGCCCGGCCTGCACCGCGCCGCGCACCGCCACATACGCGCCCAGCGGCGAGATGACCGTCACATCTATCCGCTGCGCAAGGCCGTTGGTAACGGTATACACATGCGTGATGCCCGATCCGGACAGTTGCATCACGGCCGCGTCCGGCACCAGCATGGCGTGCGCGCGGCCGGTGATAATCTCGGCCCGCGCAAACATGCCCGGGCGCATCTGCCCCTCGTCGTTGGGACAATCAATCTCGACCGTCTGGGTGCGCCAGCGCGCGTTGAGCGCCGGATAGATGCGCGCCACCGTGCCGGTAAACACGCGCGCGGCCATCGTCCAGATCCGTACATTGGCGGACTGGCCGACACGCACGTCCGGCGCCTGTGTCTCCGGCAGTTCGACCTGCACTTTCACCGGCGAAATGCGCGTCATGCGCACCACCGGAACGCTCGGCGTCACGTACGCGCCGGAATCCAGATGCACCTGCGCAATCACGCCGTCAAAGGTCGCACGCACCGTGTAGCGTTCACGCCGCACCACTAATTCCTTTTCTTGCGCCGCAAGACGGTTGCACTCGGCGATGGTCACATCATAGCGGCCGCGCGCCAGTTTGACCGCGGTCTCGGCATCATCATATTCCTGCTGGCCAATCACCTTTTCGTGGAACAGTTCTTCCGTGCGCCCAAACTGCCGCAACGTATTGGTCAGCGTCGCACTCATTTGCCGCACGGCTGCCTCGGCCGACACGCGCGCCGCCACCGCCGCATCGCACATCGCACTGATCTCGCGCAGGTCCAATTGCACCAGCGCCTGGCCGGTCGTCACCACGTCGCCCTCATCCACATACAACACACTGATGTTGTCGCTCACTTGGGCGCTGACCTCGACATCGAACCAAGCCTGCACAGTGCCGGTTGCGGGCACGTGCAGCTCGATGTTGCTGGTGATGATCGGCACGGTGGCAACCGGGACGCGCGGGCGGGCATCCGGCACACTCGTGCGGCGATAGTGCTGTGCTAGCAACAACCACGCCGCGCCCACCAAGGCAACGGCGGCGGCGACAATCAGCAATATGCGCATGGTTTTCATAATGTGAATAGTGTATCATATTCACAAAGAATTTGTCAATTGCAGCCGCTGATCAGGCGCTGCATCGGCGGGTTTGCCGGGTGCGGTACAGGCGCTCGGTGAAGCCGCCCTCTGTTTCGAACTTCTGGGCCTGTGCCGCAATCTGGCGGTCCAAGAGGGCCGTGGCCACACCAATTAAAACCAGCGCCGCGTTCGCGGCGATTGCAGCGCGGCGGGACGGCAGGGACGAAGTGGACGGGCTGAACGAATCTTTCTCCCGTCCATCTCGTCCATTTTGTCCATCCCGTCCATGCTCCCTCTCATACACCTCATTGACCCACGCCGCCACTTCGTCGGCGCTGGTGCAGCGCCGCGCCACCAATTCAGCCCGGCGCGGGTCGTCCTTGGCCCACATCTGCATGCCCCGCTGCCGCAGAAAATCCTCGAAATCCAGCCGCAGTTCTTCCAAGCTTGCTCTGGCCACGTTGGTTAGTTTCAGTTCCGTCTTTTTCGATGTGCCGCTGGCCTGACTGCCCTCGGCGATATTTTGCACGCCACTGCGCGCAGCCTGCACCATCTGGTCGTGAGTGCGGCTCCTTTTGTTGATGTAGTGGTCGCAGAAACGCACCGTGACATCATAGACAAGCTGGCTGAGTTGGAAACTCCTGAGTTTTCGGTAGCCGCCGTGTTTGGGAATCAGCGCCTCTCGCAGTCCATCCCGTCCATTTCTGTCTATATTGTCTATATTGTCCATTTTCGTCCATTTTCTTATGTCGTCTGCTGCTGCTCCGCCATCTGTTTCTTGAACAAAGCGACAAAGCCGGCGGTTTCTGCCTGCGTCGCGGTGCGACTGTGCGCGTTGGTGTCCCACTCGATAAGCTCGCCCGGTATGTCATTCAGAAATTCCGACGGCGTGCATTGTTCGAGCGCGCCAAACCGCATGCGCGCCAGCGGATAGCTGATCATCAAGTGGTCGCGCGCACGCGTCACCGCAACATAAAACAATCGCCGCTCTTCGGCCATGCCGGTAGCTGTGACCGCCGATTTTGCGTGCGGCATGATACCCTGGTGCGCGCCGGCAATATAGACGCACGGGAACTCGAGGCCCTTGGCGGCATGGACCGTCATCACCGCCACTTTGCCGGCGCTGAGTTCCTCGTCATCATCGTTGTTGAGCAACATGATCTGCTGGAGAAAGCCCGCCAGAGTCGGCTCTTTGGTGTTCTGCTCGTAATAGGCGATACTGTCAATCAGGGCCTGTACATTGGCCATCCGCTCGTCAACTTCCTGCGGCGTGCGGCTGCTGGTCTCGAGTTCACGGCGATAATCCAACGCGGCCCACAAGGCGCGCGCAACCTGCGCCGGCGATTGCTGCGCCAGCGCCTGCCGGTGGGCTTCGAGTAACGCGCCAAGCTGCGCCATGGCATGCCGCGCGGCCGGCTGCAATTCGCTGATCTCCTCAGCCCGGCTGAGCATTGGCTCCAAGGTCGCACCGGCCTGCGCCGCGGCCCGGCCGAGCCACGCGATGCTGGTCTCACCCAAGGCGCGCGGCGGCACATTGATGATCCGCAACAAGGCCTCGTCATCCTGCGGATTTGCCAGCACGCGCATGTAGCCCAGAAAATCCTTGATCTCTTTGCGATCATAGAATTGCATGCCGCCGACCACCACGTACGGCACTTTGTAGCGCCGCAGCACTTCCTCGAACGGGCGCGCCTGCGTGTTCATCCGCATCAGAATGGCAAAGGCGCTGGGCGGCAGCTTGTGCTCGCGCTGCTGCATCAGCAGGTCGGCAACCACCAATTCGGCCTCGTCCATTTCATCAACTGCCGCCACGCAACGAATCTTGGTGCCGCCGCGGCGCCGCGTCCACAGGCGCTTGGCTTTGCGTTCCTCATTCTTGCTGATAACCGCATTGGCGGCGTTCAGAATAGTGGCGGTCGAGCGATAGTTCTCCTCGAGCCGGATGACTTTTGCGTGCGGATAGTGTTTTTCAAAATCCAAAATGTTGCGCACTTCCGCGCCGCGCCAGCCGTATATGGACTGATCGTCGTCGCCGACCACGCAGAGATTGCGGTGGGTGCCGGCCAGCGCGTGCAACAGCGCGAACTGGGTGCTGTTGGTGTCCTGATACTCGTCCACCAGAATATAGAGAAACCGTTCGCGATACTGGCGCAAGACATCTTTGTGCGCATGCAGCAGGCGCAGCGGCAGCAACAGCAAGTCCTCGAAATCCACTGCATTGGCGCTGCGCAACGCGGCGCGATACGTGTCCCAGACGCTGTGCAGCACGGCGGTGTCAACCCCGTCGGCATCGCGGACCGTGAGGGTGTCGTCGCGCCAGCCGCGCGCGGCGTGCAGGCGGAAGAGAATATCATCCGGCTTGTATTTTTTCCACGTGACACTGATGCCGCGCAGGGCTTTCTTGACCAGCGCCAGTTGCTCGCCGCCGTCGTAAATCGAGAAGTGCAGGCGCAGGCCGAGCACGGCGGCGTGCTCGCGCACCATGCGCGCGCCCAAACTGTGAAAGGTCGAGACTTGCATCTGCTGCGCGCGCTTGCCGACCAAGGTACGCACCCGCTGGCGCATTTCACGCGCGGCCTTGTTGGTGAACGTCACCGCCAGAATGTTGTCACAGGCAATGCCCTTGTGGAGCATGTGCGCGATGCGATAGGTGATCGTGCGCGTCTTGCCGGTGCCGGCGCCGGAGAGGACCAGGACGGGGCCCTCAATGGTGCGGGCCGCCTCGCGCTGCTGCGGATTCAGGTCGTCCAGGGAAATCACGGGGCGCCTTGCGCCGGCAGCGTCCGCAACGGCTGCAGAAAGCGCGCAGCCTCATTGGTGCGCTGCAGCGCGATCAGCGTCTCGGCCATAGCCATCAGTGCGGCCGTGTCCTGCGGGCGCGTGCGCAGAATGCGTTCATACAAGGGCAGCGCCTCGGCACTGCGGCCCTGGGCGCGGTAATGCGCGGCGAGAGCGGCAATCGCCTCGGCCGTGGATGCGCGCAACAGCGTGTTGCTGCCCTCGTGTTCAAGACCGGCGGCGAGCTGGACACTGCCAAGATACAACAGCACCAGCGGATGATCCGGCTTCATGCGCTGGGCCGCCTGCAGCAGTTCCAGACTGCGCGAATAGTCATCGGCATTGTAATGCCAGGCGCCCAGATTCAAGGCCACCAGAAAATTATTCGAGTTCAACTGATAGGCGCGTTCCAGATATGCGCGTGCCTCGGGCAAGTGGTCCACCGCCAGCAATTCGCGACCAAAATTGACATTGGCGCGCCAACTGCCGGGCGACTTCAACGCCGCGTCCTGCCACAGCGACAGCGGTGTTTGCCAGACCTCGTTGCGCAGATGCGTCAACGAGACAAAACTGAGGAGCAGCAGTGCCAGCGCGCCGCCGACCGCCATGGTCAACGTGCGCCGCACGGCGGCGGTCTGCGCCGTCAGTTCTTCGCACAGCGGCACAAGCAGCGCGATAAGCACGCCCGGCAGCGCGGCATACACGCGATGTTCAAAGAAATCGTTGGGCATGATGGCCGAGGGCGCCAGCACGGCATAAAACCAGACCAGGCCAAACAGCACGGCGGGCATCCGCCGCCACAAGGCCACGCCGACACCGACCACTAGCATTTGCAGCGCCAGTGCGCCCAGCACGCCGATTTCGCCAAAGCCCGCGCTGGGCAGGATGTCATACTCGACGCGCTGCTGCCACGGGAACAAACACACGCGCAGATACATCAGCAGCATGCGCGGTTGAGTGGCATAATGCGCCAGCGGCGACGTCGTCTCCCACAAGACTGCAAAGGGCGCCATTGAAAGCTGCGGCCAGGGGGTGAAGCGCAGCGCCTTGAACTGCAGCAAGAGCGCGAGCACGCAGATGCCTGCGCCTGCCGCGCAGACCGCCGCGGCGTACCAACGTGCGCGCGCCGTGCGGAGTTGCAATAAAATGACGTAGGCCGCGACAATCACCGGCGCGGCGACAATGATCTCCTTGCTGAATGCGCCGGCGCCCAGCGCCACCAGTGCCAGTACGCCCCAGGCAACGTGTGCGGCCCGGCCAGTACTGGCAAGCGCCTTGATGGCGCCCAAGACCGCCAGCAACAGGCATAGCGCGCCCAGCAACTCAAGCCGTTGCACGACATACGTCACAGCCTGTGTTTGGATTGGATGCACGGCGAACAGGCCGGCCACACAGGCGCCCGCCAATGTGGCACACGCGGTGCGCGTCGCCGTGTCGGTCGCACGGCTGGCGCGGGTGAAAATCAGCAGCGTCAGCCAATAGACAAGGAGGGTGTTGACGCAGTGCAAGGTGATGTTAACGACGTGCCACCACGCGACATGGTACCCGACCAATTGATAATTGGCCCAAAACGTCAAGAAGCCCAGGGCGCGTTGCGGCGCAAAACGGACGACCTCGCCCAGCGTGGCAGTCGCATAGTCAAACTGGAGGATCGAGCGATTGTCGTCAAACTGCCAGGCGCAGGATAACGAATTCGCATACGCCACCCAGACCAGCGCGACCAGCGCCAGCGGGATCAGTATGCGCCGCAGCATGCGTGCGTGCGATTTCATGGTTGTTACTCCACCTGCACGTTATCGTACATCACATATAATGTCTGCCAGTCGTTCGACCACAGCAGCATGCCGGCCATGCCCGTCGCGCGCAACTGGCGCGCAATGTCGTCGTCAAAATACAACAACGGCGTGGTTCTCGGCGCTGGCACACTCGTGACGGCGCGCACCACGCGTTGCCGCAAATACGGATGCGTCGCGCGGTAATACTTGAACACTTCGTTCCACGTGTACTCATCCAGCACCAGTATGTCGGCCTTGTTCGGCACGGCATAGAGCAGTTCCTCAATGTCATACTGGTTGTGGTGCCAGGACCAGCGGCTGACCGTTGCGGCCACTGACACGCCAACGCAAACGCAAAAGAGCACGATGACCACAGCCTGCCGCCGGCCCGCCAAACCGAGCAGCACATCCAGTCCCACACCCGCGCACCACGCCGCGCTGAGATAGGCAATCCAATGCGCACCGGCCGGATCAATCTGATATTGATGCAAGGCAAATGCGCTACCTACCAACGCCAGCGCCAGTACCACTGCCGCCATGCGCCACGCGCGCCGCCACAGCGCCGCCACGCCCACCAGCGCAAGCATCGCGCCACACACATGCAACTCACTCAGCGTGGCATGCAGCACAAACGGCACGCGCTGCCGCACAATCTGGCCGATGCCGGCCTGCCAGTAATTCGGCCAGAACTGCGCACCGAGTGCCATGCGCACGACATCGCGCCAGGTCGCGTGCGGCGTCAGATATTCGCAAAACGGGCCGCCTGCCCGCGCGCGTTGCCACAGCCAGATGTACAGCAACACAGTGACGGCGATGACGCCCGCCAACGTCAACCACGGTCGCAGACGCAACCATGCGTGCGGTCGCCGCAGCAAGGTTGCGCCCAAAAGAATCGGCGCAAGCCACAATAGCACGGTGGCGTGTCCCGCGCCGATGCCCGCGGCCACAATGACGACCAGCAGCCAATCCGCACGCGCAGTTGCGAACCACTGCGCCAGCGCGCACAGCGCCAGCATCAGCAGAAAAATGTTCAACGCCTGCGGCCCGGCTTCCGTGGCGCACAGCCAGACCTGTTCGCTGACGGCATAGGCGATCGTCATCAGCACCGCCGCCGACCGGCGCACGCCCAATGCGCGCAAACCATAGTACAGCAACGCCAGTGCGCCGGCCATCCACAGCGCGGAGAAAATATTCATGGCCAACGCCGGCGCTTCTCCGCCCAGCAATGCCGACCAGCCGTGGCCGAGCAGCACAAACAATGGGAAGCCGGGCGCATGCGGCACGCCCAGCACGCGTGGAATGTACTGAAATTTTGCGGCATCGCCCGGACACGCGCGACCGCCCACACCCGGATAGGCCGTCGCCAGATAAACCAGCAACATGCCGCCGGCCAGGAGCGCCGCGGTGATGTGGTCGCGCCGACACATGTGCGCCGGCCAGACTGGTTGATGCTCGTTATGATTCATACAGAGTGAGACAATAGCATCAAGATGCAGAGCATGTGCGGCTCCTCTTCGGGTAGTTGCCTTCTTTGCGCCAGACATCCAGGATCAGTTCGTAGCGCGTCAGGTCCATGCCGGTGTAGACGCAGTTGCTGGTCGAGAAAATGTAGCCGCCGCCGGGCATGCCGTGCTTGAGCGCATAACGCGCGGAAGCGCTCACTTGCGCATCCGTGCCCGTGTCCATCAATCCGCAGTTCACATTGCCGATCAGGCAAACTTGTTTCCCCGCCACGCGCTTCATCACGGCCATGTCCACGCCGCCCTGCGGATCGAGACTATGCAGCGCGTGCGGCTTGGCCGCCAGCAGCGCGTCGAGGATCGGCATGATGTTGCCGTCGGTGTGCTTGATCGTGTAGAAGCCCATGGCGCGGTAGCCTGCGATCAAGGTCTTCAGATAGGGAGCGACGAAATCGTCAAACATGGCGGGCGAGAGGAACGGGCCGGTGTTGAAGCAATAATCGGAACACAGCGCGAACCCGTCCAGCACGCCATGCTGGCGGTATTTTTCGCCGCGCGCCAGCATGCTTGCGACTCCGCGCTTGGCGCGCTCCTTCACGGCTTTGGGATGGTCGGCGATATCGCCGATGAACTTCATCATCTGGTCGCCCGCGGGTAGGCCATAGGTTGAGTCGCCGTGCATCATCAGAAAGTAGTCCATGCCGGACAGCCGGCGGATCTCGTCCAGGATGCGCAGATTGTCATCAAACAGCTTGTCCGCCCCAGCGCCGGTGAAGCCATGGTAAAAGATTGCCGAATGCTCGTATTTGCGCGCCGTGGCGATGTACAGATCAGCTATGTCGCGCCGGTGCAGTGCGCGCTCGGTTTCGGTCATCTGGTCCCACTGGTCGAAGCGTCGGTGCAAGGGATGCACGCGACCGAAGGCCTCCATCGTCAGATAGAACACAAGTTCAAAATGCGGCACGCGGCCGGTCAGCGGCCGGCGTTCAAGCGCGGCGATAAAGCGTTCACGCGGCGTCAAATGTGGTGGTCGTTTCATACGGGTCTTGGCTCGGCGAGCGAGTATAACATTTTGTCGCGTTGATTGCCATACCCGCCGGCGAATCCATGAAGTTCCCATATCGCATTGTAGCCGCCCGCGCCGAGGGCGGCACCGCCCGCGGCTACATCTGCATTGTAGCCGGCCGCGGTGAGGCCGGTCTCCTTTCTGCCGCGGTCAACGCCCGCGGCTACATCAGACATCCGCATTGTAGCCGCCCGCGCCGAGGGCGGCCGCAGTTCTGCCGCGGTCAACGCCCGCGGCTACATCTGCATTGTAGCCGGCCGCGCCGAGGCCGGTCTCCTTTTCTGCCGCGGTCAACGCCCGCGGCTACATCTGTATTGTAGCCGGCCGCGGTGAGGCCGGTCTCCTTTCTGCCGCGGTCAACGCGCGCGGCTACATCTGCATTGTAGCCGGCCGCGCCGAGGGCGGTTGCAGTTCTGCCGCGGTCAACGCCCGCGGCTACATCTGTATTGTAGCCGGCCGCGGTGAGGCCGGTCTCCTTTCTGCCGCGGTCAACGCCCGCGGCTACATCAGACATCCGCCTTGTAGATACGGTCTTAAAAGTCAAGCGGCAAGTAGTGGTTGTTCGCGGTCGATGCGTTTGACAATACCGAAGGCGATGTGGACGATTCTGCGCATGACGG
>Ga0268276_1000039_pt1 | contig 150212 bp, 106 predicted proteins | sample saktaG_4_FD_190145 | JGI IMG/M metagenome (GOLD analysis project Ga0268276, IMG submission 190145) | Saline water microbial communities from Sakinaw Lake, British Columbia, Canada - sak_2010_1_5_45m | ecosystem: Environmental > Aquatic > Non-marine Saline and Alkaline > Saline ... | reverse complement strand
CTGCACACGCTCGGCACGCAGATCATTCTGGCGAATACGTATCACATGCTTACCCGGCCCGGCGCCGAGATCATCGCCGCCCACGGCGGCCTGCACCGCTTCATGGCTTGGGACGGCCCGATTCTGACCGACAGCGGCGGCTTTCAAGTCTACAGCCTGGCGGATCTGCGCAACATCACCGACGCCGGCGTGCGCTTCAAATCGCATATTGACGGCAGCGCCCTCTTCCTCGGTCCGCGCGAGGCGATGCAGATGCAGCACACGCTCGGCAGCGATATCGCCATGGCCTTCGACGAGTGTCCGCCGTCCACCGCCGACCGCGCCATCATCGAGGAAGCCGTGCGCCGCACCCTGGCCTGGGCGCGGGTCTGCCTCGCGTGTCGTGACGCGCACCAACAAGCCGGCAGCCGGCAATTGCTGTTCGGCATTGTGCAGGGCGGCGTCCATGATGACCTGCGCCTGCACTGCCTCGAAGAATTATGCGCGCTGCCGTTCGACGGCTTCGCCATCGGCGGCCTGGCAGTCGGCGAGGCACCCGAGGAAATGTACCGTGTCACCGAATTGTGCGCGCGGCACCTGCCGGCCGACCAACCGCGCTACCTGATGGGCGTCGGCCGCCCGGAAGACATTGTCCAGGCCGTTGTGCGCGGCGTGGATATGTTCGACTGCGTCATGCCGACGCGCAATGCGCGCAACGGCAGCGCCTTCACCGCCGATGGCGACCTGGCCATCAAGTCCGGCCGGTTCAAGGATGACCTGCGCCCGGTCGAGCCCGGCTGCGCCTGTTATGCCTGCCGCACGTTCACGCGCGCCTACATCCGCCATCTGCTCAACGTCGGCGAAGCGCTCGGCGGACAATTGCTGACGATGCACAACCTGCATTTTTATCTGACGCTGATGCGCGACCTGCGCGCCGCACTGCAGGCCAATCAACTGACGGCGTTTGCACGCGCATTCCTGGCCCGCCGCGCCGCCGGCCAATCCGCGGACTAACGCCCACCCGGCACGCCCATGATTAAGCCCACCGACGACGCGGCCATTATTGCGATCATCACTAATCGCGAAGCCCGCCGCAATTATTACATCATTGAAACGATTGAGACCGGCATCGAGCTGCGCGGGACGGAAGTCAAGTCCTTGCGCGACCATCGCGGCAATCTGAGTGACGCCTTCGCGCGGATCGAACGCGGCCAGGTCTTCCTTTCCAATTTGCACATCAATCCCTACGACCAAGGCAACCGCTTCAATCACGATCCTTTGCGCGTGCGCCGGCTGTTACTGCACAAGAATGAGATTCGGCGGTTGGCGGCGCACAGCGAGCGCAAAGGCATGGCCTTGATCCCGCTCCGTCTGTATTTCAAGCGCGGGCGTGTCAAAGTCGAGTTGGGGATCGCGCAGGGCAAGGTCCAATACGACAAGCGCGAGGACATCAAGAAGCGCGAGCACACGCGCGAGATGGCGCGCGCCATGGCGCATGCCGGCGCAAAGGCGCGCGGCCGCGCCGCACGCTGAGGCGCAACATTTTGCCACCAAGACACGAAGGCACGAAGAAACCACTGCAAGATGCTGATTAGCTTTTGCTGAATCTAACCTTCGTTCGTCGCGAACGAAGTTCCCCCATCAACAATGAACAAAAGAGCCGGCCAGCGGCACAATCGACATTTTATGTCGTTTGTGCATAGTATTATTACGTGCCAGTGGTGTGAATGGCGCCACCGTTGTTCACGGACATTGAACCGCGTCAGCAGGTCGTTTTGCAGTAGCGCGCCATGAACCGCCGCGTGATGTCACCTAACCGTTTATCCAAGATTGTGTAGACTTTTTCCTGGATGGCTGCCGGCACGCCATACGCCGCCTGGGCGATGCCTCCCGTGATGCACGCCAGCGTATCCGTGTCGCCGCCCAGCGACACGGCCGTGCGCATGGCATCCTCGAAATCAGTGGCATCAATGAAGGCCCGCAGTGCCTGCGGCACGGTGCCCTGGCATGACTCATCGAATGCATAGGTTGGGCGGATCTCGTCCACGTGCATGCCCAAGTCATAGTGAAAGGTCGTCTCGATAAATTCTTTAATTTCATCCTTCGCCTTGCCGCAGCGCGCCAGGAAAATCGCGGCGGCGGTCGCTTGCCCGCCTTTGATCCCTTCAGCATGGTTGTGGGTGACTTCGGTGAATTCCTGGGCTTTGCGCAAGACCGTTGCAAGGTCGTCATAGGCATAGCCCACCGGGCTGATGCGCATGGCGGCCCCGTTGCCCCAACTGTTGTATGGCGCGGCATCTGGGCTTTGGGCCCAGCGGCAGAAACGGCCGCCATAGCCGCCATTTGGATACCAGCGGTAGAATTTCTTCAGGTTTTCAACATAGGGTGTGCCCGACAGAATAGTGTCGGCCAGCGCAATGGTCAAAATCGAGTCGTCGGTAAAAAAGCACGCAGGGGAGAAAAGCACGAAGTCTTTGGTCTTGATGTTGTGCCACTCGTAGACCGATCCGATGATGTCACCTGCCAGTGCCCCGATCATAGTTTTCTCTTCGTTACTTTTGTAGATACAAGCCGCCCGCGCTGATGCGGTTCTTTGCTCTGCCGCGGTCAGCGCCCGCGGCTACAGCTGCCTAGATCCGGCGGATGACGCGATAGGCGTTGCGCGCGAAATCAAGGGTCAAGCGCACGCCCGGAAATTCCGCCAAAATCTCGGTCGGATTAGCCGGCTTGACATTGCGGATTTCGCGAATCAGCGCAAAGCCGACGAACACGCCCACTGCGGTAAAGCGCAACAGCGATGAGACAGCAAACAGGGTTTGATAGCCCGATTGCCAGAGCGGCAGAGGTGGCAGCACCCGCGCCAGCCAGCCGCCCGACAAGCCGAAGAAAAAGACGGTGAAGCCGACGGTGGACGCCATGTAGGCCGCGCAGCGCACGCGGCGTTGCGGCGTGACCGCTTCCAGCAAATAATTGAAGGTTGCCAGACCAAAGCCGCACCATAGCGCGCCGGCCACAAAGTTCAAGATCCACAGCCAGGTGGGTGTTGCTGCGAACAGATACGGCAGTGGTATCGCCGCAATGCCGAAGGCCGTCACCCGCGTCACGAACCAATTGCCGTAATGGTCGGCGACTTTGCCCCAGAACGGCAGGAACAGTAAGGTGCCAATCAGATTGGCGTTGACGATCATGGCAAAGGTGGCGTGCGGAATGTGCAGTTCAGTCAGGAAATAGACGTTAAAAAACGGGCCGGCAATGGCCGTCGTGCCATGCACCAGCGCGACGAAAATCGTGAAGCGCGCGAAATTGCTGGTTGGTGTTTTTGAGAGAAATTCAGTATAGCTGAAGTCGCGCGGTGTCGGCGCAAAACTCAAAGGTGGCTCATACTGTTTCCACAACGCCAAGCCGGAGAAAAAGCGCGCGAGCGCGGCCACAAGGTACAAGACCAGGTAGCCAAACCAAGGCGGGTGCGGCCCGCCATAGTGCTGCATCAAGTAGCCGGACGCGATGCCAGCCGTGACCTGAAAGATGCTGAAATAGCGGTTGCGCCAGGCGAAAAAACGCCCGCGAATGTCGTGCGGCACCATGTCGGCCATCCAGGATGTCCAGACGCTGCCACCCATGCCGCCACTAGTGGCGTAGATCGAGAAAAACACGACCAGCATCACCGGCGCGAGCCAGCGCTGATAATAACCGCTCAGCGCGATCAGCGTCAGGAAAAAGGTCTGACTCCAGACGGTGGCAATGACAAAGCCCTTGCGCGAATGGATGTAGGCTGAAATCACCGGCGTGGCCAATTGCGTCAGGGCCGAGAGCAGCAGTGGGAGACTGGCCAGCAACGCCATCAGTAATTTGGAGTCGCTTAGCGAGAGCAACGCCGGCGCGGTGTTCGTTTCCACCAGGCCGACCATGCACATGCCCAGAATGCCGTCGAGGAACGAGAACCACAGGCCGCGCCGCGCCTGCGGATCATCAATCCGCGGCGGTCGCCAATTCGCCAACATTGCCCGCACAGGGATCACGCGTGGTGCTCCGCTCATCCACGCGGCTCAGGGCGCCGCGTTCACAACCACCGTGAACTCAACAATGTCGCCTTTGCCGGCCCGGTCAATCAGCCAACCCAGTGGGCGCCAGAGGTTGCGCCAGAATGAGCGGCGGCCGTCCAGCGGCCGTAGCCAGACCGGCAGCACGCCCTCGCGCCGCATGAACTCAAGACTCACAAAGAAGCCGCTCGGCGGCGAACAGTGCCGTATGCGCTGCACCGCCAAGCCATGCTGGCGCACCAGCCGCGTGAACGTGTCGGGCGTGTAATGAAACACATGCCGCGGCACATCCAGCGGATACCAGTATTGTTTGAACCAGCGAAATGTGCAACTATCAATATTCGGCACGCGCATGTAGCAGACCCCGTCGGGCTTCAGAATCCGCCGGACTTCGGTCAGGACTTCGGCCGGATTGATTAAGTGCTCGAAGACATAGTGCAGGCGCACCACATCAAAGGCCTGATCGGGAAATTGGGCGGCCGGCAACGTGCCGCAAAACGTGGGCACGCCGGCTGCAGTGGCCGTGCGCGCGGCGTTCTCGTCAATCTCGACGCCCTGCACCGTCCAACCGCATTCCTGCATGCCGCGCAGCCAACCGCCGTTGCCGCAGCCGATATCCAGCAGCCGGCCGGCGCCATGGTACGCGATGGCGCTCTTGAGCGTGCCGAGACTGAGCAGCCACAGAAACGGGCGCAGCAGCCGGCGTTGCCAGCGCGGCGGGAGCGGCGCGCCCAGCGGATAGTCATAATACCAACGCAGGACAAACTCCTTCAACGCGCGATGGCGCTGAAAGCGCGTCATCCCGTGCAATTCTTTGTGGGCCAGATAATGATCCGGATAATAGAGCTGCAGCTCGTCGTTGTCCGGCTGCGGATTGATGTATACCAGCCCGCAACTGCAGCGCGTCACGCTGAAATCGCCCGGCACGCCGTGCAACAGATCACTGCCGCGCACCAGCACGGCGCGGCTGTCACTCCCACACAATGGACACAAGATGGTATGCATTGAGCAACGGGTCAAAGGTCAAAGGTCAGATGAATATCCAATATTGAACAAGGAATATCGAAGGCCGAAGTAGCTGCGCAGAACTGCATCATTGGTCATTCCTTGTTGCTCGGAGTCCCGCCAAAGGCGGGATTGGATGTTCGCTATTCGCATTTCCTGAACCCTGATTTTGCATGCTGCGCATCACAGGCGCACGGCGCGGCGGAGCAAGGCACTGCCGGTCTGGCGTACCAGCGTCTGATTGTGCGCGATCAAGGCCCGCCGCTGCGCGGCGCAGGCCGCCGTGCGCAACGGATCCGCCGGCGTGTTGCGCACGTAGTCCAGCAGCCGCGCGATGCTCGCGCGCGCCACATGCAGGCGTGTGTCCGACGAAGCATAATAGATCAGCACGTCACCCTGCGCACGCGCCACCCAGCCGTTGGCAAACACCACATTCGACACGTCACCGACGCGCTCCTCGCCGTCCGGCGCGAGAAAATAGCCGCCCGGCCGGTGCGTCACCAGCCATGGTCGCGCCAGATCGCACATAAAGAGGTACAACACATAGCGCAAGCCGGCCGCCGTGGTGCGCACCCCGTGCGCCAGATGCAGCCAGCCCTGTTCGGTTTTGAGCGGCGCCGGGCCCAGGCCGTTCTTGCTTTCCATAATCGTGTGATACACGCGCGGATCAATCACCTGCTCGTGCTCAATCACTGCCGCCGTCATGCTGTCGCACAGACCCCAGCCAATCCCGCCGCCCGCGCCGGCCTCGATAAACGCATCCTGCGGCCGCGTGTACACAGCATACTTGCCCTGCACAAATTCGGGATGCAGCACCACGTTGCGTTGCTGTGCCGCGCGCGTCCGCAAATCCGGCAAGCGTTCCCAGGTCTTCAAATCTTTGGTGCGCACAATGCCACAGGCCGCCACGGCACTCGACTGGTCGTGGGACGGCGCGACCGGGTCTTTGCGCTCGGTGCAAAACAGACCGTATATCCAGCCGTCGGCATGCTGCACCAGACGCATGTCATACACATTCACATCCGGCTCGTCCGTTTCCGGCAGCAGCACCGGCTCGTCCCAAAAGCGAAAGCGATCGAGGCCCGTCTTGCTTTCCGCCACGGCAAAGAACGACTTGCGGTCATAGCCTTCGACGCGCGCCACGACGCAGATGCTGCCGTGCAGCTCGATCGCGCCGGCGTTGAACACCGCATTCACGCCCAGCCGTTGTTGCAGAAACGGATTGCAGCGCTGATCCAAGTCATAACGCCAGGCCAACGGCACATGTGCGGCCGTCAGCACCGGCTGCTTGAAGCGCTCGACCACGCCGTTGTACCAATGCGGGTCAACCGCATTCTTGCGGCGCAGCAGCATGGCTTGCGCCGCCACCAACCGCCGCAGGCGGGTTTCGAAGCTGCGGACGGCACCCGGGCTGCGGATCTTGCTGATTCTTGTGCGCGTGGTCATGTCAGTTTTTTTTATCTTTCGTGTCTTTCGTGTCGGCCGGCGTGGTCTTGGGCGCGGCCGGCGCCGGTTCGTCCGATGTAATCGTGCCGCCCGCCGTCACGGATATGGAGGCGATGTCGCAGGTCAAGTTCGGCCGGCCGTAGATTCTCAGGCGCATGACCACGTTCGGATTGCCCACATCGACACGATCATTGCCATACCGCGAGGTTATCTTGAAGCCCTTGCGAATGGTCTGCCAGCCGGCCGCGGGTTTGAGCCGCACATACGTTTTCGGCCAATCCTGCTGTAACGTGTCGCCTTTGCCGCGCCCGCGCTCTTCAAACTCGAACATGACTTCAATCTCGGTCACCGCCGTGGCGCGGGCCTTCATCTCCAGCGTGTACGTTTTCTCAAATTGCAGCGCCATGTTCCCGCCAATCAACACATAGGGCTGCATGCCCAAGTACTCGTTCATGTAGGCATAGCGCACAAAGCGCACGTTCTGGCCGGCCTCATCAACGTCATTGGTTATCTGCAGATACCCGCCGTTGTTCGGCATCAGGCCATGGCGAAACCAGGAGAACGCCACGCGCCAGCCGGCCGGCACCGTCAGCGGCTTCAGCACATCCAGGGCCTTCAGCGCCGCCGGTTGCGCAAACAACGGCTCCTTGGCCGAGCCGGTGTTGAGCGCCAATAAGACTTTGCCGTCTTGCGTTCCGATCAGCAAGTCCAGATCGCCGTCGCCGTCCCAATCGGTTAATTCGGGCCGGCAGAGTGGGCTGGTAAACGGCACGCCATCGGCGAACGGCACCAAGCCTTTGTTACTCAACAGGTACTTTTCGCGCGGTGCGCGCTCGGGCCGGTCTTCATAGAGGTACAGGCTCAGATTGCCGAGCCGATCGCCGACAATCATGTCGCGCTGGCCATCGCCGGTCAGGTCGCCCACGGCCGGCACAAGCTGTTCTTTGCCTTCGCCATAGATCAGCCAGTAGCGCTCGTCCTTGGAAAGTTGGAAGGTGCCGCTGCCGCCGCGATTGCGGTACAGATACACAGCATTGGCCGAATAGGAGCCCTCGCCGGTGATGAGGTCCAGGCGTCCGTCCCGATCCCAATCTAGTACCAGCGGCGCGGAAAAGCTGCCGATGTCAAGGGTGCTGCGGTCCAGTTGCAGTAACGGGATCGGATTGGTGATTGCATACAGGGACGGGCGACAGTCACTTTCGGTGAACTCGCCCTTGCCGCGATTGCGCAGATAGCCAACCACGCCCAAAATGTTACCGAGCACGATGTCCGTCTGATTGTCGGCATTCAGATCGGCCAAGCCGATCGTCGCGGCATCACCCACATACGTGCGCACGAAGCGCGCCGGCTTGATCACGCGCTGCTTGCCGGGCGGGCCCAGCGGGTAAATCCAGACAAAGCCCTTGCCGTCACTCACGACCAGTTCGACCTTGCCGTCGCCATCCACATCACCGACCCGCGGACACGCGCCGAAGTTGTGGCCGCGCATTTCAAAGCCCTCGACTAGAATCCTAATGCTGTCGTTGTTGACCTGCACTTCATTGTTACGATTAATGCCGTCCCACAAATTGTCGGCCACCGTCGTGCGCGCCAAATTTATATTTTCATACTCGGCCGCCAACGGCAGCGTCAGCAGCACGGCCAGTGCGGTCAGCAGACGCTTGGTTTTCATCATGCCCATCACATGCGGTTGCCGGATAACGTCAGGTGGCGGCCCCACCATGCCGCTGAAAGTAGTCGAGCAACTGGTTGGTCGAGCTGTCATGCCGCGGCGTGGCGTGCGTCACCAGCTCATTTAGGACGCGCTGCGCCAGCTTCTTGCCCAGCTCGACGCCCCATTGATCGAACGAGTAAATGTCCCAGATCACGCCCTGCGTGAAAATCTTGTGCTCATACAAGGCAATCAACTGGCCCAGCACCGCCGGCGTGAGCTGCGGCGCGAGGATGGTCGAGGTCGGCCGGTTGCCGGCGAAGGCGCGGAACGGCCGCAGCGCAACGGCGACGCCGTCCGCCTCGAGTTCGGCCTCCGTCTTGCCGAATGCCAGCGCTTCGGTCTGGGCGACTAAATTGGCCATTAACTTCAGATGATGATCGCCGACCGGATTGTGCGAACGGCACAATCCGATGAAATCGCAGGGAATCAGTTTGGTGCCTTGATGGATAAGCTGGTAGAAGGCATGCTGGCCGTTGGTGCCCGGCTCGCCCCAGATGATCGGCCCGGTTTGATAGCCGATCGGCCGGCCGGCTTGCGTCACCGATTTGCCGTTGCTTTCCATGTCGGCCTGCTGAAAATAGGCGGCAAAGCGCGACAAATACTGATCATACGGCAGAAGCGCATGGGTTTGCGCCCCAAAGAAATTGTTGTACCAGATGCCCAGCAAAGCCATGATCACCGGCATGTTCTGCGCGAACGGTGCGGTGCGGAAATGCTCGTCCATCTGGTGAAATCCGGCCAACATCTCGCGGAACTGCGCTGCGCCAATCGCCAGCATCAGCGGCAGCCCGATCGCCGAACACAAGGAGTAGCGCCCGCCGACCCAGTCCCAGAAGGCGAACATATTGTGCGGGTCAATCCCGAACGCAGTCACCGCCGCCGTGTTGGTCGAGACCGCCACGAAATGGCGCGCGATCGCGGCCGGGTCTTTCAACGCGCGCAGGCACCACGCCCGCGCCGTCGCCGCGTTGGTCATGGTCTCCTGCGTCGTAAAGGTCTTCGAGGCGACGATGAACAGGGTCGCGGCCGGGTCCAGATCGCGCGTCGCTTCACACAGGTGCGTGCCGTCCACGTTCGAGACAAAGCGCACCGTCAGGTCGCGCTGGCTGAACGGTTTGAGCGCTGCATAGGCCATGGCCGGCCCGAGGTCCGAGCCGCCAATGCCGATATTGACAATCGCACGGATGCGCTTGCCGGTGAAGCCGGTCCATGCGCCACTGCGCACGTCTTCGGCAAATGCCGCCATTTGGTCGAGCACCGCCTGCACATTCGCAATGACATCCCGGCCGTCCACTTCGACCCGCGCATCCGCCGGCATGCGCAAGGCCACGTGCAACACCGCGCGTTGCTCCGTGCCGTTGATTTTCTTGCCGCGGAACATGGCGTCAATCGCCGGGCGCAGTTTGGCACGCTCGGCCAAGGCCAGCAGCAACGCCAGCGTTTCATCCGTGATGCGCTGCTTCGAGTAATCCAAGAACAGATCGCCGGCCGCTAGCGCAAAGCGCTGCGCGCGCGCCGGATCGTCGCGAAACAGGTCGCGCAGGTGCTGTGTGCGCATGCTGGCGTAATGCCGCGTGAGCGCGCGCCATTCACGTGTTTTATTGATCATGGGTTTCTTCATTGATGGCTGTTAGTATAGCAAAATCCGCCGCTGTTTGCCACAACCGCCGGTCTTCCTCTCAATCTCTCCTCCCTTCTCGCCGTGGGTGGGAACGCGGGCGAGGCACCCCGTGCGTGCGTTGCCGGACCCATGCCCGTCACTCTCTCTTGCCAGTGCGCGGCGCTTGTGCTATACTACCACATGCGTCAACGCTGGCTTCGTGTTTGCCTGGTCTGCGCCGCGGGTTTGGCCGTGGTCGGCGTACTTCATTACGCCCGTTTTTCGGACGAGCGCTGCTTCTCGATCTGCCAGTTTCGGCGCCTGACCGGCCTGCCCTGCCCAACCTGCGGAGTGACCCGCTCGCTGGCCATGTTGGCCAAAGGCGAGTGGCGTCGCGCCGTCACCTATCATCCCATGGGCCCGCTGGTGGCCTTGGCTCTGTGCGGCGGCTGGCTGTACCTGCTGTGGTGCGCCGCAACCCGCGTCACCCCGACGATCCCGCGCGGACGCACCCCCGTCATCATTCTGCTCGCGTTCTTGATTATCAATGTCATCATCTGGATTGTACGGTATATTTACCCGCTCATCGGCGGCTTTTCGGGAGGCAGTGCATGAATATCAATCTGATCGTCAACGGCACCACCCATGCGCTCGACATCGCGCCCGGGGAACGTCTGCTCGACACCTTGCGCCAACTCGGCTACACCAGTGTGAAATTCGGCTGCGGTGAAGGCACCTGCGGCTCCTGCACAGTGCTGCTTGACGGCGACGTGCGTCTGGCCTGCATCACCTTCACCGCCCAGGTCGCCGGCCGGCAGATCACCACCGCCGAAGGCCTGGGTGGGCACGGCCATTTGCACCCGCTGCAACAGGCATTCCTTGATGAAGGCGCGGTGCAGTGCGGCTATTGCACGCCCGGCATGCTGCTCGCCGCCAAGGCCTTGCTGGATGGCACGCCCGCGCCAACCGACGCCGAGATCACCCGTGCACTCGACGGCAATCGTTGCCGTTGCACCGGCTATGTTGCCATTCTCAACGCCGTCCGCCGCGCGGCGAAGCTTTCAACGCAAAGGCACCAAGGCACTAAGTCGCAAAGGCCAAGCACATGACCGAAAATGAAATCAGCAAACATGTTGTCATGTGTGCCATTGAAGCGCATCGCACTTTGGGTGGACCAGGACTGCTTGAATCTGTTTATGAGGAGGCGTTGGCGTGGGAACTTCATTCTAACGGGCTGTTGGTTAAGCGCCAGTACGCCGTACCGGTTGTCTACAAGGGCGTCACGCTGACGCATAATCTTGTGGTTGATCTTCTGGTCGAAGACAAGGTTGTAGTCGAGTGTAAGGCTGTCTCACAATATAATGATGTTTTCGTAGCGCAAGTCTTGACCTACTTGCGTCTCATGAATCTGCGTCTCGGTCTTGTCATCAATTTTGGTGAGGCGTTGGTGAAAGACGGCATTCACCGCGTGGTTAATGGTCTCTAACCACTTATCGTTCATGAGACCACAGCCACTTACCGCGCGTTTCCTAATCAAGATTGTACCTGGCGCCTTTGCGTTATGGCGCCTTTGCGTTATCATGTTATGTTTGTATGATTGCCATCACTGCTTGATGAGGGTATCATGAATCTTTGCGTTGGACATTCGGTGGGCAAACTCGACGGCGCCGGCTTGGTCACCGGTACCCGTAAATTTGTTGATGATTTCACTGTGCCCGGCATGCTGGTCGGCAAAATCCTGACCAGTCCGCACGCCCACGCCCGCATTGTCCGCATTGACACACGCGCAGCCCGCGCGCTGCCTGGTGTTCATGCCGTCCTGTGCTACAAGGATCTTCCGCGCGTCGCGCACACCACTGCCGGCCAAGGGTTTCCCGAACCGTCGCCGTATGACAGCTTTGTGTTCGATCACAAAGTGCGCTATGTCGGCGATCGCGTCGCCGCCGTCGCCGCCGAGTCAGACGAGATCGCTGACGCGGCGCTCGCCCTGATCCAGGTCGAGTACGAAATCCTGCCCGCCATTCTGGATGCCAAGCAGGCGCGCCAGCCTGGTGCGCCGGTCATCCATGATGAACCCGAGGCGCGCGTCGTTATCCCGATCGAATATGATCCGAAAACAAATCTGGCCGGGCATGTCCGGATTGACGTCGGCGACTTGGCGCGCGGCCTGGCCAACGCCGAACTGGTCGTCGAGCGCGAATTCAAGGCGCACTATGCCCAGCATTGCCCGCTCGAGCCGCACGTCACCCTCGCCATGTTCGACGAAGACGGCCGGCTCGTCTTGGTCACCAGCACGCAAGTGCCATTCCACGCCCGCCGCATCGTCGCGCAGGCCCTGCAGATTCCCCTCAAAAACATCCGCGTGATCAAGCCGCGCATCGGTGGCGGCTTCGGCAGCAAACAGGAGGTGTTCCTCGAGCAACTCTGTGCTGCGCTGGCTTTGGCGGCACAGCGCCCCGTCAAAATCCGCTACTCACGCGAAGACGATATCGCCCGCAGCCGCACCCGCCATGAGATGTATGTCACCATCACGCTGGGCGCCAAACGTGACGGCACACTCACCGCCATCAGTATGAACGTGCTCAGCAACACCGGCGCATATGGCGCGCACGCCCTCACGGTCGCCTCGAATTGCGGCAGCAAAGTCCTGCCGCTGTATCCCTGCGCCAATGTCATGTTTGACGCCACGGTTGTCTACACCAACCTGCCGGTCGGCGGCGCCTATCGCGGCTACGGCGCAACTCAGGCCGCCTTTGCCATGGAGTGCGCGCTCGATGAACTTGCCCACAAACTCGGGGTTGACCCGCTGGCTTACCGCCAGCAACTTCATATTCGCAGCGGGCAAACCTCACCGATCTTTGCCAAACTGGGTGAAGGCAAGGCCGGCGTGCAACAATCCATCGGCAGCTGCCACCTCGCAGAATGCATCACCCGCGGCGCTGCCGCCATTGGCTGGCAGCAAAAATATCGGTCCGACTGGTCCGACCGGTCCGACTCTTCTGCGCAGCCCCACCTCCGGCGCGGCGTCGGCATGTGCACGCTCATGCAGGGCTCGAGCATTCCGGAAATCGACATGGGCGCCGCCTCGCTCAAAATGAACGAAGATGGCTCGTTCAATCTGCTGGTCGGCGCCACCGACCTTGGCACCGGCAGTGACACGATCCTGGCTCAAATCGCCGCCGATGTCCTCGGCGTCGACACGACCGACCTGCTGGTCTATTCATCCGACACCGATATGACCCCGTTTGATGTCGGCGCCTATGCCTCGAGCACGACCTACTTGAGTGGCAATGCCGTGATCAAGACTGCCGAAACGATTAAAGCGCAACTTCTGCGCGTCGCCGCCGAAATGGCCGGCAAAGACAGTGCCGGCGCGACCCTGCACGACAAGCATGTCGTCTTCGCCGATGGCACGCGCGTGCCGTTTGCCGAGATCGCTTGCTATGCCCTCTATCAAAAAAACCAATTCCAAATCGCCGCCACGGAGTCCTACATCTCACATGTCTCGCCGCCGCCCTTCTCGGCCCATTTCGCCGAAGTTGCGGTCGACCCCGAAACCGGCGAGGTGCAGCTGCTCAAATATGTGGCCGCCGTCGACTGCGGCACCGAGATCAATCCGCAGCTCGCCCGCGGCCAGACCGAGGGCGCGGTCGTCAATGGCATCGGCTATGCCCTCTGCGAGGAATTTATCTTTGATCGCGCCGGCCGCCTGATCACCGACTCGTTCATGAATTATAAAATCCCCTCAACCCGCGATCTGCCCGAACTGGTCACCATCCATGTGCCAAGTCACGAGCCAACCGGGCCGTTCGGCGCCAAGAGCGTCTCGGAAATCTCGATCAACGGCGCGCTGCCCGCGATTGCCAATGCCATCTTCAACGCCACCGGCGCGCGCCTGACTGAAGGCCCGTTCACGCCCGAGCGCGTCCTCAACGCCATCCGCGCCACGCGCAATGCATAACCCGCCTTTTCTCGTTCCACCCAAGCGCGTCCGGCTGCACGCCGCCACGTTGCAGCTGCCGCGCGTGGTGACCGTTCAGGCGGACGCGCCGTGCACCGCCGCCGCGCACCACCTACAAGAATTGTTGACTGCCAACGATCCCGTCCACCGGCGGCATCGTTTGTCCGCCGCGCCCGCGCTGGTTACCATGCTTCAGACGGCTGCCGGACATGGCCCCGAAAGCTACACGCTGGCCATTACGCCGCGGGGCATCCGCATTGCCGCCGCAGATGCCGCCGGCGCGTTCTATGCTGTCCAGACTCTGCGCGAGTTGTTGACCATCCACGGCGATGCGCTGCCGTGTTGCGCAATCCGCGACTGGCCCGATTTCCGCCGGCGCGGCGTCTATCTCGATATTTCGCGCGGCCGCGTCCCGACCTTGGCCTGTCTCAAGGACTTGGTTGCCCTGCTGGCCCAATGGAAGATCAACGAACTGCAGCTCAACATCGAAAACGTGTTCCAGTTTGTCGCGCATCCGGACATCGGCAAGGGCTACAGTCCCCTATCCGCCAAGGACATTGTCCACCTGCGCGAGCATTGTGCCCGGTATCATATTCAGCTTGTCGGCGCATTTGCCAGTTTTGGTCATTTTGAGAAAATTCTGCAATTGCCGAATTACCGCATGCTGGGCGAGCTGCCCGGCCAGCATTACTGGCCCGGTGGCACGACCCTATGCCCGACCGATCCACGTTCAATTCGCTTGCTAGCCGAGCTGTACGCCGAGTTCGTCCCACTGTTCACCGCTGTTGACTTTAATATTAATGGCGACGAAACCTGCGAGTTGGGCGAAGGCCGCAGCAAACGCAGGGCAGATAAGGTTGGCAAAGGCCGCGTTTATCTCGACTTCGTGCTGAAATTGGCTGCGCTCGTGCGCACGCATGGCAAACGCACGAATATGTGGACTGATATTGTGCTGCAACATCCAGAACTGCTCGACGACATACCGCGCGACATAGTCATGTGCAATTGGGACTACAGCCCGGCTGGCACACGCATTCCGCGCACGGGCGACATCGCCGCGCACGGCTATCCTGTGGTCGTCTGCCCCGGCACCAGCAGTTGGAATACGCATGGCGGCCGGCTGCAGCTGGGCATGGACAACATTCGCGTCTTTGCCGCCGAAGGCCTGCGGCACGGCGCGGAAGGCCTGCTGAACACCGATTGGGGCGACAACGGCCACCGCAACTTGCTGGCGGTCAGTTTGCATAATCTGGCGTGGGGCGCAGCGCAATCATGGCACCACGCCGGTACCAACGCCGATGGCTTCAGCGCGCGCCTCGGCCGCGCCGTGTTCGGCATTGACGACGCACGCTTTGCCGACGCCCTGCGCAGGCTGGGTGGTTGTGCGCACGCATGCCTTTTGTACGGCATTCTCATGCCACCGATTCAGTGGGATTGGGACGCGTTGGGCGGCGCACTGCACGATCTGCAGCAGGTCAATCCGAACGAGCTCCGCGCGCATGCCGCCGCGCTGCGCGCCGTGCGCTGGCCAACCCTGCCGGTCTCGGCGCCACCGTTTGCGCGGCGCCTGCGCGAGGAGCTGGTCATGGCGACGGCGCTCGACGCGCTGGCCTGTCGCCGCGCCCTGGCGTTCAAGCAAGAGCAACTTGGCGCGCGGGTCACGGCGCGCGAGTGGCAGGGGCTTGGCGCGCAAACCGAGGAGACCATGCAGGCCTTCGCGCGCGTCTGGCGCCTGCACAATCGGCCGTCACGTCTGCGCGAACACTTGGCCGGCTTCCGCGCCACACTGCGCGCGTATCAGCAACGCCACGCACCATGAACTTCCGTACTGTTCACCCGAGCCTGAGGCCCCCGCGATGAGATTCTGTCTTTGTTTCGTGCTGGTCACGCTCGGCGCGTTGGCCGGGTGTCGCCGCGCCGCACCATCCTTACAGGCGCAACCGGCACTCGCCGTGCGAACCGTGGTCGCGCGCGAACAGACGGTGCCGATCCAGGAAGAGGTCGTGGGCACCGTCGCCGCGGAGCTGCACGCCGCCGTTTCCGCGAAAGTCAGTGGCGCGATCCAGCAGATGAACGCCGTGCCTGGCTTGGTCGTGACGACGGGCTATGTCATTGCCCGGCTACACGCGCTTGAGATCACGGCCCGGCGCGACCAGGCGCTTGCCACGCGCGATGATGCCCGCCAGGAATTCGAGCGCGAAAAGCAATTGTTTGAACAAAAGATCGAATCGCAACAGAAATTCGATGCCGCGGAGACACGTTATCGCACGGCGCAAGGCGCGCTGGATGAGGCCAACGCGATGATGACCTACACGACCATTCTGGCGCCGTTCGACGGGGTCATCGTGCGCAAGCTGGCCGACCAAGGCGATCTGGCCACGCCCGGCCTGCCGCTGGTTGAAATCGAAAACCCGCACCGGCTGCGGCTTGAAGCCGAAGTGCCGGAAGCGGCGGCCAATCGCATCCAGCTGGGCAATACCTATCAGGTGACCATTGCTGCCGCGCAGGTGCACACGAATGCGCCGGTCAGCGAGATCGCGCCGTCGGCCAACCCGTTCAGCCGGACGGTGCTGGTCAAGCTGGATCTGCCGCGCGTGCCGACGTTGCATGCCGGCCAGTTTGGTCGCGTCACCATTCCGACCGGCGAAAAACGCGCGATCATTGTGCCGGCCAGCGCGGTGGTGACGCGCGGCCAGCTTGAGTTTGTGTTCGTCGTTAGCGGCAAGACGGCCGGCATGCGCATGGTGCGCAGCGGCGGCCACACGGCCGGCGGCGTGGAACTGCTGGCGGGCCTCACTGACGGCGAACATGTCGTGACCGACCGCGCCGACAGCCTGCGCGACGGCCAGAACATTTACGTCAGCGAATAAGGTCGGTCGCAGACGACATGCTTTGTCATTTGTACCGCCGCACACAACGCGTATGACCGAGACACCCCACTCGCTTGGATTTGCAGGCCGTCTGGCCAGCCTGTTTGTGGCATCGAAATTGACGCCGCTGCTGGTCATCGCCGCGGTGCTGCTCGGCGGCGCCGCCGTCATCCTGCTGCCACGCGAGGAGGAGCCCCAGATCAAGGTGCCGATGGTTGACGTCATGGTGGCCATGCCCGGCGCGAGCGCGAAGGAAATTGAAGAGCGCGTCACGCGGCCAATGGAAAAACTGCTGTGGGAGATTCCCGGCGTCGAGTATATTTACTCCACGTCCAAGGAGGGGCAGAGCCTTGCCATTGTCCGCTTTCTGGTTGACCAGAACCTTGAAGACAGTCTGGTCAAGCTCAATCAGAAACTGCAGGGCAACTTCGACCGTATCCCGCATGGCGTGTCGTTTCCGCTGGTCAAATCGGTTACCATTGACGATGTGCCGATCTTGTGCGTGACGTTGCACGGCACGAACTACGACCACTTCACGTTGCGCCGCCTGGTTGCGCAGGTTGACGATGCGGTGAAGCAGGTGCCCCAGGTGGCGGAAACGAGCGTGATCGGCGGCGCGCGCCGGCAAGTCCGGGTGTTGCTGGACCCGGCCCGGCTCGCGTCGCGCGGGCTGAGCCCGGTCGGGCTCGCGCCGATGCTGCAGCAAGCCAATCGCCAATATGTGTCGGGCAATTTGATTGCGAACAACCGTGACATCGTGGTTGAGACCGGCGCGTTTCTCAAGGATGCGGCGGACGTCGGTAATGTCGTCGTGGGCGTGTTTGACGGCAAGCCGGTGTACTTGCGTGACGTGGCCACTATCGTTGATGGCCCAGAGGAGCCGACGCAGTACGTCTTTTACGGCGCCGGCGCGGCGCGGGGCGGGCGCGGGGACATCGCGCCGGCCGTGACGCTCAGTATCGCCAAACGACCGGGCGCCAACGCCGTCACGGTTGCCGACCAGGTGTTGCGCAAGATTGACGGGCTGCGCGGCGTGATTATTCCCGACGATGTGACCATCTCGATCACGCGCAATTATGGCGAGACCGCGGCGGAGAAGTCCAACGAACTGTTGCTGCACATGGCTATCGCCGTGTTGGGTGTCACGCTGCTGGTTATGCTGGTGCTGGGTTGGCGCGAATCGCTGGTGGTCGCGCTGGCGATTCCGTGCACGCTGGCACTGACGCTGGTGGTGTTTTATCTGTGTGGCTATACGCTCAACCGCATTACGTTATTTGCGCTGATTTTTTCGATTGGCATTCTGGTGGACGATGCCATTGTGGTGATTGAGAACATCGTGCGCCATATACATTTGCCGGAGAACGCAGGACGGTCATTGCTCCACGTTGCCGTGGCCGCGGTCAGTGAAGTCGGCAATCCCACGGTGCTGGCCACCTGGGCCGTGATCGCCGCCATACTGCCGATGGCCACGGTGGGCGGATTGATGGGTCCGTATATGCGGCCGATTCCGGTGGGCGCCAGTGCGGCCATGGTTTTTTCGTTGCTGGTCGCGTTCATCGTCACGCCGTGGGCGGCCGTGCGCCTGCTGCGCGGCCACCCACCGGCGGCCGCACCGCACCAGAATGCCGCTGCGCCGCTGGCGCACGAGGAAGATCGCTTCACGCGGCTGTATCGCGCCGTCATGCGGCCGTTGATCACGCATCGCGGCTGGTGCAGCTTGTTTCTCGCCAGCGTCACGACCCTGCTGGTGCTGGCGTTGGCGTTGGTGGGCGTGGGCTGGGTGAAAGTCAAGATGCTGCCGTTCGACAACAAAAGTGAATTTCAGATCATCCTGAACCTGCCGGAAGGCAGTCCGCTTGAACGCACCGTGCAAGCAAGCCGCGAGATCGCCGCAGCTATTGCGGCGGAGCCGGAGGTGCGCGACTACCAAATCTACGCCGGTGTGGCGTCGCCGTTCAATTTCAACGGCTTGGTGCGGCATTATTTTCTGCGGCGCGGCAACAACCTGGCGGACATTCAAGTGAATCTGACACCCAAAGGCGCGCGGGCCGCGCAGAGCCATGCGATTGCCAAGCGCGTGCGGCCGCGCGTCACCCAGATCGCCGACGCATACGGCGCGCGCGTGGCGGTGGCCGAAGTGCCGCCCGGGCCGCCCGTGCTGCAGACGCTGGTGGCCGAAATATACGGACCGAGCGATGCTGCACGGCTGAAGCTGGCCATGGCCGTGCGCGATATTTTCACACAGACGCCCGGCGTCGTCGACGTGGATTGGTATGTGGAAGCGCCGCAATCCAAGGCCCGCTTTGTGATTGACAAGGAAAAGGCGGCTCTGCACGGGATCAGCGCCGAAACCATTTCGCGCACCCTGCACATGGCGATTGCGGGCGAATCCCTGGATCTCATCCACCAGCCGCGCGAGAAGGAGGACGTTGATATTGTGTTGCAACTGCCGCGCGCCGCGCGCACCACGCCCGAGGACATGCTGGCGCTGCGGGTGCGCTCCGGCGACGCCAATGCGTTGCCGGAACCGGGCGCGGGCGGCACGGTGCCGCTGGTGCCGCTGCGCGAACTGGTGCGCATCGAGGACGCCGTCATCGACACCAGCGTGTACCACAAGAATCTGATGCCGGTCACCTACGTCATCGGTGATGTTGCCGGCGCCATTGAAAGCCCGGTCTACGCAATTCTGAAAATGAACGCAGCCCTGAAGAAACTTGATTTGCGCGCGTTTGGCAATGCGCGCGCGCAGCTGGGCATCTATAACGCGACCCTGCCGGCCAGTGATCTGCAACTGGCGCTGAAATGGGACGGTGAATGGCAGATCACGCTGGAAGTGTTTCGCGATCTCGGGCGCTCGTTCGTGGCCGCGCTTATCTTGATCTACCTGCTGATGGTGGGCTGGTTCAAATCCTTCGTCACGCCGCTGGTGATCATGGCGGCAATCCCGTTCTCGTTGGTGGGCATTCTGCCGGCACACGGGCTGCTCGGCGCGTTCTTCACGGCCACCTCGATGATCGGCTTCATGGCCGGCGCGGGTATTGTTGTGCGCAATTCGATTATTCTGGTTGATTTCATCGAGCTGCGGATCGCGCAGGGCATGCCGCTGGCCGAGGCCGTGGTGGATGCGGGCGCCGTGCGCTTCCGGCCCATGCTCCTGACCGCGCTGGCCGTGGTGGTCGGTTCGACGGTGATTCTGTTCGATCCGATTTTTCAGGGCCTGGCGATCGCGCTGATGGCCGGCGAAATCGCCTCGCTGCTGCTGAGCCGCATGGCCGTGCCAGTGCTGTACTATCTGGCGCGGCGGCGGACCGTCAACTGAGGTGCCGCTTCCGGAGCTGTGGTTCAGGGTTCAGGGCTGCTTGGAGTCCCGCCAACGGCGGGATTCAGGGCTGAAAGAGTGTGGGAGCGACCGCCGTGTCGCGATGCTGCCGCAGATGCTACGACAGCAATGTTGTCCGCAGATGACGCAGATGGCGCCGATGTTGCAGAACAATCAAACATAGTCCGAAGAAGACCCGCATTAGGCACTGCTCAAGAAGCTCGCATGATGGCAATGGGCACTGCATGACCCCTTTCTGCCTATGCAACTCTGTGCTGCTGCGCGGCGGCGCCGCGCTCAGTTGGTGCGGTAGCTAAGCAGAACGTTCTTGCCTTGATGCATATCGCGCTGATCGTCGCGCACGAGGATGTCACCCATGGCGTAGTAGTGCCCCTGCCAGATGACGCGCGGTTTGCGCTGCAGCGGCGACATGACCGTTTGGCGCGCATCCACCCATTCGATGCGCGTGCCGGATTTGACGCTGGCCAAAGGGGTGAAGAAGCCCGGTGCGCCAAAACACAGGCGCGTTTCCGACGCGGGGCCGCCAATAATGCCGCGCACATCCAGCTGCACGCCGCGCAAGCACCCGCCGGCCAGTTCCTGATGCAAGGCGCCGAGTTGCACCCGGCGCAGGCTATGGGCGCGGACGCTGCGGACATCGACAAAATCCAATAGCAAATCCAAATCCTGATTGTAGGTGTAGACCAGATCGTTGGTCTGTTTCATCAAGGAGACGCTGGTGCCAAACCAGAGGTTGCTGACGATGCCGACGCGCTGCTTTGACGAACGCTTGAAGGAAAGCTTGTCGGCCGTGTTGACCAGCAAATTAATGTTGCGCAGGGTGGTAAACTGAATTTGGGTTGCTTTGGTTGCGCCGCGGAAGATCACCCAGCCGTTGGTGACGGTGACGGTGACTTTGGCGCCGCGCTTGATGCGGCCCTCGCAGCGCCCGGGGAACCATTTGTGGATTTTTGTCAGGGCGTGCACGTCGGTGGCACCGACCAGGAGCAGCAAGCAGATGCCCGCGTGCAGTGCGCGTGCCCGAAAGAACATTTTGCCACGTGTCGTGTTCAAGGACGGTGTCAGGCCAAGGGCATCGGGTGGCGGCCCTTTTTCAGCAGCATTTTGCCGGGGATGATGTCAAGCGTGACGCAATGGGTTGCCGGCACCAGGCTAAAATCGGTGACCGCGGCCGGAATCAGAATCGTCGTGCCGGGGTGATACTCGATGTCCTCGAAGATGCCTTCGGGCGAGATAATGGTGCCGTGGCCTTCGATGTTGCAGAGGATGCGGAAGCGGTCAATCGAGTATTCGTGAATCGGTTCGCGATAGACGTATTGGTACAAGGAAAAATGGTCACAGAGCACCAGGCGGTAATGCAGCGGCTCGACCTTGGTGGGTTTGATTTTGGGCGCGCCGATGTCCTTGAAGCTCATCACTTGCAGGGCCTTGTCAATCTGCAATTCGCGTTTGTGACCGTGGTGGTCGGAGCGGTCATAATCATAGACGCGATAGGTGACATTGGAATTCTGCTGAATCTCGGCCAGCATCAAGCCGCCGCCGATGCCGTGCAAGGTGCCGGCCGGTATGAAAATGGTCTCGCCCTTGCTCACGTCGAAGGTGTCGACCAACTGTTCGAGGCGCTTCTGTTGAATGGCGCGCAGGACTTTATCGGGGGTGGCGCCGGCGCGGAAGCCGCGCGTGATTCTGGCGCCGGGCGAGGCCTCCATGACGAACCAGGCCTCGGTCTTGCCGAGGTCGTTCTCGTGGCGCAAGGCGTAACGATTGTCGGGATGCACCTGCAGCGAGAGATTTTCTTCGGCGTCAATGAATTTTAGCAGGAGCGGAAAGCGCGTGCGGCATTCGTCGGCCATTTCGCCGAAGAGTTCGCGCGGGTACGCCTGGCGCAACTCGGAGAGTGGCATACCGGCCAAGTCGCCATCGGCCACGACGGAGACATCGCCCGGCCGGTCCGTAATTTCCCACGACTCGCCCAGATGGGTACTGGCCGGGACCTCGCGGTTGAGGAGCGTGGCAAAGCGCCCACCGCCCCACAGTTTTGGCTTGTAGATCGGTTTGAACATGAGCGGATAAAGGGCAACCATTTGACAAAAACTCCCGCAGTTGTTACAATATGCATGCCGCGTGGGGAATTAGCTCAGTTGGGAGAGCGTCTGGCTGGCAGCCAGAAGGCCACCGGTTCGAACCCGGTATTCTCCACCATTCTTGCCTGCGCGTAGCAGCGCGCCCCGCGCAGCAACAAGAAGCTAAAAACCGACGCCGGTGCGGCTTGTGCCCCGCCGCTGACAACGTCAACCACAGTGCGTGCGCGCGGCACAGTGTATCATTTTTTCCCGTAAAATGCAATCTGCGTGACATTTATGAGCCGAGTTGTTATACTAGATGCAACCAACGCGTGGCGCGCATGACAGCCTGTCCTGCGGTGCGCATGCGGCGCACACAACCGTTGCTGTAGGGAGAGGAGATGGCTGAGAACTTGCTGGCAATGATCATGGCGGGCGGTGAAGGCACGCGCCTGTATCCGTTGACGCGCGACCGCGCCAAGCCGTCCGTACCGTTCGGCGGCAAGTACCGGATCGTTGATTTTGTGCTCAGCAACATGGTTAATTCCGGTTTTGTCCAGATTTTTGTGTTGACCCAGTTCAAGTCGCAGAGTCTGACCGAACACTTGATGCACACCTGGTCGTTCAGCAGCATTTTGCAGCGCCAGTTCATTTTCCCGTTGCCGGCCCAGATGCGGGTCGGCAAGGCCTGGTACGGCGGGACGGCCGACGCGATCTTCCAGAACATCCATTTATTCGAGGACTACCGGCCGGATGATGTGCTGGTCTTCGGCGCCGATCATATTTACAAGATGGATGTGCGCCAGATGCTGGATTATCATCGCGAGCGGAACGCTTTTGCCACGGTGGCGACGCTGCCGATCCCGATTGCCAGCGCCGGCGAGTATGGCATCATTCAGATTGACGACCAGTGGCGCATCATCGGCTTTGAAGAGAAACCCAAACAACCGACGCCGATCCCCGGCAATGAGCACTATGCCTTGGCCTCGATGGGCAATTACATTTTCACGCGCGAATGCCTGGAAGCGGAGCTCAAGCGCGACGCGCGCGATGAATGCTCGTCGCATGATTTCGGGCGCGACATTCTGCCGGCGCTGGTGGACACGCGGCGCCTGTTCGCCTACAATTTTCACACCAACATGGTGCCGGGACTGCGCACCGAGTTCAACACCTACTGGCGCGATGTCGGCACGATTCCGGCCTATTTCGAGGCCAACATGGATTTGCGGCGAGTCCAACCAGACTTGAATTTGTACGCGACCAAATGGCCGATCCGCGGGCGCGAGCTGTTCCTGCCGCCGGCCAAGTTTGTGCATAACGAGCCGGTCGGCGCCTGCGGCTTGCCGCGCGTCGGGCATGCGATCAATGCATTTATCAGCGAGGGCTGCATTGTCAGCGGCGCGGTCGTGGACAGCTCGGTGCTGGGGCCGTCGGTGCGCGTACACAGCTATGCGACGGTCTCGAACTGCATCCTGCTTGAAGATGTGGATGTGGGCGAGCGCGCACGCCTGCGCAATGTGATTATCGACAAGCATGTGCGGATTGAGGCCGGCGATGTCGTCGGCTATGATCGCGCCGCCGATGAGCAACGCGGCTATACCGTTGTGCCCTATGGCGACAGTTGGATCACGGTTATTTCCAAAGTGCAGCGCTACCGTTTCGCCACCGATGATGGCGAGGTCGAGTGAGCAGCGGCAACAACCAACGAGGTGCTACATGAAACGCCCCCGGATTGAGATTTCATGGAAAACCATGAGCATGCGGACCTTGCGTACGCTGGCAGCCTTGCTTGGCGTACCAGGCCGCAGCGCGATGTCCAAACAGCAACTGATCGGATCGTTGCGCAAGCAGATGCGCTCCAGCAAGCAGGCCGAGACCGCCGTCGCCGCCGCGATCAAACAAATTGGGGTGGCCCACGCGCCGGCCTCGACCAGCAAGCCGGCCGCGCCGCCACCGCCGCCGCCGCCGCCCGCGCCAGTCGCACCCGCCGTGCCGTACATTGATCACGGCCGCCCGATCCCGGATGCCTATGGCGCCGACATACTGCGGCTCATGCCGCGCGACCCCGAGTGGCTCTTTGTCTATTGGGAACTGACCCCGCAGCGCCTGCGCCAATTGCGCTCGCGCTTCATCGCGCTGCACCAGAAGGCCTGGCATATTCGCCTGCAAGACACTGCCACGGAAGACATGCACGCGACCCCCGTGTTCCTGGAGGCTTGTAATTGGTATTTGCACGTCAAGCCGCGCGGCACGTATCGGGCCGAGCTGGGCTTCATGGACGGCGATCTGTTTGTCGCCGTGCTGACCTCCAACACGGTCAAGACGCCCGGCAATGCGATCTCGGAACGCGTGGACGAGCGCTGGATGGTGCTCAAGCGGGATCTCTTGCGCATGCTGCACTTGGGCCAGGAAGCGGATTTGTTCGGGTCGGAGCGGCCGACCGCCTCGGCCGAACGCTTCAAGGAAGTGACCCGCGAGCAGATCGAGATCCTTGAGAAACTGGCCGAAGAGGCCCGCACGCTGGGTGCCAGCGGCGGGGCTGGTTCAAGCTCAGGCGCACGCCGTTAAGCCGCCGTGAACGATCCGCGCGGCTATCTGATGCTGGTGCTGCATGCGCACCTGCCGTTCGTGCGTCATCCCGAGCACGAGGAATTCCTCGAGGAAGACTGGCTGTACGAGGCCATGCTCGAAACGTACCTGCCCTTGCTGCATGCCTTCGGGGAGCTCGAACGCGATGGCGTGTCGTTTGCCATCACCATGACGCTGACGCCGCCGCTGTGTGAGATGTTGACGGATCGCCTGCTGGTGGGGCGCTTCGACCGGTATCTGCGCACGTTGGAGCGCCTGACGCGCGCCGAACTGCAGCGCACACAGCACACGCCGATGCACGACGGCGCGCGCTTTTACGCCGCGTGGATCGCCCAGACCCGCGCCACCTTCGAGCGCTGGCACCGCAACCTGGTCGCCGGTTTCCGCCACTTTCAGGAGCGCGGCCTGCTGGAGATCATCACCTGCACCGGCACGCATTGCGTCCTGCCGCTATGTGCGACGCACGAGGCGGCGCGCGCGCATGTGCGCATGGCGGTGCGCAATTATGAGAAACACTTTGGCCGCCCGCCGCGCGGCATCTGGTTGGCCGAATGCGCCTATGCCGAAGGGGTTGAGGAACTGCTCGAAGAAGTCGGCATTCGCTATTTTTTTGTGGACACGCACGGAATCTTGTTCGGCGAGCCGCGCCCGCGCTTCGGCAATTTCGCGCCGGTCTATTGCCCGAACGGGGTGGCCGCATTTGCGCGCGATGTTGAATCGTCGAAGCAAGTCTGGTCGGCTGAAGTCGGATATCCCGGCGATGTCAACTACCGCGAGTTCTACCGCGATCTTGGGTTTGACGCGGACGAGGCCTACATTCGCCCGTTCCTGCACAAGGATGGCCGGCGCCGTAATCTCGGGATTAAGTATTATCGCATTACCGGCCAGATGCCGCTGCACGCCAAGGAGCTGTACAACCCGACCGTGGCGCGCAGCCTCGCCGCCGACCATGCCGGCAATTTCATGTTCAACCGCCAGCAGCAGGTCCGCTATCTGCACGACACATTTGGCCGGCCGCCGCTGATCGTCGCGCCGTACGACGCCGAGCTGTACGGCCACTGGTGGTTCGAGGGGCCGTGGTTCATCGAATATTTATTCCGCAAAATCGCGGGTGACCAACAGGAGATCGGGGTCATCACGCCGAGCGCGTATCTCGAACGCTTTCCGGTCAATCAGGTAGTGCAACCATGCGCGTCGACGTGGGGCGACAAGGGCTATTTCGAGGTGTGGCTCAACGGCGGCAATCATTGGATCTACCGCCATCTGCACAAGGCCGAGGAGTTCATGCTGGATCTCGTGCGGCGCTTCCACGATACATCGCCGCAGATAGATCGCGCCTTGAATCAGGCCGCGCGCGAGCTGATGCTGGCGCAAGCGTCCGACTGGGCCTTCATCATCACGACCGGCACGATGGTGCCGTATGCCGAAAAGCGCACGCGCGACCATATCCACAATTTCTATGGTTTGTATCTGCACATCATGGAGAACCGGCTGGAACTGCCCTGGCTGGCGCATCTCGAAGCGCAGAACAACATCTTCCCGGAAATGGATTACCACATCTATCTGTAACTGAGCGGCGCGCCACGCGCGCCGTGCCCACCTTTGCCCCGCGTGCATGCGCGCGCGGGCATTTCCTGCCCAGAATGCGCAGCCTGTCAGACTGGTCTGACTTGGCTGACCTGTCGGACTTCTCCGATACCACTACACCCAACCCCGGATTCCGCGGGATGCTGCTCTGGAACGCCACTTGCTTTTCTACTTGAGTGCAGAGCTGCGGCCGCCAGATAATTGGCCCGCACAACACTACAGTTTGCGGTTTCCTCTTGCTTTTTGCACAACATTTTGGTATACTCTGCCATAACATTGTTTTTGTACCCTGGAGCTATGCCGTGCATATGTGCGCTTTGAGTCATTGGCATCGGTGGGTGGGGCGCGTGACGCTGCCGGCCTTCATGATTGCTCAAATATTCGTGTCATGCCCAACCGTGGTGGCGCAAACCGGCGAGGTAGTGCAGACGGCGAGCGCACAGGCCGACGCGGCCATGGCGGATGATGACGAGGGCGACACCAACCTGCTTTCGCGCCGTCTGAACATTGGCACCAGCACGAATGTGCCCGCGTTGATTCAGCTCAATTTTGAAGAGACCGATCTGCGCACCGTCCTGCTCTATCTGGCGGAGATCACCGGTGAGACGATTTTGCCGGCCGCCAATGTGCGCGGCACTGTCACGATTATCAATCCGAAACCGGTCTCGCCCGCGGAAGCCAAGGACATTATTTTCTCGATCCTCGAGACAATGAATTTCACGATCGTCAAATATCCGCACTTGATCAAAGTCATTATGTCCGGCGAAGCCAAGACGCGGCCAATCCCGACCTTGAAGCCGCCGCCCACCAATCAATTTGGCGAGTTGATCACTAGTGCCATGGATGTGGAGGATCTGATTCGCGCGCAGGTGGTGTATCCGCGCTACATTAGCGTCCTGGAACTGCAAAAATTCATTGAGCCGCTGATGACGCCTGGCGCCGGCAAGATGATTGTCAATGAAATGACGGGCGCGGCGATTCTGATTGACACCGGCGCGAACATCAAGCGCTTGCTTGAGATTTCCGAGTTGATTGACCGCCAGGTTGATGCCGGCCAGATTGACATCAAAATCATCAAACTCGAATATTCAGATGAAAAGGAACTGGCTGCGCTCTTGAATCTGATTTTCACGTCGCCGGCCTTGAAATCGCCGACGGCGCAGAAGCTGACCTTCAGCAGCAATGTCGGCGCGCCCGGCGCGCCGCCCACGCCCGGCACGCCCGCCGCGCCCCGTGGCGCCCCGGCGCCCACCACGCAAATCGATATTTTGAAAGTCAAGGCGGATGTGGCGTTCATCGCCGAAGAACGCCTGCACGCGCTGATTGTCATTGGCGTCAAGTATTATTTCGGCTTGGTGAGCGACATCATCGAGAAACTCGACGTGCCCAGCTCGGAGAAGGACGACACGGTCAATATTTATCCGTTACAGCATGCCAAGGCGGATGAAATTTCCAGCCTGTTGAACGACATTTTCTCGTCGAGCGAAGGCGGGGCGCGGCAAACGGCGTCAAGCGGGTTAGACCGTTCCAATCGTGAGTCGCCCTTTGCGCGCTCGCGCACCTCGACCGGCACGTCGGCGTCCCGGCCCGACACCTATGGCAGCAATGATCGTCGTTCCCAGCCGCCGACCACGGCGCGCTCGGCAACGCCGCAGTCGCGCAGCGGCAATACCCTGACGCACTTGGCGGGCAAAGTGGATGTGCTCTTCGATGAGCCGTCGAACTCGCTGATTCTGATCTGCTCGCCGAAGTACCTTGACTTTGTGAAGCGCTTGATTGACCGGTTAGACCAGCGCGTGCCGCAGGTCTGGATCGAGGCCGTGATTGTCGAAGTCAGTCGCGATAAGAGCTTTAACCTGGGGCTCGGCTGGAAGGACATTTTCAACGGCCCCGGCTCGGATGAGAGTTTGATCAAAGTCCTGGACACGTCGCTGGCGCCGGCGCTCAATGACCAAGGCCGGATCGCTGCCAGTCCGGCCCAGAAAGGCGTCGCCTATGCATTTGGCCAGCGCGACAAATACGGCAACTTTGATCCCTACTTCACAATTCAGACCGCCGAGGGCATCATTGACATCAACGTGCTGTCGACACCCAGCATTTTGGCATCCAACAACGAGCAGGCCGAGATTAACGTCGGCAAATCCGTCCCGTATGTCAACTACTCGACGGGCGAAGACTCGACCACCCGCAATTACTCGTATGACTTTGAAGAAATCAACGTGCGTCTGAATGTCGTGCCGATCATCAACAAATATCGCGAGGTGACGCTCGAAACCACGGTGGATGTGAACGAAGACGGCGGCCGCGCCAACCCGGATGATCCGAATGCGCCGCCGATCAAGCTCAGTCGCCAGGCCTACACCAAGGTGGTGCTGCAGGACGGCCAGACGCTGGTGATTGGCGGATTGATCAAAGATGACTTCAAAACAACGATGAATAAAGTGCCGATCTTAGGCGACATTCCGATTCTCAAGCACGCCTTTCGCACCAAGGCCGACACCAAGGCCAAAACAGAGCTGATGATTTTTATCACTCCGCACGTGGTCGAGAGCTCGTTTGAGGGCGACCAGTTGACCACGGCGATGAACGCCAAGTATCGCGGCGCCTCGAGCTTCATTTCCAGCCGCGACCGCGCCGCCCTGTATGACGACACCAATCACGAACGACTGGACACGACCATTTACGACGACTGGCGCACCTTCGAACGGCACATTGAAGAGGCCGAGACCTATCTGCAGATACGCGAGACGCCAGGCGACACGCCCGAATCGCGCAAGCGCTCGATGTTCTACTTCGCGCCCGATGAGGAAACGCAGAGCGCGGCGCCGTTCCAGGGCGATGTCTGGCAAGGCGACAACAAGACACTGCAAACACTGCTGCCGGAGCAGGACAACGAAAGCGCCGTCACGCCCGAACCCGAGCAAGCAACGCCGTCCACCCTGCTGGAGCGGGAACGCGCGTTAATTCAAGGGATTGCCACCGAAGCAGAATAGCCGCGCGATAGTGCGCGCGCACAGCACCATGAAAATCGACTTGGGAAAAGAACTGGCGGCCTCAACCCAGCTGACCCGGCGACAAGATCAGTTGTTGCATGCGGCCGTGGTACTAGCGGCGCTAAGCGTGCTGTTGCTGGTGCTGCTGATTGGGCTGCGGCCGCGCGCGGCGGCGCCGCCGACCGAGCGCATCGTGCTGGTAGCCGACACGCAACTGGTGGCCCGGCTTGAACAACGCATCACCACATTCGAGACCATGTTGCAGGACTTGCGGGTCGTGTTGCTGCAATCAAAATTTGCGGTGAAAGACCTGACCGCGACCCAAAAGGTGGCCAAACGGCGTGACCGCAGCGTCGCGCAGAACACCACGGATGCGACGGCGCGGCGCGCCATGCGCTGGCTGCCCGGCATGCAGGAGACCAATATTGTCATGTCGGCCGATGAGCTGAGCGCGCTGGATGCCCTGATTGACCGCGACCAATCGGGCGAGCAAGTGCGCGCGCTGCTGCAGAGCATCACGGATCCGCAGCGCCGTGCGGCCTACCACAAGCAGTTGCAGCGCAAAGGCGACCAATGGTTGTCGGCCGCCCTGCCGCTGATCGAAAATGATGATCCCGGCTATGAGCTGTACTGCGACAACGCCCTGTATTTTTATGACAATATCAGCGCCACCTGCGAAGACACCGCCTTGCTGGCATATATCGAGACCAAGCGCAGTCAGATCGAGCTGGCCCTGCAGCGGCTGGACATGCGCACACGCAGTGCCGAATCGGAAGGCCGTCTGCGCGAAGAGTTGCAGACGATGCAGGAGCGCATGAACGCCTGGCGCACCAGTCGCTGGCGGCGCACGCGCAATTATTGACGGCAGTCGCAAATCCATTTAGTGGCGCCGCTTGCAGCGGCGATCTGCAGCGCTGTATCTGCAAAGTGGGAGCGACCTCCGCGTCGCGATTCTGCGTGTGCAAAGTGGGAGCGACCTCCGCGTCGCGATTCTGCGTGTGCAAAGTGGGAGCGACCTCCGCGTCGCGATTCTGCGTGTGCAAAGTGGGAGCGACCTCCGCGTCGCGATTCTGCTGCATGCGCTGCATTCGCCGCACGGAGGCGGCTCCCACATTGAAGCCGCGGCACTCGTCGCACGGAGGCGGCGGGATCGTGGGTGAATACGATTGAGTAAAAACCCGCGCTGGCCCTTTTCCCCGCTTTTCCCTCTTGCCGCATCTGCCGGCTCCCACGCTCCGGAATATGGCCACGTTGCAGCGCCAACCGGCACGTCGAACGAAAGTTCGACGGTACCTTCAGCGGGTCGGGTGACCCGCGTTCCCCTCGACAGCCGGCTGGAGGAGCTTCACAGCGGCAGCAGTTCGCCGCAGGGAAGTGGTTCTCCCACTCCAGACAACAGAACACGTAGGGTTTAGAAAACGCAAACGCCGGCGGGAAGGCCCACCGGCGTTTGTGTTGCAGTCAAAACACGCATTGGTTATTTTTTCTTGGCCTGTGCTTCCAGCGCGGCGTGCGCCGCCGCCAGCCGCGCGATCGGCACGCGATACGGTGAGCAGCTCACGTAGTTCATGCCAACCTTGAAGCAGAACTTGATGCTTTCAGGTTCGCCGCCATGCTCGCCGCAGATGCCGATCTTAAGGCCCGGCTTGGTCATGCGGCCGCGCTGCACGCCGATCTTGATCAGCTCGCCAATGCCGCGCTGGTCGATCGTCTGGAACGGGTCGGCCGGCAGGATGTTCTGGTCGAGGTACTCGCCCATGAAGCCGCCGATGTCGTCGCGTGAGAAGCCGAAGCCCATCTGGGTCAGGTCGTTGGTGCCGAACGAGAAGAAATCAGCCGTCCTGGCCATTTCATCGGCCGTCAGGGCTGCGCGCGGAATCTCGATCATCGTGCCGTAGAGGCAGGGGATCTTCTTCAGGCCTTGCGCCGCGCAGACTTCAGCGTAGACCTTGTCAAAGATCACTTTTTGCGCATCGAGCTCCTTGACGCAGCAAGTGACCGGAATCATCACTTCGGGCATAGCCTGCGTGCCTTCCTTGATCAGCTCGGCCGCCGACTCGAGAATCGCACGGAACTGCATTGCGCTGACTTCCGGATACGTGACGCCGAGGCGCACGCCGCGATGGCCCATCATCGGATTGACTTCATGCAAGGCTTCGCCGCGCTTCTGCACATCCTCGACCGTGATGCCGAGTTCGGCGGCCAGCTCGGCCTGTTTCTCCGGGCTTTGCGGCACGAATTCATGCAGCGGCGGATCGAGCAGGCGGAAGGTGACCGGCAGGCCGTCCATGGCGGCCATCGTGGCTTTGATGTCGCGCTTGACATACGGGTACAACTCGGCCAGCGCGGCCTTGCGCTCATCCAGCGTCTTCGACAGAATCATCTTGCGCAACTTGGACAATGGCGCATCGCTGCCCTTGCCGTAGAACATGTGCTCGGTGCGGAACAGGCCGATGCCCTCGGCGCCGAACGTTCGCGCCACGCGCGCGTCTTCCGGCGTGTCGGCATTCGTGCGCACGCCCATGGTGCGGAACTTGTCGACGATCTGCATGAACTCCTGGAAGCGCGGATTCTCCGTGGCGTCGACGGTTGCCAGTGCACCTTGATAGACATAGCCCTTGCTGCCGTTCAAGCTGAGCAGGTCGCCTTCGCCAAAGATCTTCTCGCCCGCCCGCATGGTCTTGGTGTGGACATCAATGTGCAAGCCGGCACAGCCGACGATGCAGCACTTGCCCCAGCCGCGCGCGACCAGCGCCGCGTGCGAGGTCATGCCGCCACGGGCAGTGAGAATGCCCTCGGCTGCGCGCATGCCCTCGACATCTTCGGGATTGGTTTCTTCGCGCACCAGGATGACCTTTTTCTTCGTCTTGGCCCATTCGACCGCATCGGCGGCCGTGAAGACAATATGTCCCACTGCGCCACCCGGCCCGGCCGGCAGGCCTTTGGCCACCGGCTTGGCGGCCACTTCCGCGGCCGGATCCAGGATGGGATGCAGCATTTCATCAAGCTGCACCGGCGCGACACGCGTCACCGCCGTCTTTTGATCAATCAGCTTCTCATGCAGCATGTCCATCGCCATATTCAGCGCGGCCACGCCCGTGCGCTTGCCGACGCGGCATTGCAGCATCCACAAGCGGCCTTCTTGAATGGTAAACTCGATGTCCTGCATGTCCTTGTAGTGCTTTTCGAGTTTCTGCTGAATGCCATCGAGCGCTTTGTACACCACCGGCATGGCGGTCTCGAGCGAGGCCAGCTGCTTGTTCTGCTCATTCTTGGTGGCTTCATTCAACGGGCTGGGCGTGCGAATGCCGGCGACGACATCCTCGCCCTGCGCATTGACCAGCCACTCGCCGTAGAAATGATGATCACCGGTGGCCGGATTGCGCGAAAACGCAACGCCGGTGGCCGACGAATCGCCCATGTTGCCAAAGACCATGGCCTGCACATTGACGGCCGTGCCCCATTGATCCGGAATGCCTTCGATGCGGCGATAGGAGATGGCGCGCTTGCCGTTCCAGGATTTGAAGACGGCGCCAATACCGCCCCAGAGCTGCTCCATCGGGCTGTCAGGGAATTCCTTGCCAAGCACGTCTTTGACGCGGGTCTTGAATTTTACGACCAGCGCCTTCAAATCGTCCACGGTCAAATCGGTGTCACTGGCATAGCCCTTGGCCACCTTGACGTCGTGCAACAAATTATCGAGCTGGCGGCGAATGCCTTTGCCCTCGGCAGGCTCGATGCCCTCGGCCTTTTCCATGACGACATCCGAGTACATCATGATCAGGCGGCGATAGGCGTCATAGACAAAGCGCGGGTTGTTGGTCTTTTTGATCAGGCCCGGGATCGTGGCCGCGCACAGGCCGACATTCAGTACGGTTTCCATCATGCCTGGCATGGACTTGCGCGCGCCGGAGCGGCACGAGACCAGCAGTGGATTCTCGGGATCGCCGAATTTCATGTTCATCGTGGCTTCGGTCTTGGCCAGTGCGGCCTTGAGTTCCGCCTCGAGCGATTTCGGATACTTGGCGCCCAGCTTGAGGTATTCGACGCAGCATTCCGTCGTGAGCGTAAAGCCGGCCGGGACGGGCAGGCCGATGCGGCACATTTCCGCCAGATTGGCGCCTTTGCCGCCCAGCAGATTCTTGTCTTCTGCGCGGCCTTCCGCCTTGGCGGCGCCGAAGAAATAGACATACTTCGGGCCTTTCTTCGCGGCCGCGACCGGTTTGACCGGCTTGGTGACTTTCTTGATTTTCTTTGCCGCGGGCTTGGCGGCCTTTTTCACGGCGGTTTTTGCCGCTTTCTTGGCGGCTTTCTTGACCGCTTTCTTGCTTGCCTTCTTCGTTGCCATACAGGTCCTTGTCGTTACAGTTAGGGAATCAAACAATACGTGAGGGTGCGGCACATGCGTGCCGACAAACCAACCGGGACTAGAGTATAGCGATTGCGACCGGGAAAGTCAAACGCGGTGGGGGGGCTGGTGATCAGTGATCAGTGATTGGTGACCGGTGTGAGCTATGCAACAGACGTCGCCGCGGGAGGGCCGCCGAGCTCGGCAATCGAAGCAGAGCGGACGCGGGGGCCCGCGTCCCTCCCAGATGCACGGCTGCGGGGAGGGTCGCCGGCTCGGCGACCGTGCTGCGGTTGCAGAGCCTCGCGATCTCGCGTTCTGTGCGACAATCGACAAAAAATGTCGATTGCAACAGAAGGCCGCGGTCGGCGCCCGCGGCTACATCTGCATTGTAGCCGCCCGCGCTGAGGGCGGCTTCTCCATTATGCAGATATTTCAGGCAAGGCAGGCTGCGCTCACCAGACAAAATCGGCCGGCAACGTCGCGGTGACATAATTCGTCACCTCGTGGCCGGGCTGGAAGCGCACGGTGAAGACGTCATTGGATGCGGGCCTCTGCCGCAGTTCCCGCATGGGCTTCTTGAGAAGTGTCACAAAATCTGTGCGGCCGGCCAGCCATCCTTCAACTTTGCCTTGCGCATCGCTGGCGGTATTGCCGAGATAAATGCCTTGGGCTGGGCGACCATTATGGGTGCGCAGCGTCAGCACGAGATAAATAGGGCTGCCAATGGTAATGTCGCCAAGGTCTGTGTCGGTTGTAAGACCCTCGAGTTGGGTACTGTTGCTGTCGCGTTTTGCACTAACAAGCACATAGAGCAACGTGTTTGGCATGACGCCTGTGATGCGAAAACGCCCATCGAAATCACTAAGTGCTGAATTTCCGCACGACGACGTGATACTATAGATTAAGAAAGTGGCGTTAGCGACGGCGTTGCCTGCCGTGTCAATGATGCGACCCCACACCGTCAAGCCATGGTTGAGCACAATTTCACCAACGTCAAGATCGCGGTCTGTTACTGTTATCGGGCGCGTGGCTGACGCATAGCCGCGCGTACGCACAACAATGGTATAGTCGCCTGGCCCGACCGGCTGAATGGCAAACTCACCCAAGGTGGTGATTTCATTGCGCAGTGCGGATTGTAGCGAATCCATGCCGGTTTGATCTTCTGGCATGACTGGTGTCAGGCGCACTGCAGCTTGCAGCATGGCGCCGTGATCATCCACCACCACCCCAGTCACTCTGAAACTGTTAGGGAGCACGATGTCCAAAGGCGCGCCGTTTGCAGTAACATTGTTGACAACCATGTTGGTAAATCCGGCTGCAATGACGCGCACATTGTAGACTAGATTGGAGGCCAGCTTTTCAATGGCAAAATGGCCATCAGGCGAATAATCGGATCCGACAATTGTCGCCACGCTACCGGTCAGGGCGATTGCCATACAGACTTGGCCGGTGCCATAGATGTCATGGACGAAGCCGGTAATGACACCAGAATTCACCTGCGCGCTACTTGTGGCGACGACATCAAATGTGGTGAGCTGATCAGGCAGAATGGTGACGTTGGTAGTGAACTCAGAACTGCCACGCAGGTGCACGGCCACACGGTAAGACCGGGCCTGCACGCGTCCGAGAAACCAGCCGTCATCGCGATGCTCGAAATCGCCATATGAGAATGCGCCGCGTTCAGACCAACCATTCAATGTTTCCTTGCGAATTGTTCCAGAAAGCTCGTTCACAACAGCGCCGGTGGGGCAGCGAACGAGCAACGAACCGCAGGGCGGCAGCGTGATGTCTGCATACGATAGCGTTCCGGCCGTGACGTGGATATTCGTTGATGTTGCGAGCCATGTTCGGTCACGCACATGCGCCGCAAACGGCGAGTAATGCGCCGGCAGATTGGTAAATAATGTGCTGCCATCGGGCTGCACTTTCTGCATGGGGAAGGGTGTGCCTGCACATTCAAGACAAACATACACATTGGTCGCCGGCGTGCCGGCCTGCTCGAAAACCCGCACGACGAGTGCGCCGGCACCGGACATCAACAGCACTTTGTCAGAATCCGATTGCCACACGCGACTGCGCACCGGCGCGTACCGCGGATGCTGCAGCTCCAAGGCCATGGTTTCCTGCTTGCACTCGATCAGAACCACGCCCTGCGCGTCAGTCTGCAGCAGTGGACGCGCGCTGCGCACACCACCAGGAATGAAGTCGCCAGGAATGACGTCAACCTCGACATTCGGGATAGGCAGCCGCGAGATGGCGTCCAGCACGGTGCAGGTCACGACATGAATCGGCTCGAACAGCACTTCGCGAATCACCGGGCCCGGTGTCACCAACGGTACCGTGTAGACAACAGGATGATACTGCGGCGCGGCGAAACTCACCGTGCAGATGCCGGTCGGCATGGGGGCCGTCACATAGGCGCCATCGGCCTCAATGCTGAGTGGCAGAGTGACCTCTGTGTTATTGCTGCACCAACATGCAGCGACATTGGTGACCGGCACGCGGCGGGTGTCCATGAAGGTGCCGACCAGCCATGCGCCATCGGCGTTGTTGGTTTCAGCGGCCACTCGGTGTGCTGGCGGCGAAGTGTGGCGCGCCTGTACATGTTGCTGCGCTGGCTTTCGGCTGGGTTTGGGCGGCGGCACACGCGGCGCTGGTTTGCTGCACGCCGGCACCAGCGCTGCGCACACGACCAGCCCGACCAGCAGCCGGCGTACGCGCACACCAGACATTATGCAGCCCGCTTTCATATTGAGATTATCGCCAACCCATACTACGATTTTCAGTGTGGTGCCGTCAAGTTCGCTGCGTTTCCGTGGGAGGGTCGCCGGCCTCGGCGACTGTGCTGCGGTTGCAGAACCCCACGATCCCGCCGCTGGCGAGATTCAGGTTGCAGAGAAAAATGATTTTGCGGCAAAACCATTTTGTACAAAATGAATTGCGGCAATTCATTTTTATAGCAGAGGAATGTCCAATCCGGGGTGAACCAACGTGCTTTACAGAATCGCGCCATTTTAGTACACTTGACAGATGACATTCACGCGCTGACGATAACCAACAAGGGAACAACAATGAAAACACTGATAACATTAGTGCTGATGGCGTTGCTGGTGGGCAGCGGCCTGAGTATGGCGTTGGACAAGGGCGACACGGCGCCGGAGATTCGCGCGCGCAAGTGGCTGAACACGCCCGGCAGCGTCACGCTCAAAGGCCTGACCGGCACGGTTGTCGTGGTCGAGTTTTGGGCGACATGGTGCCCGCCATGCCGGGCTTCGATCCCGCATTTGATCAAACTCAACAAGAAGTACAAGGATCAAGGCGTCGTGATTATCGGCCTGACCAACGAAGATTATAGCAAGGCCAAGATTGCGAAATTTGTCAAAGACATGAAGATGGACTATATTGTCGGTACGGCGAGTGATACGGGCAAGAGCTATGGTGTCACAGGGATTCCTGCTGCGTTCATTGTCGGCAAAAACGGCAAGATTGTGTGGAGCGGGCATCCCATGGACGGCTTGGATAAAGCGTTGGAAGCCGCGCTGGCCCCTGCGGATGAGCACAAGGATGCACCGCCCAAGAAGCCCGGTTCAGCGACGCTGCCGCCGCCGCCCGCACCACCATCGGCCAAGCCGGGGTCACGTCCACGCTAACGTTGCGCAACAACAAGGAACGGTATGAAACGGATACTACTAATGCTGCTGGGTAGCTCACTCTTGGTTGGCTGCCTTGAGACTACGGATGACACCGCCGCCGGCACGCCGGCGCCGGCGCCGGCGCCAACCGCCATGGCTCAGGAAATCAACGCGGTGAAGTGGTACAACACGGCTGCGCCGTTGACGCTGGCCGGCTTGCGCGGCAAGGTGGTGGTGGTCGAACACTGGGCGACGTGGTGCCCGCCCTGCCGGGCCTCGATTCCGCATTTGATCGCGCTCAACCAACGCTTCAAAGACAAAGGGGTCGTGATCATTGGCTTGACCGATGAAGACGATGCGGCCGCCAAGGTCGGCGCATTTGTGCGCGAGATGAAAATGGACTATCCGGTTGGCACGGGCAGTACCAGCGGCGATGCCTACGGCGTGCAGGGCATTCCGACGGCATTCGTGATTGCCCGCGACGGGACGATTGCCTGGAAGGGCCACCCGATGCAAGGACTCGACGCGGCAATTGAATCCGCACTGCGCTAAGCGCGTCTAATGAATAACCTGTAGATAAGGCAACTATGAAAACGATGCTGGTAATGCTGTTGGTGATATGCGCGGGCGTGTGCGTTGCGGAGCAACAGTTGAAGATTGGCTATTCCGTGCCGGAGATCAGTGCCGCGGCCTGGATCAACTCCAGCGGGCCGGTGTCGTTGATGCAACAGCGCGGCAAAGTGGTGGTAGTCTGTTTCTTTTCGACCGAGGAGGAGCGCAGCGTGCGCGCCATTTTTGAAATGAAACGGATGCAGGAGTACTTTGCCAAAAAAGGCGTTGTGTTTGTGGCATTGACCGACCAGGATCGCGCGAAAGGCGAGGTCAACCGCTTTGTCGCCCGGCACAAAATCACGTTTCCCGTGGGAACCAGCTCGCCGACGCGCGATCAATATTTTGTCGACAAGGACAGCTATGCCTTTGTGATTGATCGTGCCGGTATCTTGGTATGGAAAGGCGAGCCAGAGAAGGGCCTGCAGGCGGGCATTGAAATTGCGCTGAACCGTACGCCCGGCGTAGCGCCGGCGACGAATGTGACCCGCGAGGTCAAGGCGCGCGTGCCGGAACGGAAAAAGGCAGAGCAGCAACTCGACAATTGATCTGGGCCGGCGGATGTGGGAGCCACATTCCGGGTGGTGGTAATTCATTCAGATGAAGCAATCGCCGTACGGAGGACGGCTCCCCTTTTCCATAGCGCGGGAGCTTTGTACTCCCGTAAGGCTTTCGCGGCGGGAAAGCAGTAGAGAAAAGACTAGTGCAGTGACGCACGCAGGGCGGTTTTGAGCACTTTGCCGGTCGTGTTGCGCGGCAGCGCTTCGCACAGGTGCAATTGGCGCGGGATTTTATAGAGGGCCAGCTTGCCGCGCAAGAAGCGTTTCAGTTCCGCCAGCGTCAGCGTCGCACCGGCGCGTGGCACGACAAACGCGGCCGGCACCTCGCCGCGCAGTTCGTCCGGCACGCCGACTACGGCGACCTCCTGCACCGCCGGATGACGGCAGACGTACTCCTCGACTTCGCGCGAATAGACATTCAGGCCGCCGACGATCAGCATGTCTTTCGTGCGGTCAATAATCGAAAAATACCCATCCTGGTCGCGCGTGCCAACATCGCCCGTGCGCACCCAACCATTGACTAAGGTGTGCGCGGTTTCCGCGGGTTGGTTCAGATAGCCCGTAAAATTCGAGGGACTGCGGACGGCAATCTCGCCGACCGTGTTGTCCGGCAACGTCTGCAACGCGTCGTCCACGATGCGCATCTCAACGCCGGGCAACGGCAGGCCGATTGTGCCAATCTTAATGGCGCCGCCCAACGGATTAATCGAGGTGGCCGGTCCGCATTCGGTCGGGCCGTCGCCCTCATAAATCGGCATGCTGAATTTGGCCGTGAAAGCCTCGGACACCGGTGCAGGCAACGGCGCGCCGCCCGCAATGCACAAGCGCCAGGAGGGGATGACCGGCAGCGCGTCGAGCTGGGCAAAGACGGCGTACATGGCCGGCACGCCGAGAAAAACGGTGGCGTTGGCACGTGCCATCTGGCGCAGCACATCGTGCGGTTGGAACTGCTCGATCAGCAGGATGCGCGAGGCGCACCACAGGGCGTGCAGCATGCAGGCCGACGCAGCAAAGGCGTGGAACAGCGGCAGGACGGTGACAAAGCACTCGGCGCCGGTTCGCGATTGCAGGCCCAGTGCGCAGATGCGCGCATTGTGCAACAGCGCGGCATGCGTCAGCAGCGCGCCTTTCGGGCGACCGGTCGTGCCGGAGGTGTAAATGCAGACGGCGATAGCGGCCAGATTGTGCGGAAAAGTCGGGGCTGAACCTTGCAATGCGGCCGGGACCGGCGTGATGTGCAGATCAAGCGGCGCGGCCGTCACGAGTGATGTTGCCGCGGCATCCAGCAACGCAATCGTCGGTGGATGCAGAATGGAATGCAGGTGGGCATCACCGGCGATATAAACGATTTCGTCCGCGCCGAGTTTGGGATTGATCGGCACGACCATGCCGCCGGCGCGCAGAATCGCAAAATAACCGACAACAAATTCGAGGCAGTTCGGCGCGCACAGCCCGATGAAGCGACCAGCGCAACCGCGGGCGCGCAACGCGGCCGCCGTCGCGCTTACCAACGCATCCGTGTCGGCATACGACAAGATGGTGTCGCCGGCATGCACGTATGACTGACTCGCATACGCTCGGGCACGGCACGCCAGGAGTTCATCCAAGCGCAGCGTGTCAATGGCCGCTGTCAGATCCGCATTCAGTAGCGGTAGTGCTCGGCTTTGTACGGTCCGGACTCGGACACGCTGATGTAGGCAGCCTGCTGCTTGGTCAGCTTGGTCAGCTTGACGCCGATTTTCTTGAGATGCAAGCGGGCGACTTCCTCGTCGAGATCTTTCGGCAGAACCGTCACGCCGACGGGATGCTTCGTACGTGCCAGGGCGATTTGTGCCAGCACTTGATTGCTGAACGAATTCGACATGACGAACGAGGGATGACCCATCGCGCAGCCGAGATTGACCAAGCGGCCTTCAGCCAGCAAGAAAACCGCGTGGCCGTCACGGAAGACGTACATATCCACTTGCGGCTTGATCGGCACTTGTTTGATGCCGGGCACGGCCGCAAGGGCATCCACTTGGATTTCACTGTCGAAGTGGCCAATGTTGCACACAATCGCCTGGTCGCGCATCTTGGCCATGTGCTCGACCCGAATGACATCCACATTGCCGGTGGCGGTGACGAAGATGTGGGCCTCTTTGAGCGCGGCTTCGACGGTGGTCACCTCGTAGCCTTCCATGGCGGCTTGCAGCGCGCAGATCGGATCAATTTCGGTGACGAGCACGCGCGCGCCGGCGCCGCGCAGCGACTGGGCGCAGCCTTTGCCGACATCGCCATAGCCGCAGACGACCGCGGTCTTGCCACTGATCATCACGTCGGTGGCGCGCCGCAGACTGTCAATCAATGACTCGCGGCAGCCGTACAAGTTGTCGAACTTCGACTTGGTGACGCTGTCATTGACATTGATGGCGGGGAACAGCAGTTTGCCCTCGCGCAACATTTGGTAGAGGCGATGACAGCCGGTCGTCGTCTCTTCCGACACGCCGCGGATCTCCTTGACCATGCGGTGCCAGTACGTTTTGTCTTTCTTCAGTTGGCGCTTGAGGATGGCATTGACGACGCGCAGTTCTTTGTTGTTGGTCGGCGCATCCAAGATGGCGGGCTTGCGCTCGGCCTCAAAACCGCGATGGATCAGCAGGGTTGCATCGCCGCCGTCATCCACGATCTGCTGCGGGCCTTTGCCGCCCGGGAAATGCAAGGCTTGCAGGGTGCATTCCCAATATTCCTCAAGCGACTCGCCTTTCCAGGCAAAGACCGGAATGCCACCCTTGGCAATCGCGGCGGCGGCATGATCCTGGGTCGAAAAAATATTGCATGAGGCCCAGCGCACCTGCGCGCCGAGTGCCTGCAAGGTCTCGATCAACACCGCCGTTTGAATGGTCATGTGCAAAGAGCCGGTGATGCGCATGCCTTTGAGCGGGTGCTGCCGGGCGTATTTCGCGCGGACGGCCATCAAGCCGGGCATTTCCTTTTCCGCAATCGTCATTTCCTTGCGGCCAAATTCCGCCAGGGCAAGGTTGGCGACCTTGTGTTTCAAGCCGGCATAACTGGGTAACGAGATAACAGGGGATGTGCGTGGTGCCATGATTGTGGTTGTGTGTGTGAATGATGAAACGAAGGAGGCCGCGTCAGAGCGGACTCGACTTATTCTCTTCGATCGACTCGACGGCCTCATACTGCTTATCTTCCGCTACTTCCTCTTTCTTGAGCGCCGCCGACGGCGGCGTGTAGGGGTCCCATTGCGCCGCACTGACATATTCCGGAAACGTGAGGGGATTGTAAGCGCTCGGGCCGGTGCAGCCCAAGAACATGAAATCGCCGACGCTGAGCAGCGCGCGCGAGGTGGTGTAAAACACGCCTTTCAGCAAGCCCGAGCCCACGCCCAAGCCCGGATGCTCGACGTTCTCGAGGACCATGTTGCGCGGGATTTCCATCCAAAACGTGCAGGCGTTGGCACCGCCGCGCATGAGCGCGTGGGCGGGATTGATCGTGGCGGGATAATGCGTTGCGGTTGACGCCGCATTGGTTGTGGCACCCGCGGCAACCAGCACGCCGGCGGCCCAGACCGCGATGAACACCATGTATTTCTTCATAGCCACCTCATCAGTAAAGCTTATTCATAGTCGGCTTCCTGGGCCACCCAGGGCGAGAGCCACGGATAGTCGGGAATGCCCGCGCCGTAGTCGTAATTGCCGTGATAGCCGCACGACAGCAGGTCAACCAGGCCATAGCCGGTGCGGGCGGCGGTCAGCGTCGCGCCCATCAGCGGCGCGATAATAATTGCCGAGAGCGGCCGGGCGGTAAATTCATACCCGAAGTTGCGCGGGATTTCGAGCCAGCCCAAGAACAGGTTGGCGGCGCCGCGTCCGAGACCAAACTGCATTGCATTGGCGGTGTCGGCCGAGGCGCTTTTGCCGGCCGTTTCTTCCGCGTGCAGCGCGGCCGCGCACAGATTCAGCAGCGCGGCAATCAGCAGTGAATATCCGATCCGTTTCATGGGCGTCGTGAGCTGTAGGTTATTGTCGAACTGCGCTGCGCAGCCCATTCGACATGCAATATGATGCAAGGCAACCGTGTGGTGCATTAGCGGCGCGGCGGCGTGCCTTGCGGCGGTTCAGTCACATCTTTCTGGGCCGGCGCGCGGGCCGTGCCGCTGGTGTCGCGAATTTTGCGCGGCTGCTTCGGCTCATAAACCCAGTCGCCTTGCCAAACATACTCGGGATACTCTTTGGCCAATTGGGTGTCGCCAAAATAGCCGCAGGTGACAATGTCACTGAGGCCGGCGCACAGGCGATTGACGCCGCCGCCGAAGCCGGCCAAAAGCGACGAGCCCGAGGCGACATACCATTCCTTGGCGGTATATTCGTACGAGACGCCGCGGGCGAGTTCTCCCGGCCACATGGTCGTGTTGGCAAAGCCGCGCACGAGACCGGAACCCATCACGCGCCAGGTGGTCGTGGTGCGCAAGGTCGGGCCGGGGCCGAGGTGTTCCTGCGGCGCCGCTTTGGCGGTCAGTTGCAGGTTCGGCCGCGCCGGGCTGTTCACCCCCTGTTCGCTGCCAGCCGGCTGCCATTCATAACCACGGCCGCGGGCGGGCTGCGCTGCGACGGCAGCTGGCCGGGCTGCAACGACGGCGGTCGTGGCGCCGGTCTGCCCATTTTGGGCGGCCTTGGCGGCCCGCACTTGGTCGCGATACCAGACATCGGCCATGACGCCCGACACCAAGCCCATCACCATCATTGCTGTAGCGAATCGTTTCATAGCTCTGCACATGCTAATCAATGAACGACCGGCAATACCGGTCATAACGCTGCATAAAGGCAGCCAGCGATTCCTGCACGGCACACGTCACCGGCTGGCGCAGCCGCGTGCCGGCATCATTCGTCTGTGCCGCGTGCTGCGGCAGCAGGGCAAACTCTGTGTACTGTGTGAACTGCATCGTAATATCCTCAATCCGCCAGTGCGTGCCGTCCTTGCGCAAGTGCAGCAGGGCCAGCCCTTGCAGGACTCGTGGCGCCGGTCCTTCGTGGCGCACGGTGAACGAAACCAAGGCCGTCAAACCGGCGTTGCTCCAGCGCAAATCATGCACCTGCCAGTCGCACTGCCGCAGGCTGTGCTGCAGCGCTTCCACGGCGGCCGGCGCATTCGTCACTGCGGCAATCACGCGCGGCGCGCAAAACAACGCTGCATCGGCATAGCGCTGCGCGGCAACGGCCGCGCAAAACGCGCGCGCAACCTCATGCGGCCGCGGTGCGCACGCCGCACACAACAGCAGGCACAGCAGCGCACTGCCAAGCCGGGCCCACGCCGCTGCCTGTTTCAGCCGGTCGTGGCGCACTAGCATGCGTTGCCCATAGTATAGCAAAAACGAGTGAAATTCACAATTCGACACGCACGGCGGCGGTCACGCGCGCTTCGTCCAAGCGTGGGCTGACGAACGCCGCGCTCAGTTTGTGATCAACGAACAAATCGCGTGCGACGGCCTGGACATCTGCGCAGGTAACGGCGTCATAATGGGCCAGCAGTTCCGCGGTGTTCTCGATCACACCGCGGGTGATCAGTGATTCGCCCAGCCACATCATGCAGTCGGTCGTGCGCTCAAGTGAGAGCACCAGCGTGCCGCGCACGTATTCCTGGGCGAGCTGCAATTCGCGCGGGCGTACGCCGTCGCGCGCCAAGGCGGCGCAAATGTCGAGCGCCAGTCGCACGACCCGCGTGACATTGCGCACCTCGGCACTGACGCTGATTTGCAGCATGCCCGTCTCGTGAAAACGTGTCAGACTCGCATTGATGCTGTAGGCCAGGCCGCGCTTCTCGCGAATTTCCTGGTTGAGGCGCGAACTCATCGTCTCGCCCAGGATCGTTGAGAGCAGGCGCAGCGCATAGCGTTGCGGCGAGCGCCGCCCCACGCTGCGAAAGCCAAGCACGACATGGGCCTGTTCGATCGGCTTGACGCGCAGATGCACGCGCGGCCGGGCCTGGCGCGCGTGATGTGGCTGGCAGGCGGCGGGTGTGCCGTCGGTGCGCCACGCGCCGATGCGCGCGTTCAGCAGCTGCAGCACCTGCTCGTGGCGTACATTGCCGGCGACGCTGACGACCGTGTTGCAGGTGGTGTAATGCTGGTTGCGAAAGGCCAGCAATTGCTCGCGCGAGAACGTGGCAATCGTCGTCGCCGTGCCGACCAGTGGGCGCCCGAGCGGATGATCGCCCCAGATCAGCACGTTAAAGTCGTCGTACACCAATTGCTGCGGCATGTCTTGATACATGCGTGCTTCTTCATGGATCACCGCCCGTTCGCGCTGCAATTCGTGGGCCGGGAAAATCGAGTGATGATAGCTGTCGTTCAGCACATCCAGCGCGCAGGCCATGTGCGCGCTGGGGACTTTGATATAAAAACACGTGGTTTCTTCGGAGGTGAAACCGTTGCTCGCGCCGCCGACACATTCGATCTCGCGTGCCAGGGCGCGCGCCGTCCGCCGCCGCGTCCCCTTGAAATTCATGTGCTCGATGAAATGCGCAATACCGTTGTGACTGGCATGCTCATGCCGCCCGCCGACGCCGGCCCACATGCCCAGCGCGACCGAGGTCATCTGCGGCATCTCCATCGTCGCGACGCGCAGGCCCGCCGGCAGGGTCGTCAGCACATAGTTCATCACAGGCACGTTCCGGTTCTCGCTCATGGGCGCGTCATCCGAAGCCGAAGAGCAGTTGCAGCAGGCCATAGGCATAACCAATCACGCGGCTGAACATGCCCCAGACGGGGGTGTTGATCAGCACGATCAAAATGACAAAGCCAAAGCCGGCGATGCGGTCGAACACTTGGCGCGCTTCATAACTCAAGGCGGCGCGCAGCAAATGCGAACCGTCCAGCGGCGGCATCGGCAACAGATTGAAAAACGCCAAAAAAAACGACAAGCCCGCCAACGGATAGAGAAAATAGACAATGCTGTTGTTGGCCAGCTCGCCCGGCACCAGCAGCAGCACGCGGATCAAGGCCAGCGCCGCCACGGTCGTCACCACGTTCGAGAGCGGGCCGGCCAGGCTGACCAGCACGTCATCGCGCGTGGGATGGCGGAAGTTGCCGGGCATGACCGGCACCGGCTTGCCCCAGCCCAGCAGGGCAACGCTGCCCGGCATGAAAATCGAGAAAAGCGGCAGCAGCACCGTGCCGATCAAGTCCATGTGCGCAATCGGGTTCAAGGTCATGCGGCCAAGGTGCCGTGCAGTTGGGTCGCCGCAGCGATTGGCGCTCCACGCGTGCGCCCATTCATGCACCGTCACGGCGAAGACCAGAATCAAATACTGCAACAGGCCTAAGGCCAACCATTCAACATTCATTGAGGATCAGTGGCGTTGGCGCAAGAATCTGTAATGACAAATTCTTTCGCCACGAAAGAAATCACTCAAAAATAATTGCGCGCACATAATCGGCGCGCAGGTTGAACAGCCCGCCAAAATCGTTGGTGCCCTTGTAGACCGTGCCGGAGCCCTCGGTGCGCATCAGGACGCGCCGGTTGTCGCGCAGCAGCACGGCCGTGTTGAACTGACGATTGCCGTCGTAAAAATCAATCCGGCGAATATTCCCCCACGGAATCGAGATTTCAGCATTGCCGCGAAAGCCGTACAGCATGTTGGGATGCACCGTCATTTCATTGAGATAATCGGGGCGATAGCTCACACAGGTGACGCGCGTGGTGATATCCTGCCGGTCCACAAACAACGCGTTGACGCTGGCGGGCTGCTCTTGCGCATACAGCCAGACGACGCCTGCCAACGCGACACTGATGCCCACACGGCACGCTCCATTGAAACAATTCATACATGCTTCCCGCTGCGAGTGAACAACAAAACAACGCTGCATACTTATACGAGAATAGTGTAGCACAAATGTCGCGCGGACGCAAGCGCGAGTCGCGCGTGGGCGGTAAATCCGTGATGGAGCAGAAGCACGCGCCCCCCTTACATTCCATTGCAAAAGTGGGACATAGTTGCTATACTAGCTTATAGCTGGCTTGCCATGTTCCCGTGTGTGCCGCAATGGCACGGGCATGGTGTCGGTATCGAAGTATGTAACCTTAGGTAGGGAGATCACCCATGATTGCACGCATTCTACTGCTCGCCGTTCTTCTCGCGCTGTGCGCGGCACCCGTGTCCACAAGTGCGGCGCTCAAGCTCAGGTTCGTCAACGAGAACCTTAATCATGCCGATACCAACGTCTATGTGATGTTTCGCAAAGGCACCACCAATGCCTTTGGCGCCTCGTACAGCGGCGGCGCCATTGCCCTGACGACGGCGTACTCCTTCGCGCAGTTGTCTGGCGGTGTCATGTTGACCGATATCGTTGCCGGCGTCTTTTATGTGTCGCTGGGAAACCCGATGTCGGTTCCTGTCACCAATGTGGCGGGGCAATTGCCCGGTCCCTCGCCCAGCAACACCATCGATGCGGATTACTCCACGCGCTGGGACAGTGTTGAGATTACCTACACCGGCCTGCCGTATGACGCGGCCGACCTGACCGGCATCAACATGTTCGGCATCCCCTTTGTGCTGCGCACCTACGGCGGCACGACGAACCGCCAGTCGCTGGGCTACGATGTTGGTGCCGCGACGATGATCGCCAAGTTGCGGGACGCCGCGACGAACGATTCGGCCGTCCTGACCGACGCCAGCAACAACTTCTTACGTGTCCTCGGCCCGACCGCCTACGCCGCCGGCACTATCGGGCCGTACCAACCGCTGGGCGCCTACATTGATGTCGTCCGCGCCGCGAGCCGGCCCATCCTTATTTCCGATTTGTTTTCGGGCCCCGCCGGCACGCAGCCACCGCGGCTGACCACCCAGCGCTATCAGTTCTCAACCACGTTCACCAACCTCCTGGGCGTTGATCAACTGATCATGGCCGGCGGCAGCCTTACGTCCGGCGGCATTGGCATCACCAACATCGTCACCTTCGCCTACTCCAATATTGCCTATCAGGTCTATGCCAACAACCCGCTCTACACCATCAACGGCGCGGACAGCGGCTCGATGGCCGACAATGACGTTTATTCCGCGGCCGTGCGCGATGTCTTCGCCGGCTTCGCCTGCGGCTTTATCGGCTGTACCGCCACGGACCAGGTGACCGGCCTCACCTTCCAGAGCGAAGCCAGCAGCAATTGGTTTGCCACGGTGCAGACCCAGGCATTCAGTGATGTGCAAACGATTATGCCCTATTACAATGGCTATGGCGAGGCCTACTGGCGCTACTCGGACGTCTACGGCTTCCCGTTTGCCGACCGGCTGTGCAGCGCCGTACAGGCCAATCTTGATCCCGCCCAGGTTGACACGCTCGAAATCACGGTGTTGCCGGATGTAATCGTGCCCGAGCCCACCGGCGTGCTTGCTGCGTTGCTCGGCGCCGTCGGCCTGTGTGCCGCACGCCGCCGGCCTTGACTGCCGCCGCAGTGGCTGCCGCATGCAGCACCTTGCTGCGCGGCAACGGGGTTGGCGCGTGAGCACGGACGACGGCGCGTACCGGCGCCTGCAACAGCATCTTGACCAGCAGGCCGTCGGCTTTCCGGCAACCAAGTCAGGTGCCGATATTCGCTTTCTCAAACAGTTGTTCACGCCGGAGGAAGCGGCCCTCGCGCTGCATCTGTCTTACAAGCCACTCCCGTTGGACCAGATTGTTGCGCGCGCCCTGCCCGCGTTCTCCGCGGCGCAGGTGCACCCCTTGCTGGAGCACATGTTCCAGAACGGCGCCATTGCCTGGAAGCAGAAGGACGGACAGGATCACTGGTATCTGATGCCGCTGGTCGTGGGCATGTATGAAGCGCAGGATGGCGAGCCAAGCCCCAAATTTCTTGCGGCGGCCGGCGCCTATATGAAGAGCAGGGAATACGGCATGTCGTTCCTGGCCGTCACCCCGTCCCAAATGCGGACCGTGCCGATCAACGCCAGCATTCCGGTGGAACATCACGTTGCCACCTACGACCAGATCCAGGACATTATCGGGAACGCCACCAGCCCGTTTGCCGTGCTCAAGTGTATGTGCCGCGCGGCCAGTGCCATCCGCAAAAAACGATGCACCAAAACAGCCCGGGAGGAAACCTGCATCGCCTGGGGCGCCATGGCCGCCATGGTCCTGCGCCGCAACCACGGTCGCGAAGTGAGCCGGGAGGAAGCCTTGGCCACGCTCCGGCAAAATGAGGCGGACGGGTTGGTGCTGCAACCCGCGAATGCGCAACGACCGGAATTTGTGTGCGCGTGCTGCGGCTGTTGCTGCGGCATGCTTGCTTTCCACAAGATGCTGCCGCATCCGGTTGATTTCTGGACCACCAACTTTCACGCTGTTGTCGCCCGCGCTGCGTGCTCGGGCTGCGGCATCTGCGTGGCCCGCTGCCAAGTACAGGCGGTTACCCTAACCGGTGCGCCGCGCACGGCGCGCACGGCGCGGGTCAATCTCAGCCGTTGCATCGGCTGCGGCCTGTGCGTGCCGACCTGCCCGGCGCATGCGATCCAGTTGGCCGCGAACAAGCGCCCGATGACGCCGCCGGAAGACGACGAAGCTCTGTCCGCCACAATCATGGCCATGAAGAAGGGCAGGTGGGGGAAAATTGCCATGCTGCTGAAGGTAATCCTAAGGATGCGGCAGTAAGCAGGTCGGACACGTGGATGCGCTCCGCCGTGCGCGGATAGTTGAAGCAACGCGGAACATGCGCGGACACCACGCGCACCCCACCGCAGACTCAGCGGCGCGGCTTATCCGCATCCGCTGGCGCGACTTGTTGGCTGTCCACTTTCACGTGGAAGATCAGAGAACGCTCTTCGTCGAGGCCTCGAATCGCGATACCATCCTGCATCAATTGCCGCCCGGTTCTTCGTTCCACAATCTTGTCCACCTGTTCCCGGGAAACGTTGTAGGATGCGTCGGGGAGCAAGTTCATGCAATGCACCGTATAGTCCGCATCGGCTCCGGGCAGGCGAAACACAAATACAAGCGCCTGCGTCCGCCCGGGCATCAGGAATTGGAAGGCGCACCAGCGGCTGCCGGCGCCGCTGCGTAGTGGCTGTTCGGTGAGGCGATAAAACGTACCACTCGCAAGGTAGGGTCTGACCGTCTCCTTATAGAAACGAATGTTGTCAGCTAATCTCGTGCGGACAGAGACCGGGAGGTCCGGCAGGGGCTGAGAGAACCCAAACGCGTGGAGCATTCCGACGCGGAAGTAGTAGTCCAGTCTTTCAGGTTCGCGGTCGTACTTCGTTAGGTCCAGCGAAGGAAACGCCCCGCGCGTCTGAGACCAAGACCAGTGCAGACAGGCACTGGGCGCCAACATTGTGGTGGCGCCCCAAATCAGCTGCAGGCTATGGACCGGCATGTCCTGGTCGCTCAAAAAGGAGAAATGCGTGTGCTGTGCGATGCCAAGGTCAGTGCGCAATCCCCCGCTCGAACAATTCTCCAAGACAACTTGCGGATGCGCTGCCCTGAATCTGTCGAGTAACCGATAATAGCCCTGATAGTGTTCGTACAGGCCATCGCCTGATCCGTGTCCGTGGTCCGTCCGGTTGCAGCCCGCACCGATATCCATGTTGTAATCAAGTTTGATCCAATCGCATTGGTAGTCTTGAATCAATGATTCGAGGATGTTGAAAGCCCATTCTTGGGCATCTGGGTTTCCCAGGCAAATGCAACCGAGGCTTTTCCCGTCGCGCATGGCGACGAGTTCGGGGCGCTGCTGGCCAAGAGCGGCACGTTTTCCGACTGCCTCGATTTCACACCACAGTCCGAATTTCATGCCCTGCGCGTGAACATAATCAGAGATCTCCCGGATGCCACCCGGAAAACGTTTCCGGTTGACGGAACTCCAATCACCCCGGTAGTCATACCAGTTGGCGTGGTCGTCAGCGGGACCAAACCAGCCGGCGTCGAGCGTGCAGATTTCCACGCCCAGCTCGGCGGCCACATCGACATTCGACGTAAACGTCGCGCTGCTGATGCCCTCATCTTCATAAGGCCACCAATGGTTCCATTCGACCGGCAAGGATCGTGACAGCTCATTCTGCGGATACCAGTATCCGCGTCCCCATGCGGCCAGATCGAGGCAAGCTTGCTGCGGATTGTCTGCCGCACTTAACACGCTGACCACGTGCAGTCCTTCCAGTTGTTGTCCCGGCGCCAGTTGTTTGCTGAAGGACCACGGGTTGATCCCCCCGGTGATCAGATAGGTTCCGTCCGCCTGCGGTTCGAAGCGGTAGATCCAGTTGCCGGACCATGCAATACTGCTGCACAGTTGACCGCCCTGGTCACGCTGGAGCATCATCCACGGATGGGTGTTGCCGCTGGAACGGCCTTGGATGCCTTCCAGAATCTTTGTGCCGCGCAGGGGCTCTGCCACCGGCGAGAACTCAGCTCCCCATCCGCTGGTGAAGGAATGGAGGGTGTAGTGCCCGGCAGGGATCCTCTTGCAGAACGTATCAAAGCGCCCGATTTCCAGAGGTGCGTCACCCGTGTTGCGAATGGTGGACCATTGCTCGAGCACACCCGTGTCTCGATAAAACCGGTAACAGGATTCGACCAGCAGCTTCGGCTGATCGCGTTCTGTGATGATCGTGATCTGGATACCACCATCTCGCAGTTCCGTCGTCTCGCGATGACGGACACGAAAGCCCGGATCGGAACTGAAAAGCAATTCGCCGTTGCAGCCGACAGCGAACTCCGGAGACAGGCCCTTGGCTACCCAATTGATACCGTCGGCTTTCAGGCCGTAAAAATCAGTTTTCAAGCCGCTATTTGTACTAACGCGGTAGGAAAATGTCTGAGAATCAAAAGGGGTGAGTTCCATTGCTGCCATGCTCCTTGTAATGTTCTGGCTGATGTTGGGCGACTTGTTGTACGTGCCGGTGGCGATCAGCAACGTGTCGTCGGGAAGGGTGGCGCAAAGTGCGTTGGTAATGATGAAGTGCGAGCCGCCACTGGTATTATTAGTGACGCTGGGCAGCAGCGGTGCGGTGAGCGCTGAGGTGAGCAGAACAGTGACGAGGGGACGTTGCAGGCGATTCATATGCATGTGTCTGAGATGGCGGTACTATACCATATCATCCGCGCGCTGTCAACGCGCCCCGTTTCTGTTTGGGAAGCGGAAGTTCTTGTGCGGTTATCTTGATTAACCCGCTGATCCATGCCCGATCTTCAAATGCATCTGCTATCAAAAAATACAACGTGGCGCCGGGATACGGTGCAGCTTCAACAACAGTGCCTATATACGCCCTGCCACCTTTGCTTGGTTTTACAAAAAGCTGATTGTCACAAACGAGCGCCACGACTTTCCCGTCACAATATAGTGCATACTCACCGAACATTTTTTTGTGAGAAATACATCCGGCGTTTTCCATTTGGTCCACGATAAATTCAACGAAACTTTTATCGGATGCCATGGTGCCCCCGCACGCGAAGAAGTTTTGTGGTGGAGGAACGCAGGTGACTCAACGTCACACATCGGCGACGCGCGTCGGCGCGTACGCTGTCTATGTCTTGTGCGATGCTCAGACCCGCCCCTTCTCGACGAGTTGTATGATATGCTCGTAGTTGCGCAGCGCCAACGGCGACAGGTGTCTCCCGTACGGACAAGCGGACGGCATCAAAACAAAGCCCCGACCGGGTGCGGATGTCCCTTCAGCGAGGGCGCGTGTGATTCTTTCCGAGAACTGCTCTGTCGGCAGGGTTTCGATGTCGCTCACTTCGAGATTACCACAGAGCACCAGGTTCTCCCCGTAGTTGGCGCGCACATAGCCCAGCTCAACGTCGCCCTGTGGCGGCGGCTCAAGGGGATCAAGGGCATCCGCCCGCATGGCAACAATATCATCCAGAATTGCATTGAGCTTGCCGTGTGAATGAATGCGGGCATAGCCGCCGTGCCTATGAATCACGTCAATCATGGGCGTGACATAACGGCAGACGTACTCGCGGAACAGGCGCGGGGGCAGATACGGCGGTGCGGCGTACTCCGGGCCATAGATCCGCCACAGGCGTCCGGGCAGCGCCGTGGCCACCGCTTCTGTCTTTGACAACAAAGGGGCCGCGAAGCGTTCAAGGAGCTTGTGAAACAGCGCCGGCTCGGTCAGCGCGATCACGGTGTATTCGGCCATGTCAAACAACGACGCTGCCAGGCAGAGCGGATCGGGCGTGTCGATCATCACGATGCCCGTGTCACCCAAGGCGGCCTCCGCATGTATCACCGATCGGGTGTCGACGGTGCCGGCCGCAGCCGTGCCGGGGATCTCCAGAAATGCGCGCAGATCATCCACGTTCTTGAGCAGGTGCTCCTCGGTCCAGACGGTGTTCACGTCGGGATCCTGACGGGTGCGCGAGGTCAAGGTGTGAGCCCCGATGCGGACGCGGCGTACGCTGAAGCGGCTTCCGTCGCGCAGCCAGGTTTGGGTTTCCGAGATGGACGCAAGGGGGTCGGGTTGGACAGCGGTGTACGCGACGTTGCGCATGACAATGCGATCGGTCTTCTCCCGGGCAAGGTCGATTAGCGGGCGCCATGAGGGATGGGAATAGATATTGAAAGGGTCGGGGTCGTTGGGATGCTCGTCCAAGCCATTGAGTTCATAAAACGAGACCGCCGGCCGGTCAACCGGTTCGTGCTGTAATGTGGCCATAAGTCGTTCACGCCGGGTCATTGTTTCCTTGCATTGAATAGGCATGTTATTTCGCCAAGCCATGAATCAGCTTCATGCAATGCGTCATGCAGTCTCTTCTCGACCGGCGGGTGTTGTAGACCCCGATGGAGCAGAACCCGCGATAGCCGATGCGGCGCAGTTCGGCGAGAAAGCCCGGCGTGTCCCAGTGGCCGTCACCAAGGACGTCGCGGTTGGTTTCCGAGAGATGCACATGCGCCAGGATATCCTTGATGCCCGCCAGCGGCGCCAGCATGTCCTGTTCTTCAATGTTCATGTGAAAGGTGTCCACCATGAGCCGCACGCTCGGCCGGTCAATGCCGCGGACCAGGGCTGCTGCCGCCGCAATCGTCGTGTGGAAGCTGATCTCGCCGTGGTTGACCGGTTCAAACGCCAGGATTGCCTGCCGCAGCAGGGCATACTCGCCGACCCGGCGCAGGGCGCTGCGGATCCGGGCCTCGCCGGCAGACCGATCGGGTTCGTCCTTGAAGCGCCCCTGCAGGGATCCCAGCACGATCACGGCATTCCATTGCGCCGCCAGATCCACAAATGACAACAAGAGCTTCTCCGTCCGCTCGCGGACGGCTTCGTCGGCGGTACACAGGCAGTTGCCGCGGGTCGCGTAGGTTGCGCCGGTCTGGAACGCGCACATAGGCAGGCCCGCCGCCAACAGGGCCTGCCTGACGCGCTGCTCGTCGAACGCAAGTGGATCGGCGATCTGCAGTTCCACCGCCTCGTAGCCGGCCTGCCTGGCGCACGCGAGGTCGCCCTCAAATTCGGTCCAATCCCGATACCCCGCCGGATCCGGCAGTACATAGCTGAATTTCATTGCCGTCAATCCCGTCTGGGCAGGCTTGCGCCGCCGTCCACCAGCAGCGACGTGCCGGTGATGTAGTCCGCCTCGTCGCTGGCCAGGAAGACAAAGGCGTCGGCGCACTGGTCTGGCGTCCCGAACTCGCGGAGCGGGATCGCCGCCGTGGCCCGTGGTCCGAAATTTGGGTCGGTCTCATAACAGATCCTCGAGAGCCCAGCCAAGATGATGCCGGGCGACACCAGGTTCACGCGGATCCCATGAACCGCCAGCTCGTGCGCCATGGCCTTGGCCATGAGCTGAAGCCCAGCCTTGGACACGCCGTAGCAGCAGCCCTCCGGCCACGGCATGTCCTGCACCCATGAGCTGTTGAACAGAATCTTGCCGCGCACACCGCGCCGGCACCCCGGCTTCTTCAGCGACTTTTGTTTGACCATGATGCGCGCCGCGGCCTGCCCCAGATGGAAGTTGCCGGTCAGGTTCAGGTCGAGATGCGCCTGCCACTGGTCCTGCCGGATTTCCAGGAACAGCCCATTCTCCACCATGGCCGCGTTGCCGATCACGACATCGATCCGCCCGTGGCGTTTCACCACGGCGGCCAGCATGGCGTCGATGGAGGCGCGCGCGCCCGCGTCGCACGGCATGTACTTGATCGTGCCCACGGCGGCCGCCCCCGCCTTTGGCAGTTTCGCCGCCAGCGCACGGCGCGCCTCCCGCTCGGTGGCGCGTGCGATAGCCGCGCCTTCCTGCACCGGTTTGCGCCCGGTCATGATCACGGTGGCGCCTTCCTCGCAGCAGCGCCGACACGTGGCCCGGCCGATATCGCCATAGCCCGCAGTGATGACCACCGTCTTGTTTTTCATGCGATGCATATCCCGGCTCCTGTCGTGTGGGGTTGGCTTATTGGGCCCAGCCGCGCTGGCGTGCCTGATAATAAAAAGTCTCCGGATCTTCAACTACCTGCCGCAGCAAATCCGAGTAATAGGTGTAGTTCTCCAGCGAGACATCCGGCGGCACGAGGTGATCCACCTGCGGAAAATATCCGCCCTGCATGCACAGCCACGGCACTTTCGAGAAAACCTCCCGGTCAATGGCATCACGCCCGGCCGCAAGGACCCGTTTATCTATGCCGCCCTGGATAATCAGGTCGCGCCCGTATTTCTTGCGGGTCGCCAGCGGATCGCACCCGGCCGCGATCTCAAATGGCCTGAGCCCGTTCACGCCGATTTCGAGCCAGAGCGGGATCAGCGGCTCGTTGTTCCCGTCGCTATCCACAATAATATGCCGCACGCCGTGGCCATGCATGAAATCAACAATCCGCTTGAACCTCGGCAGCATGAATTCACGATAGGTGTCCGGCGAACAGAGGGGACCGGCCTTGCCCGCCATATCCTCCCAGAAATAGGCGAAGTCGCACGTGACTGCGCGCAGCACGGGCTCCAGCGTCTTGATCACAAATTCGGTTATGTGCTCGCACATTTCATGAATCAGTCCCGGATCGTCATAGAACATGTAACTGATCCGCTCGACGCCCATCAAACTCCGGGGCCAGCCGTACATCGAGCCGCACCAGACGCCCAAGGGGACATGCCGCTGGACTTTCGCCGCGTATGCCGCAAGTTCCGCGCCGTGCGGGGCGCGGCCCGGCGCATGCGGATCGAGCCGTGGCTTGACGAGTGATTCCCAGTCCGCGCGATTCTTCATCGGGTACGCGATCCATTGCGGCATGGATTGCAGCGGGTCGTTCTTGAACAGCTTGACGGTGTTGCCCTCCTCGTCGCGGATGACCCAGTGGTCGTTGTCCTGCGAAAGCACCGTCCGCTCCAGCGCCGGAAGAAGATGCGGCCCATACTTCCCCTGCATGGCGACGGGCATTTCGTCTTCGTTATCTGTCCGGAAATGGCGGGGCAGGTCCGTTGTTGTCGGAAGGCCCTCCGCGGCCCAACGCTGCCGCGTTTCATTCCAGGTCCACGGCGGAAGCAGAAAGGCCCGGTCAACCGCGCGGAATTCCGCCGTCGCGAGCCAGCGTTCACGCGGGATCATGGGTACAGCCCGGCATTGTTGCGCGTCCATTATTCAAGTCGCCCGGCGAAGTTTTTTTCAGGTTCCTGCTCAGCGGCCCAGCCAGCCGCCATCGACCACCAGCACGTGGCCGTCCACATAGTTGCTCGCGTCGCTGGCGAGGAAGAGCAGCGGGCCGACCAGGTCTTCGGGCTTGCCCCAGCGGCCGGCCGGAATGCGCTCCCGGATCTTTGGTTCGCGGACTGGATCGTTGATGATGGTGGCGCACATTTCCGTGTCGAAGTAGCCGGGCGCAATGGCGTTCACGTGGATGTTCTTCGCCGCCCACTCGTTGGCCAGTGCTTTAGTCAGGCCGACGACGCCGTGCTTGGCGGCCGTGTAGGCCGGAACCGTCCATGCGCCCTGAAAACTCGCCAACGACCCGATATTGATGATCTTGCCGCCGCCCTGCTTTTCCATGACGCGGGCCGCCTGTTGCGCCAACTCGAAAACGGCCGTCAGCATCAGACTGATGATCGCGTCCCACTTGTCCAGGTCGAACTCCATCGCCGGCTGACGATGCTGGATGCCGGCGCCGTTGACCAGAATGTCGAGTCGGCCAAAGCGCTGGACCACCCGGTTCACCAGTTCGCCGCGTTGCGCACGGTCGGACAGATCGACCCGGAAGTACTCCATCTCGGCGCTGATCGTCGCCATGCGCCGCGCCAGTTCGCTGTAGTCCTCGGCAATGTCGGCGACCGCAATGCGGGCCCCGGCCTGCGCCAGGCTCTCAGCCATTGCCAGACACAGCCCGCGCCGGCCGCCGGCCACCAGCGCAACTTTCCCGGAAAGATCGAACAGGTTGGTCATGACGTTCTCCGTGGCACCGTCAACCCTTCACCCGGCCTGAGCAGCATCGCGGTGACCGCCGGCGCGAACTGCCGGCAGGCGTGGAGGAAGCCGGCCGGGTCGCCGGCACCCTGCTCGGCGAACGTCCAGAAGTGGCATGGGATTGCGATGCGCGGCGCGGCCTGCTGCACGAGGCGGGCGGCGTCAAGGTGATTCATGTTGCCGAAGCCGCCGTTGATGCAGGGAATGACGACATCGGGTCTGAGGTCGAACAGCGGCTTGAAAATGCCGGAACGCCATGAGGTGTCGCCCGTGTAGAGGATCCGAACGCCGTCGAAATCCAGCACCAGCGCGAGGGCGGAGGGCGCGAAGTCGCCATGGTCGGCCGGCACCGTGTGGACTACCACCGCGTCGAGGTCGTGCACGCGGGCAGGCCGGAGCAGGAACCGGCGGCGCGCAGGGACCCCCGCCTTCTGCAGGCCGGCCGCGCAGCCGGACGGACCCGCAAAGCGGCAGGCCGGGTTGTTCGCCACGATCACCGGCAGCGCATCCGGATCGAGATGGTCGGTGTGCTCGTGGGACAGCACAACCAGGTCTGCCGTGACGTCCTCGGCGGCGATCGGCGAGAGGGACAGACGCTTGAATCCATGGAGGCGCTCCACGGCGTCAGATAAATAGGGATCGACATAGACAATCCGGCCGGCGTGGGTCTTGAAGGCAAATCCGGCCTGGCCCAGCCACCACAGCCGCACGGCGCGGGCCGGCACCCGGCATGCGGCGATTTCATTGGCGAGTCGCGTTGTCACTGCAGCATCTCCAATAGTGCCGGCATGTCTTCCGCCTGCCGCACGATCGGCTGCAGGCTCAGGCCGACCGGCGATAGTTCCTTCCGTAGGCAACCCCACGCCTGCGGCGTCAATTCGCCCCACAGCAGGAGGGGCCGCCGTCCGGCCTGGATCTTCTTCAGCGTCGGCAGCAACTCCGGCAGGTCGGGGGATGACCCGCCCGGATGATCAATGTTGATCTCCAGGACATCATAGTAGCGGTTCGCCAGCAGGATGTCAACCGGATAAAGGCAACTGGAATGAAGGTGTACGAAGTTCACCTCCGCCGCCCGGCACATGTCGCGTGCGACCGGCAACATGAACTGCGTAAACAGCTCCGGGCTCAGGAGCGCCGCGCAGTCCTCCTGGTTGTAGGCCACTGTGCGGCGGCACCACATTTTGCTCGGGTATCCGCCCGCCGCGTGGGTTCCATGCCACGGTGGAATCATCGCATGGAGCGCCCGGATCACGGCCAGCCGCGTCCGCGCACAATGGTTCAGGAGATCCGCCATGCGTTCCGGCTCGTCATGAAAGCCCATGACAAATGGCACGCCACCCAGCATGGCGCTGGCGCAGTCGCCGGAGCCGCGCAGGAGCGGCGGGCACACCGGGAAACGGTCGGCGGAAAAGACGGCCAGTTCTCTGGTGAAACGCACAAGCGCCTGAAACCAGGGGTTGTTTTCCACCGCCACGCACGGCACCTCAGCCGGCCCGGTGAGACAGGTTTCCGCGCAGCAATTGGAGCCTGCCGCGATCACCGGGCAGCCCAGGATGGCTTCCATCCACGGAATGCCCCAGTACGCGGAACCGACGTAAAAGAAGTCATCGTCGGCCTGCTGGTGGAGCTGGTACAGTTTCTCGTAGTCGGCGGCAAATGGCGTGAACGAGACGTCGTCCGGCTGTAATGGCTGTCCGTCGCGCCAGCGCGCCGTGCCGGCCGGGAACTGCTCTGCCGGGTAGTAGCCGCCCCGCCAGAATCCCAGCAGGGGCCGTCCAACCGGTTCCAGGTTCAGGAACGCCTCGTGGCGGGTGATCAGTTTTTCAGGCGCTGCGCGGCTCATGCTTCCTTCCATTCGATCGGACAGGTGGCGGCGGCGCCGCCGTCCACCGGCAGCACGAGGCCCGTGATCATGGACGCCGCCGCGCTGGCCAGGAAGACGATCGGCCCGACCAGCTCGCATGGCTGGCCGATGCGCCGCATGGGCAGTTTGGTCATGACCTGTTCCATGAAACTCTTGTTCGCAAAAATACTGGTGGCGTTCATGTCGGTCTGGAACCAGCAGGGCGCCACGGCGTTCACCCGGATGCCGCGCGCGCCCCACTCGCACGCCAGCTCCTTGGTCAGCGCGGCGATGGCGCCCTTGGTCGAACTGTAGGCCGCGTTCCCACGGCCGGTGCCCAGCAGCCCGCCGCCGAGCGCGGACATGTTCACAATGGCGCCGTCACCCTGGGCGAGCATGATCTTGCCGACTTCCTTGCACATCCAGAAGGTGCCGTAGTAGTTCACTTCGGTCAAGCGCCGGACCTGCTCCGGCGTGATCTCAGTCGTCGGGACGCGGGCCGTGATGCCGGCGATGTTGACCAGGATGTCGATGCGGCCGAAATCCGCGGCGATCCGTGCGACCGTGCGTGCAACGGCGTGTTCGTCGGCCACGTCGCAGCCGTAGGCGCGGCACGTCCTGCCGGCGGCCTCGATCGTGCGACACGTCCCGTCGCATGAGTCGGCCTGGAGGTCAATGGCGGCCACATCGGCGCCATAGCCGGCCAGGCCGCCGGCCGCCGCTTGGCCCAGCCCGCGTGCGGCGCCGGTCACCACGGCAATTTTCCCCGAAAGATCGAACAAATCCGCTTGCATGTGTGCCTCCAGTCAGGTGATGGGATACCGCCCGAACTCCAGCGCCGCTTCGAACAGCGTCGCCACGTTGGCGGGCGGCACCAGCGGCTGGATATTGTGAACCGGGTTGAACACAAAGCCGCCGCCGGGCGCGAAATCCCGGATGCGCCGGCGCACTTCTTGCCGTACCTCGTCCGGCGTGCCGCGGCTGAGTACCTGCTGCGTGTCGCAGCCGCCGCCCCAGAACGACAGGTTCTTTCCGTATTTTTGCTTCAGCCGCGCCGAGTCCATGCCGGCGGCCGACACTTGGACGGGATTCAAAACATCCACGCCGATCTCGATCAGGTCCAGGATGAACGCATCCAGCGCGCCGCAACTGTGGTAGAAAATTTTGGCCTGGGTGTGGGCTTTGATGGTCTGGATGATGCGCGCCCACCGGGGTTTGACCAGGCGCCGGTACAGCGCCGGCGAGATCAGCGGGCCGGACTGGCCGGCGAGGTCATCGGCCGTGAAATGAATGTCTATGAGATCGCCGACTTCTTTAAGATAAAACGACTGGGCCGTGCAGATGGTGTCCGTCAGCCGGTCGAGGAACGCCACGGCGAATTCCTCATTCGCCAGCAGATCCATCATGCCCTCTTCCATGCCGCGCACACGGAAAAGCTGGTTCAGGAGGTCGTGGCCGCAGGGCGCCATACCGAACAAGGCCTTGTCCGTGCCGCTACGTAACGCTCGTACGCGATCACGCAGACCGGCATAACGGCCGCGATTCGCCGGATCCGGCCACGCCATGGCCTTCAGCGCAGCCAGCGATGGCTCAGACAGCGGGAATTCCCGCCAGTCAAAGTAGTGGCAGCCCACCGGTTTCTTGAGCGTGGCGCCAAAGTCATCCTTGAACGACACAGTGCCGTCGGGACTCGTGGTGAGCACCGGGGCCGGTGTGTCCAGCGGATTGGCAAAGACGGGGATCACGTCCACGCCAAACCGCTCCATCACATCCTCATCCACCACGGCCACCTGCTGGACAAATTCCAGCGTCTGGATGGGCTTCTCAGAAAGGACCAGATGCCGGCGCAGGGCGGCATACGTCGGGATGGCGATGGTCGAGACCACCGTGCCGCCGAGGTCGATCGGGACACGGTCCGGCTCTGTGTGAGCCAACGCCGTCAGCACTCGTTCGCGGGATTTCATAACCGGGGCTCCGGTCGCGGGCCGCTGCGGACTTTCAGCAGCAAGATCTCCGACATGTCCTGAGCGGGCAGCACGATCGTTACGCCTGCCCCGAGTTCCTTGCCTTGCATGATGCGGGTCGTGCCGGAGTTGACCCATGTCACCTCGTACACGACATCCTGTCCCAGCCCCCGGAGGGCCAGCACCTTCACCGACTCGCTGCACTTGCTGCGGAACACAAGGACTACCGCTTCACGCCCGTCGCGTGTGCAGAACTCAATGGCATCCCATGCATCGGCCGTCGTGGAAGGCGGCAAGAGGTGATACACGTCTTCGCGCAAGAGGCGCCGGTACTGCTTGTAGACCTTGAAGTTTCTCGCGAGGGCCTCGATGACCTCCGCTGGAAACAGCGAAACGCGCTCGCTGAGTTTGCCTTGCAGCGTTCCAACGCCGCACAGGCCCATCATGCGGCTGCGGACAACCGTGTCGAGGATGGCGGCGTCCTTGGCCCCTTCGCCGTTGAGGATCCAGGCGGTATTGTGGGCGGCCGGATAGACGTAGCTGGCGTGAATCTGCCCCTGGCGGACGCCCAGCGCGCTGGCGGTGGAATCCGACAGCCAGTGGGATGTCGCCGTGCGCGCCAACCCGTAATCCAGCCGGCTGGGATAGCCACACTCCTCAAGCATCAATTTTGGATATCGTTCGCGCAGGTATCGCCAGATTTCGTACTGGCCTTGCAATGCAGCCAACGCCCCATCGGTACTGCCGTGGCCATGGTCCGTACGGTTGCAGACGGGGCCAGGCAGGCCGGAGTTATCCCATTTGATCCAATCCAAACCATAGGCCTCGACGGCATCGCCCATGACCTTCTTGAGACGCTCCACCACCTTGGGATTGCCCGTGCAAATTTGGGTGATCGGCGACCAATCGGCATTTTGCAAAGAGATGTCCTGGTTGTCGCGTCTGGCCACGAAGTCCGCCGCGATCACCGTGCCGACGAGGGCGGCATCAACCACCTGCGGCGCGAACCACAGGCCGAATTTCATGCCGGCGGCGTGGACCTTCCGCGATATCGCTGCCAAGCCGCCGGGAAATTTCGCGTGATCCTCCTGCCCGTAATTGCCGACACCGGTGAACCAGTCACCCGACCCGTTCGTGCAGGAGCCGGCGTACCAGCTCGCGTCAACATAGAACAAGTCCACCCCGATTTTCGCGGCAAAGGGGATTTCCGCCAGGATCGCCGCTTCCACGCCCGTGGCATCCGTCGCCCAGATGTCATAGGCGACCCAGGGGAAGTCTTGCGGCAGCGGGGGCATGATCCGCCGCAAATAGTCGTGAAGGCCTCTCAATGAATCATCGATGTCCCCATGGCTCAACCCCAGAAAGACGCGCGGCGCGGCCAGCGATGCTTGGGGCGCCAAGTCACAGGCCTGCGTGTTCAGCCAGCATTGCACCAAGGTCTGCCCCTTGCCGGCGTGGGGCGCCACCCGCACTGTCCAGTAGCTTTCCCATTCGACGCCGATGAAAAGGACTTCTTTGGCTTTGGTGTTCTCGATGGCGATCCAACCGGCGGAGGCCGGGGCGTTCCACGCGCCGCCCGTGATTGTGGCCGGTACCGGGATGGTGTGCTTTCTGTAATCCTGGCGGTCGAGATAGTGGACAACAAGATCCTGCGGCCGGGCAGTCAATTGCATGTCAAGCTGCCCGAATGAACGGATATCCGGAATGGGGGCCGCGCCGGTATTCTTGAGTTGCGCCTGAAATTCAAGCACCTCATTGCCCGTTGCGCGGGTGATCATCCAGCTCAATTCCAAACCATCCTTGCGCACCCACCGGGCGGTCACGGCATCCGCACCTTGCTTGCCCGGACGAATTTCAGATGCCACCAACTTCACATCGCCGGGGCTGGCCACGGCGAAGAGCGCCTGGGTGTTTCCAATAACATAACTCGGACCAATGCCGGAGTTCGGCGCAACCCAGTTGTAGCCACTGCTTGCATTCGCGATGCGCGTGGCAACGATGCCCTGCTTCTCGACCGCCACGTCAAAGATGATACCGCGCGCCGGCGCTTGCAAGGCGGGCTTGGTTCCGGAACCTGGAGCCGCACCCCCGGCGGCGTCAAGCGTCGCCAGCATGCCCATGCCCATTGCCACAACGTGTGCCATAGATGTTCTCCTTGTCAATGCCTTCATATTAATACTTGACCTCTACGCTCACGGTATCTTTCAGATTGTGCAACGACACGACTTCCCTGGCCGCGTCAAAATCTTTCCATTTTTTCCCGTTGACAATTACTCCTCTGATCGGCGCAGACGTGGGATGGCGCAGGCGCAACCAGACTTCCTTGGGCGCGTTGCGCGAGGGCATCTTCACGGTGGCGGTTATCTTGCCGTTGTCCATGTCGGAGACGATCTCGTAGTCTACCAAACCAAAGTGCGTCGGCGCGTTCTTCACAGATATCTTTTTGCCCTGTGCCAACCACCCGCGCGGTGTGGCGCGCGCCAGCCACAGGTTCGGGCCATCTTCCATGACCAGCAGATTGCGGAAGCGTTCGAGGAAGGCGGCCTCCTCGAAAATTTTGTCCGCCGGGCCGCGGGTGGCATGCTCATTGAAGAGGTACCCATCGTTCGGCAGGATGTCGATGGCGTAGCAGTTCAAAAACGACCGGAGGAAGACCGGGACGTCATCACCGGCCAAGTGCATGTTCGCGGTGCGCTCCAGTCCGCCCTGATACTGCCAGCCGGCAAAGAACCAATCCCGTTGACCGACATTCTGATTCTCAAGGAGCAAGCGGTCCTCCAGCACATCGAGGTACCCTTGCACCCGCACATCGTTCAAGGGCAGGAGGCCCGCCGGGCTCATCAGCGCCGCCGCCGACTGAACCGTTTCCCAATAGAGGGGGCCGACATGCGCGCCGGAGCCATCCCGCTGCCAACCCCAGGCTCCCGTGGCCAACCCGCGCACGTAGCACGCGAATGGAATAATCGAATGAAAGGTTCCGTCACGAACCTGAACCACCGGCGAAAGCGCGATGGATCGCTCCACCGCCGCCCGCAGGTCTTTGCGATAGGCTTCCACCTCGGTCGCCAATTCCGCGCCCCCTTTCGGATCGATCACCGCCAGCGTGGCCGCGAGGCGCGCGACCGACGCCCAGTAGTAGGCTTCGCACTCATAGAACTGCATCCATAATCCGCCGCTGTCCGGCGTCACCTGGAGCGCCGGCTGCAGTCCCTTGCACCAGAGACGGTCGCCGCCTGGAACCAGACGCGCCAGCAGGCGGCGTTGCCGCAGCATCCATGCGGCGTTGGCTTTGATCCGCGGCGTAGCGGCTGCCAGCCATTTTTCGTCGCCCGTCATCCAGTAGTGCTCGGTCAGGGCCCAGCCGATGGAGCCTGGACCGAAAGCATGGACGCCATCCATCTGGCCGCCAAGACCCGGTGGACCCACCGCGTGCGTCAGGCATCCACGGCCCTCCGAGAAGAGGCCGGTGGGACGGCCAGGCAGCGCCTCCCCGTGATGGCCCGCTGAGTTGGAATCCAGCGGCAGAGACACCCATTGGTCGAATCCGTCTTCGGCCGCCTTGTGCGACCCCATCAGATCCAGCGCCGCGAGGATCATGTAGGTCTCGGCACCCAGAATGCCATAGGGATAATCGTTGAACCACAGCCGGCCGTTCTTCGGGTTTTTCTCGCAGTGCCGCACAAGATGCCACGCCCCCAGATTCCATTGGGCCGTCAAGCGCGCGGACGGGACATCCACCTGCATGGATGGTTCCGCGCCGACCGGCGGTTTGGGATGGGGCGGCAGAGTGCCGCCGCGCATGGCGGTGACCGCGCCCTCCCACGTCTGCTCTTCGTGGCCGCGCGTCTGCTGGCGGATGGTCGTCAGCTTTCTGGCTTGAAGTTCCTTGATGAACGCTTGTGCACTGGTGGCTTGCGAGGCCAGCGCAAAGGGAGGCAGCGAGGGGATCACGGGCGGGGGCGCCGTGGATTTCTCGGAATAAAAAAGCCATACGCCAGCATTGCCCTGGCCATCGGCGTGGGGATTCCCGGCATGCAGCGTGTTGGCCGTGTCCTGCGTCAGGTTCCAGATGCGCCCGCGCCCGCCCACCTCGGTGATGACCAGTTCGATGTTGATCGTGTCGCCCTGATGGTCGCCGTGGGGGCCGACGACCAGTGAAACCATGTCGCCGGGTGCGACGGTTACCTCGCTCAATTTCATCGCGGCGGCCGCGGCGGGAATCGTCTGAGCGCCGCTGCCGTCGGTCGTGCCATGGGCCAGATTCTTCCGGTCGGTCTGGGTCTCATGCGCAATCCACCATTCGATCCCGTTGCCGCCGCCTTGGGCATGGGCCACGCCGGCCTTGACCTTCACCTGGCCTTTGATGGGACTGCGCCACCCAACGGCCACATCGTATGCCGGCCCCGGATGCATGGCCAGACCTCGGGCCGGGATGTTAATGCCGAGCACTGAAACCGGTTTGCTCCCCGGATTGCCGCCGAACCAAGGCAGACTGTCGCTGCCCCACCCCACCAGATCCGTCGTGCCCGCGATGGAACTCATTTTTGTCGCCAACGGCATCCGCGGGACACGCAGGTCCGCTGCCGGTTTGGCCGGTGGGGTCGCCAGCTCCGAAGTGCGGCGGACAAAGAAGCCGAACTCTGGCGCGAGGATCGGCCCGTTTTCCAGATCGGCCGCCAGGAACGAGAAGTTGCCCGACTTGGTCCAGAGGGTGACAATGGTGCGCGCCACGTCGTCCGGCTGACTTGTGAAGGGTTGCACCTTCCGCCACTTCGACGTGCCCATGTACAGCAGGCTGAACTTGATACCGCGCCGGGCGGCGCCCTTGCCGACAGAGCGCCACGAATTGGCATTCGTTGCCGCGGTATGGCTATCGCCCTTGAGCGGGCGCAGTCCGGCTACCATGCCGTCATAGGTTTCGATGCGCCCGCCATAGTCCCTCGCGGCGTTGGTTTTGTCAAACCCCCATTCGAGTTCGACCTCCATTTTCTTCCAAGTATCCGCCACCAGCACCCGCACGGCGGGTAAAGCGCAGTCTGCGGCACGTTTGGCGCCGCCCACGCTGATGACGATACCGCACAGGTTCGCATTAAGATCATAGACATAGGTTTTCCCATCGTTGGCCAGGGCCGGCTTGCCGGGCTTCTGCACCGCCTTCAAGTTGTTCCACCACGAATTGGCGCTGCCCTGGCTATCCAGGGTCGTGATGGTCAATTCATCGGGCGCCGGCTGGGGTTTGGCTCCCGCGGCCCACGTCAATTCCAGTTTTTCCACGGGACGGACTTCCTCCCAGAGCAATCCGCACAATACCGGCTTGATCGCCGGCGCGTTCACGTCCACCGGTTGGTTGAGCGGCAATCCGGCGTGGCGCATGAGGGCAAACCAGCTTTCGGGTGGGTTCTCCCCGGCCTCGCGATCAGCCCGGTACTGATACGCGCTGGCGGCAATATCCGCAGGCTGCCCCACCAGTTTATCCAGGTCGCCTTCGGTGATGCCAGTCGCGGCTGCGCACCAGGCACAGGCGGGCAGAAGGACGGACAGGGCAAGCCCTGCGAAAACCGCCACGATAGTCTTGGCCGGATAATTAGTCATGAATGATGCATCCGTTGGATTAATTGTGGTTCATTGCCCGTTCAATGTTGCCGTGGCACCCGTGGCAGCCAGCATGAGTCGCTGTTCGTTGGCCTCTGCCCTGGAAAACTGATCCGCGATCCGCCCGCGGGCCAGCACGATCACGCGGTCGCAGAGCGCGAGCAGTTCGGGCAGTTCCGATGCCACCAAGACCAGGGCAAGGCCTTCACGCACCAGGCCCGTCATCATCGCGTAGATTTCCCTTTTGGCGCCGACATCCACTCCTTTGGTCGGCTCGTCCATCAAGAGCACCTGCGGTTTCGGGAACAGCGCCTTGGCCAGAAGCACCTTCTGCTGGTTGCCCCCGCTCAGGTTGCGGACCGGCGTCTGCACCGACGCCGCCCGGATGGCAAGGCGCTCCTGAAACGCCAGCGCATGCCGCGTCTCAAGCTTGTCGCGGAGCAAGCCGCAGCTTGAGACGGCCTGCAAGTCGTGCAGGGTTACATTCTCGCGGATGCCGAAGTTGAACAGGAGCCCGTGCTTCATGCGGTCATCGGTGACCAGGCCAATGCCGTGCGACTTCGCCCGGCGCGGGCTCGTCGCCGCCACCTCGGCTCCGGCGATCCAGATGCGGCCTGCATGTGGCATTAGTCCGTAAAGGGCGCACAGAACCTCGTGGCACCCGGAGCCGAGAAGACCATACAGGCCAAGGATTTCGCCGCGGCGCACACAGAAGCCAAGGCCCTCAACCACGTTGCGGTTTCTGACCTGCGGGTGCGGCACAATGAGGTTTTCAACCCTGAGTGCCGGCGGGCCTTCAAGGACGGCGGATGCACGGGCCGGGTAGAAACTATCCATGCGCCGCCCCACCATGGCTGTGACAATCTTTTCCGCGTCGAATGCAGCGCGGTTGAAGTGCGCGGCCTGCGCGCCGTCGCGCAGGACGGTGGCGGCATCGGCCAGATCGAGAACTTCAGCCAGCCGGTGGGATATGAAAATGATGGTCACGCCCTGGGCGCGCAATCCCCGCAAGCAGGCGGACAGGGCTTCAGTCTCGTTTTTGTTCAGGCAGGAGGTCGGCTCATCCAGCACCAGGACGGCGGGATTCATAACCATGGCCCGGGCGATCATCACCAATTGCCGGCTGCCCGCGTTGAGGGACGCGACTTGCACGCCGGGATCAAGCCTGACCTGCAAGCGCTCCAGGATGGCGGCCGCCCGTGCATGCAGACGAGGCCAATGGATCACGGCGTGGCCGCGGGGTGCCCAATGCCCGACAACTATGTTCTCCGCCACGCTCAAATCCTCGAGCAGGGCGACCTCCTGCGGGACGTACCCGACCCCTTTGCCTTGGGCGTCATGCGGCGCGTGGAACTGAACCGGCGTGCCGTTCAGGAGCACCTGCCCTTCATACGAGCCTGCGGGATAAATGCCGTTCAGAATTTTGACCAGCGTGGATTTGCCGGCGCCATTCTCGCCCAAAAGCGCATGCAGGCTTCCCTTGGCAACCCGGAAACTCATCTGGTTGAGGGCGGTGGTGCGCCCGAACCGCTTGGTGATGCCCCGCATCTCGACGGCATAGGCCGCCGGCCCGGATGGCGCCCTCGCGGGCGGATCAGTTGCCATATATGCGGAGTTGTTGGCGTCGTCCATGATGCACCTCAGCGCTTCAGCGCGGCCTCCACCTTGTCCAGCAGGATGTAGTAGGAATCCACCTTGTCTTTTTTGATGAACGGCGCAGGCAGCTTGGTCCACCAAGGAATCTTCTCCCCCTTGAGCACCTTGTCCACCAAGCCCACGGATCCATAGGCCTCTTCCCAAAGAGGTTGCCCTATCACCGCGAACAGTTGCCCCCCTTTGACCAGATCCAGATTCACGCGGGTGTAGTCCAGGCCGACTGCAACAATCTTGCGACCGGTTTCTTTCTGTGCGCCTGCCCATGTGGTGGGCCCGCCGCCGGTCGTCGAGAACGCGGCAACCACATTCTGGTTGGCCTGCAGCATCGAGACCGCCTTGGAGATCGCCTTCGGCGCGTCGAAGCCCTCCTCCTGCGGATCCAGAACCACAATGCCGGGATACCGCTTCTTCATTTCCTGGGTAAACGACGTGGCAACCATGTTCTCGGTGCTGTTGAAACTGCCCTGTGTAATAGCCACGGTGCCCGTGCCGCCCAAGGCCCGGCCTATTTCGCCAGCCGTCTCCCGGGCATACGCCAGCGGGTCGCATCCGATGATGCCCGTGGCGCCGGGCACGGATCCCTCCGGCACGGGAAAGTGCGGTAGAATCACCGGAATACCGCGCTTCGCCACGCGCTCGATCAACGGGTTCCAGGCCGGATTGCCGGTCCATATCACCATGCCGGCCACATCACCGGAAGCCAGCATCTGCTCGGCCAGCGCGATGGTGCCGCCGATGTCCACGGTGTCTGTCCCCACAATTTCCGCGCGATATCCCAGATCCTTGCAACCCTCGGCGAACGCGATCTGGGTGAGTTGGTGAACGGGATGCCCCTTGAGCGGCTGAACCCAACAAATCCGTTTTGGCGTGGCGACCGTTCTCTTGTGTGGGTCGCCGGACGATGTGCCGGCACCGCAGCCGCCCAGCAACAGCGTGGCGGCCAGAAACCAAAACCAACCCATGATGCATACCTTGCGCATGTCTCCTCCTCTTTTGTTTCCTGACGGCGATTGCGCGTCCGCCTTGTGTGGCGTATTTCGCAGGGGGCGTGTCATTGGGACGAACGCCACCTGCGCCGCAACACATCAATGCCGACCGCGCTGATCATGATCACTCCGGTCGCCACAGTCTGCCAGTGCGTGTTGACCCCGGTTACCACCAGCCCGCTGCGGACTACCTGCATCAATACCAATCCGAAAAACGTGCCGGCCACCGTGCCGACACCGCCGAAGAGACTGACGCCGCCAATGACGACGGCCGCGATGACGTCAAGTTCCCAGCCGACACCAATCTCGGGCTGCCCCACGTTGATCTGCGCCATGAGCAGCATCCCGGCCAGACCGGCCAGCATGCCGGTAAACACAAAACAGGCGCCCTTGACCATGCCGGTCGGGATGCCGGCAATCCGCGCCACTTCACGGTTGCCGCCCACCGCGTAGATCATGCGGCCTGGCACTGTCTTGCGCAGCATGAAATCGCCCGCCACCACCAGAAAGACAAACACCAGAAAAGCCCAGGAGAGGCCCAGCGGCTCGGCGCCACCAAATACCTTGAGCGATGCCGGAAGCGGATACACGGGATAGCCCTTGCACAGCAGATAATTCAAGCCCCGGGCTATGTAGAGCATGCCCAGCGTGGCGATGAACGCGGGAATGCGCAGCGCGACGGTCACCACGCCATTGATGGCGCCCATCGCGGCGCCGACCAGCATGCCGCCCGCAACGCCTACGGCCACCGGGCAGCCGGCTTCCTTCATCAGCCACGCGGAAGCCACCGCGCTGAGTCCGGCCACTGCTCCGACCGAAAGGTCTATCTCGCCGGCCACCATCAACAGTGTCTGCCCGACACCGATCACCCCCACAAACGCCATGCCGCGCAGCATCGCCGCCATGCTGTCCGGATGCAGGAACGACGGGCTGAGCGTCTGGAATATCGCCGCAAAGACAACCAGCGGCATGAGAATCCCGACTTCGGGCAGGCTCATCATGTGCCGGAGCCGCCTCATGGGTGGAGCTCCGCCGCGTGGCGCCGGGTCGCTGCCCCACCCGCCGTGCCGCAGAAATTCAAACCGATGCCCGGCAAAATGCTCACGCGCTTGAAAAAACGAAAACTCATGTCAGTTTCCCTTGTGTAGCTGCTGCAAGCGTATCTCAGTGCTCTTGTCAGAAAGCCAATGTTCCGTGTAATTGTACTTAAAAGCCAGTTTCACTGGGATGCGTGCTACTTGAATCACGCCCTCCAATGACACCGCGCGCGCCCGCAACCCCAAGGCATGAAGCGCGCGAATTGTGCTCTTGTCAGGCCCGCACAGGAACCAGGCGTCGCTGCGCGACAGCGCGTGTGCCACAAGGTCGCGCTCGCCCGCATCCATCAAGTCAGACAGATCATAACTTTGGTTTTGTGCTATGCATTCCATCGGCGTCACATTGTGCACTCGTGCCGTCTCCCGCACCAACTCCACGTCTTTTTGATTTGCTTTACTGCCCGTGCCGAGTTCCTGAACGCACTCGGCCACGGTCGCGACCTTATACCGGGCCGCGATGGCCTTCCAGCAATTGACGCGCAGCGCCTCAATCATGGCGTTGGTGTCAATTAGCAGGACATCGCCGGGCTTGATCATCGGAACAGCCAGTTCACAGGTCAAACGGCACTTTGCAGCCGTACTCTTTTAGTAAAGCGGCAAGACCAGCAAGGTCGGTCTCGACCAGTTGCGCCGCGCGCCGCGCGCTGATGCAGCCCTCGTCCAACGCGCGATATAGCCGCTCGACAAACTTGCGCGAGAACAACAGCGGCGGCGGCACCTTGCGTTTCGGCTCGCCGTTCGCCACCAGCCGCTTGTCGTTGATGTTGCTCAGTTCAACTTCCGTCAGCCAGGTCAAGTATTTCAGCCGCCACTTCAGCGCACGGGCCGTGACGTTAAACACGGTGGCCGTGCGATTCAGCCAATCATGCAGATCGGTGCTGCCGCGCTTGTCCCAGCGCCGGCGTAGTTCCTGCTCGGGCATCAGCAGCGCGCCGGCGAAGTTGTCGGCAAGCTGTTCGATTCGCTTTGCGGCATAACCGCGCGGCGCATCGCGGTCTTCACGCGCCGGCGGCATCGTGTCCCATGTCAAAAGATGAAACAGCTCGTGCGCCAGATCAAAATTGCGCCGGCCTACGCATTCCCCGCGGTTGATCAGAATTGTGTCAAGGTCTGCCAGCCGGCACGCGGCGCCCGACACACCGTCCGCCGCGAAGTACAGCACCAGCACATCCAGGCGCGCTTCCGTCATGTCAGCAAGGCGCACGGCAGGCACATCCCCCAACTGCCACTGCTTGACCAAACCTTCCGCCACGGCCCACGCCTCTTCATAACTGCTGCGCGCCGTGAGGGTCAAACGATAGCCGAGCGATTTGCGTGGCTGGCCAAGCGCGTAGCCGAGCCGGCGGTAGGTGGCAATCCAGCGACCAGCCCGTTCCTCGAATTCGTTCAGCCCTGCCAGCGCAATCTCCCCGGCGCGAAACGAAAACGTGCCTTCGCCAACCAGCCGGCAATTGTCGGTGAAAAACTCCAAGTCGTGACCAGTCGCCTGCATGAGTGCCAGCAGCTCATCAGCCGACAATTTGTGCTGGCCGTTCTCGACCATAGAGAGCGTCTGGCGATCCTTGAAGCGCAGTGCCTTGGCCAGTTGCTCCTGCGACATCCTGGCCGACTCGCGCGCATAGCTGATCCGCCGGCCAAGCTCACTCTGGAACTGTGTCTCATTACTCTGCATGACTCCTCTCCCGCATGTCTAGTCAATTAACCTTGCTTGTTCATGAGCAAAGCCTTCATCCATCCTTTGAACCTATTATAGCATATATGTTACACAATTGCAAGATATGCTTGCATATTCTTGTTTGCAATCATTCGCTGCTGTTTTGTGCCACCCACTGCTGCTTCTGCCGCCCCGCTCCTTTACACTGCATACCGAATACTGCATACCGAATACCGAACACGGCGGGCGCAGCCGCGCCGGGGATTTCTCTGCCGCTGCGCTCATCCGCTGCACCTTGCCATTGGCCTCATGCATCGGCATCACCAAACTGCTGCCACGCTGGCTTGGCCAGTCCCGTCCCGCCACAGGCGTGCATGCGTTTCACTATTCCTTGAACTCCGGCGCGGGTGGCAACTGCCGCGGCTTACCCGCGAACAGCGGGGTCCCGGTCGGTGCCGGGTCGGATGCAACCACCATGTTGCCCAGCCATGCGAACGTGACGCGCAGGTCCGGCGCACAATTGGGCCACAGCCCGCGCACCTCCTGGCTGAACCGGATGAGCGGGTAGGCGATCGTCAATTCGTCGCCGGGCTTGGCATCCTTGAACGCGACATAGGCGCCCGACCATGTGACGGGAATCGCCTTGGCACCGACAAAGGCCCGCACCTGGTCGCGCGGTGCCCAGTGCGGCGGCCGCAAGAAGAAGCTGTCCTTTACCCCGGCCTTCACCGTTATCTGGCCCTTGTCCGGAAAGAACGACACCACCCGGCCCCATTGCGAATCCCGCGCGAAGCATAGATTCACATAGACGCCCGCGGGTCCCAGCGCCGACGTGTCCAGCCGGGTGATGGTGTTCTGCCAGGCGGTGTAGATGGCGCGCATGCCTTCCGGGGCGCAGCAACCGAACATTTCAAAACCGGAAGCGCCGCCCAGCAGGGCATTCTCGTAGTCGTTCAAGCCCGAGCCGCCAATGATCCCGCCTTGGAACTTCTCCAGTTCCTTCAACCCCTTGCGGATGTTTTCCCCGCCGGCGGCTTGATTGAGCCGCCGGTAGTGGTTTTCGAATGCCGGGGTGATAATGAACTGGAGGTTGCTGATGTAGTTGCGCAGGTAACGTTCGGCATAATCAAAATATTCGGGATGCCCGGCCCGCGCAATCAAGGCCGCAATGGAAATCATATCCGAGATCGCGCAGGTCTCGTTGCAATTGTCAGGCCCGGCCGGGAACCAACCTGTCCCGGTTCCACGGTCAAGCAGCCAGCCAAAAGCACCGTGTGCGAAATCGGCATACTTTTGCCCGCCCGTAACAAGGCCGAGGTGCGCCACACCCCACACGGCATGCATTGTGGCATGCGAATGCGGTCCAAAGTCAAACCCGCCCGAAGGGACACCGTGTTCGTTGAAGCGGATGCCGCCGGGCTGGCAATTGTCCAGCATTCCCTGGGCATAGGACTTCGCAAACTCCAGACCCTCGGGATCCTGGGTAGCAAGGTAATAGGTTACTAACGACTCAACGATTGGCGCCGGTTGCGCATTCCAGCCGTTCGGTACGACCGTGCCATCACCACGCAAGCCGCCCATGCCGCACGCGAACCAGCATCTGTTCTTGCTATCCCAGACCGCCAGTTTTTTCAACGCCAGCATTACTTTCTTGGCGAGCATTTTTGACTCGGGATTGCCAGTTCTCAGGTAGTCTTCGGCGAGACTTTTCAGAATCTTTGTCGCACCCCAGATATGAATGACCCGGTCTTTCGCTGCATACTGCGCATGGATGTCTCCCTCATTGAAAGATCCTGGAGCAGACCAGACCCGGCCATCGGGGCCAATGTATTCCCGGATTCGTTTATGAAAAGCTGCTTCGACGTTTTTGCCATTTTCCGACCCGCTGATCTCGCGCATGTAATACCACTCCCAGTCCATGCGCGCGTCGGTGTCGCAGGATACCACCGGGTCCTGTCCAGCAGGCACGGGCGGGCATTGCAGCGGATGGCATTGAAAGACCGGCTCGTAGTTTAATTCCGGGCGCGGGGTGCGGATCAGGTAGTTCATCGCCCATGCCGCCATGCGTTTCAGCTCGATGTCCTGCGCGGCCGGAGCCGCCGGCAACAGCGCAACTTTCGCGGACGCTTCAACCGCCACACTTACGCCGCTGATCTTGCCGGACAATCCTTGAATCATGGGGGGAGCTCCATTTTTGTTTTGATCGTTGGTCGTCTTGTCGCCGAGGGCCACGGCGCAAAGAGCGACCGCAAACGCGGCACAGGAAAATTCCTGGATCATGAACGCCGGGGCTTTCGTTGGTACATGACGAGCTCGCTGGTCAATGCGCTGTCCAGCGCGATGGGCAGGCCGTTGAGCGCCAGGTCGCGGCCGGACATGCGGAAAACTTGCGAGCCGTTGTCGAGGGTCACCTCGTAGTCGGCGCCGACGTCCACGCCGCGCAGGCGAAGACGATATTCGGCCGTGCCGCCAGTCAGCTTGAAGACGCCGGCGTAGCCGCGGGATCGGTCGGCCGCAGCGTATTCCAACACGCACCACTCAGCCGGCTTGAAGAGCCCGATATCCGGCGTGTGGTGATAGACGATTGGATGTCCCGCCAGCACGGGCCGGCAAAATCCTTTGTGCAGGCCGATATAGCGGCGGGCTTTTTCGAAATATTCGGTGGACCGATCGGCGCATTGCGAGCCGAAGCCCACATAAACCGGCACGGCGAACAGCGTGACGCGCAAGTGCGTGTCGAGGTCGGCAACCTGATGGGCGTGCTGGATGTGGTTGTGATAGTAGACAATCGCTTCCGGCGGGATGAACAGACTCAGGCTGTTGATGGCGCGTATGCTGTAGGGCATCACGCTCCAGTCGGATTCACAGTGGTAGTGGAAGCGCGCGGCCATGCCGAGATCGCTCCGGCCACCGCCGCCGGCGCAGTTCTCGAGGCACACGTTCGGGCATTCTTTGCGCACGCGGTCATAGGCCTTGTGGACGGCCTCGCTGTGCCGCCAGAATTCGCTTTCTGCAAAGCCGTCGCGGAGGGTTTGCCCGCCTTCACCGGTGCTCACGTTGTAGTCGAGTTTATAGAAGTCGAGCTTGAAGCCCTTGATGATCTTGAGAATCGAGTCCTCAAAATACTTGGCCGCGGCGGGGTTGGCGAGATCCAGCGTCTCGGCGCATGCCCGGCCGTCATCGGTCTTGAGGATCCAGTCCGGGTGCTTCTCAAACAGGCGCGTTTTCTTGGAAAGCGCCTCGGCTTCATGCCACAGGCCGAACAACATGCCCTTTTTGTGCGTGTGGTCGCGCAGGCCTTTCATGCCGCCGGGCAGCCAGTCGCCTTCAAACCAGTCGCCGCGGTTGTCTCCCCAATCGGCGAAGCTATCGCCGTACCAACCGGCGTCCACCATGAACGCTTCGACGCCCATTTCGGCGGCGATGTCGATCTCCTTCTTGATCCAGTCGCCGGGCTCCTCCACGACGCGGCCAGCCAGCGTATACATCGCCCTGCCTTTGGGGCGGGGCGGGATGACGCTTGCGCGCATGTGCCGGTGCCAGTGCCCGACGGCCTCATCGAACGAGCCGTGCAGGGGGCCAAGATGGACTTCGGGGCTCGTGACGGTTTCACCGCCCGCGAGCATGCGCAAAGGCGCGGGTGCCAGCGGCCCGATGCGGAACGAAAGCAGCGCCGCGTGGCGGTAGGCGAACTCGGCGAAGAAGTTGCCGCCCCAGGCCAAGCCCATGAAGAAGAGTTCGCCCGTGGCTTCGTTGCGCAGAATGTAATAGGGCGATCCCCAGCAACGGCCCGCCTGCGTCCGCTCGATGCGGAAGTTCTCCGGCGGCAAGGGTTGCCAGACGAGATTGCCCTCGTGACCCCAATCTTCACTGGCCAGATAACCGAGGGTGAACTTTGACCGGCCCTGCTCGTCGAACGCGGGATTGACGTTCGTGTGGTGGCGGGGCTGTGCGGTGTTCGTGTTCCAGAGCACCCCGGACCAAGGAGAGATGCTGCCGAGCGCGGCCGGCGCCTTGCCCGTGTTGCTGATTTCAAGATAGCGCGCGAACACGGCTGAGCCGTCCAGTCGCGTGACGACCTTCACCGTAACCGGGCGAACTTGATGCTGTAATTCGATCACGGCCTCCGTGGTCCCCGGCCGCTTCCCCAAGCGACGGGACGACGCGATCATGTCCCAGCGATTGTGCAGAGATTGTCCGTCGATCTCCAGTTCGAAGGCCTGCAGAGGATGTTTGAGGGAATCCAAACCAGGCAGATTGGGAATGACACTCTCGCGGTGGACATGGCCGCTGGCCGACCAATAGAGGCCGATCCAGCGACCGTGTTCCAAGGCTTCCTCGCACACAGCGGTGGCGGAGACATACCGCGCAGTCGGCCGGTTGCCGGCCGCGTGGAACGCGATGTCAATGGCATTGGATGGCACACTGTGGCGAACGCGTTTTCGAGTCATCGAAGATCCCCTATTAACCGTCTGATAATAAAATCGCCATCTCTGAAAGATGGCGCGCAGCTGTGGCGCGCAATGTGTGAATGCCCGTCATGCGTGGTTCGCTGTGTTCTCGCGCACGGCGGCAATGTTGTCAATGACTTTACGGATGGCAGCCACAACCGCCGGCATGGCGGACTCGTCCGCCAACAGCAGCGTGTGAAACAGCCAGACCGTATCGCGCACGACCTCCTCGCACACGGGACAATGTACGGCGGTGTAGTCCGGCACGCCGCCATAATACGGGCACGCCAGCGGACAGCCGGCCGGCCCTGGTTGCGCGCGCTCGGTAAAGAGCGGATTGCGATACAGCGGGCGATCATAGCCGATGCTGCTCGGCACACCCTCCGCGCGCAAGGCGCTAATGAATTGCTCTTTGCTGACGCGCAAGCCGGCGCAGTCGAGCCGAAACGGGTAGAAATGATAGCCGCGCCGGGTCATGCGCGGTTCCGGCTGCATGATCGTGATGCCGGGCAGGTCGCGCAGTCCCGCGTCGAGCAGGGCGGCATTGCATGCGCGGCGCGCGGTCTGTGCCGGCAGGCGCGTCAGTTGCGCTGACAGCAGCGCGGCCTGAAATTCGGTCATGCGCAAGTTGCTGCCGAGTAGATGATGCTCGTACCACGGTTTGTCTTTGATGCGACCGCAATTGGTGAACGAGCGACAGCGCTCGGCGAACCCGGCATCGTCGGTCAGGACAATACCGCCTTCGGCGCTGCTGATGTTTTTCGAAGCTTGGAAACTGAACACGCCGCAGGTGCCGAGCGCGCCGGTGCCCTTGCCGCTCCAGGCGCTGCCCCACGAATGGCAGGCATCCTCGAGAATGGCCAGCGCATGCGTGTGCGCCAACGCGTGCAGACGGTCCATGTCGGCAACATAGCCGCCCAGATGCACGGGGATAATGGCGCGCGTGCGCGGCGTAATGCGGCGCGCAACATCGTCCGGGTCAATGCACAGCGTGCGCGGCTCGATATCGGCAAAGACAGGAATGGCATTGACGCGCAGCACCGCGCTGGCGGTCGCCAAAAAGGTGTACGGCGGCACGATGACTTCATCACCCGCGCCAATGCCGAGCGTCAGCAGTGCGGCTTCGAGCGCGGTCGTCCCGCTGGTGGCGGTGATGCCGTGCTGCGCATCCTGAAACGTGGCGAAGGCGGCCTCGAACGCGCGCACGCGCTCACCATACCACCACTGGCCGGACTCGAGCACGTCGCTGAGCGCACGCCGTTCGAGGTCATCCCAGACCGGCCAGGTTGGCCACGTGCCCGTCCATGTCTTCGGTCCGCCCTGTAACGCCAGTTGCGCCATGCTGTATTCTCCAACAGTTAGCGCGGCACGGTTCGTGCCGCTGAACTTAGTGTGTACCGCCACCGGTTTCCCGGACGCGGTTTTGCTTTAACTACATTGTAAGCATTTTGACATATTCTCCGCGAAATTGCAGAGGGTGCTTCATCAGCTTCGCGGACCCATGCTTACGGGGTGGTGGCGCTGCTGATCTCGGGCGTGCCTTTGCCGGGCGCGAAGGCGCGCGTGATGGTGATCGAATCACTGCCGACCGTGCCGTTGACATTGGTACCACTGACGGTCAGCAGATTGCCGCCGAACTGCAGCGGAATGCCAGTCACCTGCCAGAGCGCGGTGGCGGGAAACGCGCCGCTACCGCCGCGTTCATTGATCCACTGCATCGTGCCAACCACGTTCACCATGGTGCCGCCAATGGCAGTCGTCGCGCCAATTACGGTGCTGATGTTGTTGGTGATATCAACCAGCGGTGCGGTCGCTCGCGGCACATGGAAAATGATGCGATTCCAGGTGTGATCCTGCAGCACAAACAGCGGGCCGTCAAAGAAACAAAACGAGGGCTGGCCAAGATAGGTGTTGATGATATGCGTGGGCTGTGGATTGGCGCCGGTCTGCGGCGTGGGGTAGAAAAACAGGTGCATGCCCTGGGGCGTGTCGTAGGTGTCGTCGGTCAGCACCATTTCGTTGGCGCTGTTGAAGGTCAGGGTGATCGGCGTGTTGGGCCGATTAGTGACGACATAGTCGCGGGTGGTGGTGAGCGTCGGCTTGCAGATGACTGCATCGGCCGCCGTGTTCGGGAAGATCGTGCCGCCGACCGGGTAGGTATGGGCTGCGTTAAAGCGCACGACGCGGCAATTGCCGGCATTGTCGACGCGGCCCTCGTAGCCGGAATCAACGACGTACAAGTTGCGGTAGTTGTCCAAAAATACCTGTGACGGACTGGCCATGTCGGTCGCGTCGACGGTGAAAGGACCACGTTCAGCAAGATTCTCGATGTACTTGCCTTTATTTCTCAGGCCGCCAGTCTTGTTGGTCTGGCCGAGCACGAGATCAATCCGCGGGATAGTGGCAAACGGATTGTTGATGCGCAAAACGCGTACGCCGGGTTTGCCAGCCGAGTACGGTTGCGCGATCCACAGCACATTGCTGACCGGATCATGGCACAGGCTGCCGAAAGGCATCGGCGCGCAATCGCTGTTGTCGTCCGCCCACTTGAGCTGGTTGGCTTGGTTGCCGTCAATCGTTTTGAAGGGGGCGTAATCGCGCCCGCCGCTGGTAATCGGCAAATGAAACATAAACAACTTCCCGTCGGCGGTCACAAACAGGACATTACTACTGGCATGCAGAAAGTTGGGGAAACGGCCTTCAAAGGTGCCGCCGGGTTCGCTCTTGTCCATGGCCGACTGGCCAATGATAACATCAGCTGACTGAAAGTTGACCGCTGCCGGATAGTTGGTCCAGACCAGGATGCGATAGCGGTCGTGCACGAACAGTTGGTTCTTCCAGCGTGCCATGCCGTAGTTGTCCCACGACGTGCGGCCACTGGTTTCGTTCATGCCTTGCTTCATCATCTCGCCATTGGACCGGACGTGGCCATCAGCATTGCGCGTGATCGGCAGAGGAACGCGGACGACTTTGTTGTAGCCGCCAAAGCTGGTGAAATACAGATTGGTCTGGGCGTCAACGCTGATGCTGCCGTCGGGTTGCCCGAAGTCGGCTACGGATCCGTCCGGGCGCACATACTTGCCGATGCCCAAAAAGGTGGTCGGATTTGGTTGGCCAACGCAATCCAGCGCTTGGCCGGTGACATGGTTGAATTTGACGATGCGACTGTTGGCGCCGTCGGCGACCCAGACCACGTTCGAGTCGAACGGATCAAGGCAGAAGCCCCTCGCCCAACGCAGCAGGTTGGTGCCGAACTCGTTCGTCTGGCAGAACGCGCGGTTGGCGCGCATGCCGTTCGAGAAGGGCGGGCGGAAAACCACGATACGCGGGCCGAGGAGCGGGTTGTCAAAGCCGATCTTCTTACAGTCACTTCGGCCGTCGAGAACAAAGACCTCGTGCGTCTGCGGGTGTACGCGCACGCCGCTCGGCTGATACATTTGGTTCAGCCCCGTGCCGCCGCCATTGTCGGTAAAGGTGGCCTGGCCAAGCACCAGCGTGGCGGTCTTGGCGCCATTGGTGAAACAGAGCACGCGGCTGTTGCACGTGTCGGCGACCCAAATGTTGCCGTCCGCATCCACATCCATGCCGGAGGAGTAGGCGTCCTGGGTGTACAGTGTACTGGCACTAGGGGGCGGCGGCGTGTGCGTGTTGTCAGGCGAGCGGTTGGTGAACGTGGCCTGGCCCCAGACCTCATCCGCAATCTGATCGGTTGCGAACGGATCACTATACTTGAGCACGCGGTTGTTGCACAAATCCACCAGATAGAAATTGCCGGCGGCATCCGTCGCCATCATGCCGGAGCGTGGTGATTCGGAAGTGCTGCTGACAAACGGATAGGACATCAGCGCGAGCGTCGCGGCGGTCGGCGGCAGAAACTGAGTGCTGTTGCCGTTGGCGGAACCGACGTCCCACATGCCCGGTTGGCCGATGACGATGTCCGCACACGGATACGGGCCGTTTGGGAGCGTTGCCGGCTTCCAACCGTTGAAACCAAGGATGCGATTATTGGCTGCGTCAAACAGATAAATGCGCGGGGGATTCTTACTGGTGTCCACATGGACGCCGCCGATGTGTGCACCGGCATACGGCACAATCCGATTCAGCATGATTTCCTCCTGCCGCGTCGTGCCGAGATACTTGCTGATGGCCAGATCCAGCGCCGGCAAGGGCGTGGCGGCGAAAGCAGCGGATGCGGCAAACGAAAAAGCAGTCACTGTGGACAGTGCCGAGCGATGATGTTGCATATTGGTACTCAGGTGTAATGTTACTATAGACTCACAGTTATACAAAAAAACGGCATGTGCGCATGCTCAGTAATGTCGATGCCAGCAGAGCGAGAAAAACGCCTGGCTCCGGCACGCCGTTCTGTTGCAGCGTGATCGAATCACTGCCAACAATGCCGTTGACGTTGGTGCCGCTGACGGTCAGCAGATTGCCGCCGAACTGCAGCGGAATGTCAGTCACCTGCCAGGGCGATGTTGCCGGAAACGAGCCGGCGCCACCGCGTTCATTAATCCACTGCATTGTGCCAACCAAGTTCACGTTGGTGCCGCCAATGGCAGCCGTCGCGCCAAACACGGTGGTGATATTGTTGGTGACATCAACCAGCGGTGCAATCGGGCGCGGCACATGGAAAATGATGCGATTCCAGGTGTGATCCTGCAGCACAAACATCGGGCCGTCAAAGAAACAAAACGCGGGTTGGCCAATATACGTGTTGATGATAGACGTGGGCTGTGGATTGGCGCCGGTCTGCGGCGTGGGATAGAAAAACAGGTGCATGCCCTGGGGAGTGTCGTAGGTGTCGTCGGTCAACACCATTTCGTTGGCGCTGTTAAAGGTCAGGGTGATCGGCGTGTTGGGCCGATTGGCGTCGAAGTAGTTGCGGGTGGTGGTGAGCGTTGGTTTGCAGATGGCCGCATCGGCCGTCGTGTTTGGGAAGATATTGCCGCCGACTGGATAAGTGTGGGCCTCGTCAAAGCGCACGACGCGGCGATTGCCGGAATTGTCAATGCGGCCCTCGTAGCCGGAATCAACGACGTACAGGTTGCGATAGTTGTCGAGAAAGACCTGCGATGGATTCGCCATATCCGTGGCGTCAACGGTGAACGGACCGTCTGGCTCAATGTACTTGCCTTTGTTTTTCAGGCCACCGGTCTTGTTGGTCTGGCCGAGCACGAGATCAACCAGTGGGATGTCGGCAAATGGATCGTGGATGCGCAGGACGCGCGCGCCGGGACAGTCGTCACCTACATGATTTTGCGCGACCCACAGCACATTGCTCACCGGATCATAGCACACGCTTTCGAAAGGAACCGGCGCGCAGTTACTGTGGTCGTCAGCCCACTGGAGTTGATTGGCCTGATCGCCGTCAATCGTTTTGAATGGGGCATAATAGCGCCCGCCGCTGGTAATTGGCAAATGAAACATAAACAGTTTCCCATCGGCGGTCACAAACAGGACATTGCTGCTGGCATGCAGAAAGTTGGGAAAGCGGCCTTCAAAGGTGCCGCCGGGTTCGTTCTGATCCATGGCCGACTGGCCAATGACCAGATCAGCCGACTGAAAATTGACCGCCATCGGATAGTTGGTCCAGACCAGGACGCGATAGCGGTCGTGCACGAACAGTTGATTGTTCCAACGCGTCATGCCGTAGTTGTCCCACGACGTGCGGCCGCTTATTTCGTTCATGCCTTCCTTCATCATCTCGCCGTTGGACCAGACGTGGCCCTGGGCATTGCGCGTGATGGGCAAGGGAAAGCGGACGACTTTGGTGAGGCTACCAAAACTGGTTAGATAGAGATTGGTGTGGGCATCAATGCTGATGCTGCCGTCGGATTGCCCGAAGTCGGCCTCGGAGCCGCCCGGGCGCACATACTTGCCGATACCAAGGAAGGTTGTCAGATTTGGCTGGCCGATGCAATCAAGCGGCTGGCCGGTAACATGGTTGAACTTGATGATGCGACAATTACCGCCGTCGGCGACCCAGACAATGTTCGAGTCGAACGGATCAAGGCAGAAGCCACGCGACCAACAGAGCAAGTTGGTGCCGAACTGGTTCGTCTGGCTGAACGCGCGGTTGGCGCTCATGCCGTTTGAGAACGGCGGGCGGAAAACCATGATGCGCGGGCCGTAGAGCGGTTCACCGTCGCTTTGGCCGTCGAGGACGAAGACTTCGTGTGTCTGCGTGTGCACGCGCACGCCGGTCGGATGATTCATTTTGTTCAGCGCCGTGCCGCGGCCGTTGGCGGTGAAGGTGGACTGGCCAAGCACCAGCGTGGCGCGCGTGGCGCCGTTGGTGAAGCAGATCACGCGATTGTTGTCCGTATCGGTGACCCAAATGTTACTGTCCGCATCCACATCCACGCCGGAGGAGTAGGCACCCTGGGTGTTCAGTGTATAAGCACGGGTGGCCGGTGGCGTGTGTGTGTTGTCAGGCGAGCGGTTGGTGAACGTGGTCTGGCCCCAGACATCGTCCGCAATCTGATCGGTCACAAACGGATCAATATACTTGAGCACGCGGTTGTTGCATAAATCCACCACGTAGAAATTGCCGGCGGCGTCCGTCGCCATCATGCTGGAGCACGGGGATTCGGAGACGCTGCTGACAAACGGATATGCCATCAGCGCGAGCGTCGCGGCGGTCGGCGGCAGAAACTGGGTGCTGTTGCCGTTGACGGAGCCGGCGTCCCACAGGGCCGGCTGGCCGATGACAATGTCCGCCTGCGGATACGGGCCGTTGGGCAGCGTTACCGGCTTCCACCCGTTGAAACCGAGAATGCGATTGTTGGCCGAGTCAAACAAATAAATGCGTGGGGGATTCTTACTGGTGTCCACGTGGACGCCGCCGATATGCGCGCCGGCATACGGCACAATCCGATTTACCATGATTTCCTCCTGCCGCGTCGTGCCAAGGTATTTACTGATGGCCAGATCAAGTGCTGGCAGGGGCGTGGCGGCGAAGGCGGCGGACGCTGCCAATGCAAGTGCACTCAGCGTGGCCAGGGTCAGTTGACGATGGTTCATAGTTGACACTCAAGAGCAAGTGTTAGGAGAAGTCAAACTATACAAAGAAACGGCATGCGCGCATGCTTAGTAACGCCATCGCCAATAGAGCGAAGAGAACGCCCGGCTCCGGCACGCCGATCGGCTGCAAGTCGAAGTCAATCAAACTCAGCCGCATGATCCCGGGCGCTTCGCTGCCGGCATCGTAATTCATGAAGAGATAGCCTTCGTGGGCGGCGAGCGTGTTGCGCCATTGGCTCAGGCCGGTGCCGGGCGTGATGTCCAATGGGGCGAGATCGGGCCGTTCGAGGTTGTACAGATACATTTTACGGCTGCCAGTCCAGACCGACGCGGCCAGCAGCGTGTTGCCATAGAAATTGGGATGATTGAGCAAGGCCAAGTCAACGACAGCATCACTCATCATGCTGCCGGGAATTGCGTAGCAACGGTTTGCATTCTGGATATTGGCTGCGCCGGCAAAGAGGTTGGTGGCGCACCAAATCCAATTCTGGCCGCTGGTTGCGCGCGCTTCGAGGAAGAGTGCACGGCCGTTCTGCTTGGGGTCGAGGATGCTTGCGGAATAGGTGGTGGCGATTCCTTCCGTTTGTTTTTCGCTCAGGGTGCTGAGGTTGTTGAAGCCGCTCCAGCGGCGGACTTGCGCGTCCATACCGCCGGCATTGCGATCCGTACAAATGGCCGTCAGCGCGCTGACATTGCTCCATAAGTAGATGCCGCCGATGTTGCGGGCTGCGCCGGAATAATCATCGCCAGTGGCGCGTTCGATCAGCGGCGTCGCCGCTTGTTCAAGCGCTATACTGGGCACGCCCGCGGCATTGGTGGTATAAAAGCCGTACCATGACCAGTACCACGGGCCGCCGTTCGGAATGCCAAACTGGCACCACAGCGCGGCGTAGAACACACTGCTGTGTTTCACCCAGGTCTGGCCTGGTTCGCCGCCGCCGTCGTTGCAGGGAATGCCGCCGATAACCAACTGCCAGGCGTCGGTCGCCATGCTGCTCAGGGTCGAGGCGCGCACGCGCCAGATGCTCTGGGTGCGCGGGTTGCCGACCGAAGCCATGGCCTGCAGATAGACATAGCCGTCATGATCGTAATTCTTCACGAGCGTGCTGCGCTGGCTCATGCGCAGGCCTGTGCCCGCGCCGGCATAGCCCACGCCGTTGGTGACGGCTAGTGTTTGCCAGTTCGTGCTGATGATGACTGTGTCGCGGGCGATCCGCACACTGTCGGAGGCGACATCGCCATAGACATTCGAACCCGCGACGGTGATCACATTGTCGCCCAGTTGCAGCGGGACATCCGGGATTGTCCAGGGCGTGACCGCGGCCAGCGTGCCGCCGCCGCCGAGCGAGTTGGTCCACCGCAGCGTGCCAACGACATGCTGATTGTTGGTGCCGTTGATGGTGTATGCGCTGATGCTCTCATCCACGGTAATGTCCGGCGTGGTGACATCAATATACGGCGCACCTTCGCCCGGGCTGGGCGCGCGCGTCATGGTGATGGCGACAACGGTATTGCTTCCAAACACATTTGTGGCAGTGACCGAGATCAGATTTGCGCCACCGCTGAGCGGAATGCCGGTGATGATCCATACGGGTGTCGCCGGCGCGCTGCCGCTGCCGCCGCGATTGTTCGACCAGCTAAGATAGCCGACCGCATGCTGATTGGCAACGCCGCCCAACGCGCAGCTTGTCACACCACTAGGCAACGACTGCGGCGCATTGGTGATGCTGATCTCGGGCGTGCCCTCGCCGGGTGCGAAGGCGCGCGTGATCGTGATCGAATCGCTGCCGACAATGCCGCCGGTATTGGTGCCGCTGACGGTCACCAGGTTGCCGCCAAATTGCAGCGCAATGCCGGTCACCTGCCAGGGCGACGTGGCGGGAAACGCGCCGCCGCCGCCGCGCTCGTTGGTCCACTGCATCGTGCCCACCAGATTCACATTGGTGCCGCTGATGGCAGTGGTCGCGCCGATGATGGTGCTGATGTTGTTGGTGACATCAACCAGCGGGGCGGTCGGCCGCGGCACATGGAAGATGATGCGGTTCCAGGTATGATCCTGCAGCACAAACATCGGGCCATCGAAGAAACACAGCCCGGGCTGGCCAAGATAGGTGTTGATGATCTGGGTGGGCTGTGGCGTGACGCCGGTCTGCGGCGTGGGATAGAAAAACAGGTGCATGCCTTGGGGCGTGTCGTAGGTGTCGTCGGTCAACACCATTTCGTTGGCGCTGTTGAAGGCCAGGGTAATCGGCGTGCCGGGCCGGTTGGCGTCGCCGCCGCCGTCGCGGGGCGTGGTGAGCGTTGGCTTGCAGAAGACAGCATCGGCCGCCGTGTTCGGGAAGATCGTACCGCCGACCGGATAGGTCTTGGCTTCGCTAAAGCGCACGGCGCGGCAATTGCCGCCACCCTCGTAGCCGGAATCGACGACATACAGGTTACGGTAGTTGTCGAGATAGACCTGCGTCGGATCCGCCATGTCGGTGGCATCCACGGTGTAAATCCATTGGTCCGCGATCCACTTACCTTTGTTTCTCAGGCCGCCGGTCTTGTTGGTCTGGCCGAGCACAAGATCCACCCGCGGGAGGGCGGCAAACGGATCGCGGATGCGCAGGACGCGCGAGCCGGGATTGCTGCCGGAATGACTTTGCGCGTTCCACAGCACATTGCTGACCGGATCGTAGCACACGCTGCCGAACGGCATTGGCGCGCAATCACTGTTGTCATCAGCCCACTTGAGTTGGTTGGCCTGGTTGCCGTCAATCGTTTTGAAGGGGGCGTAATTGCGCCCGCCACCGGTAATCGGCAGTTGAAACATGAACAATTTCCCGTCGGCAGTCACGAACAGAACATTGCTGCTGGTATGCAGTACGTTGGGATAGCGGCCCTCAAAGGTGCCGCCGGGGTCGTTCTTATCCATGGCCGACTGACCAATGACAAAATCAGCCGACTGAAAGTTGACCGCGGTGGGATAGTTGGTCCAGACCAGGACGCGATAGCGGTCGTGCACGAACAGTTGGCCGTTCCAGCGCGCCATGCCGTAGTTGTCCCACGACGTGCGGCCGCTGGTTTCGTTCATGCCTTCCTTCAGCATCTCGCCGTTGGACCGGACGTGGCCCTGGGCATTGCGCGTGATTGGCAGGGGAAAGCGAATGACCTTGTTGAAGCCGCCAAAACTGGTGCAATAGAGATTGGTCTGGGCGTCAATGCTGATGCTGCCGTCGGGTTGCCTGAAGTCGGCCACGGAACCGTCCGGGCGCACATACTTGCCGATGCCAAGGAAGGTGGTCAGATTCGGCTGGCCAATGCAATCCAGCGGCTGGCCGGTGACATGGTTGAACTTGATAATGCGACTGTTCGCGCCGTCGGCGACCCAGACCATGTTCGAGTCGGACGGATCAAGGCAGAAGCCCCGCGACCAAAAGAGCAGGTTGGTGCCAAACTGGTTCGTCTGGCTGAACGCGCGGTTGGCGCTCATGCCGTTCGAAAAGGGCGGGCGGAAGACCATGATGCGCGGGCCAAGGAGCGGGTTGCTGCCCATGTCGCTGCGGCCGTCGAGGACGAAGACCTCGTGCGTCTGCGGATGCACGCGCACACCACTCGGTTGACACATTCTGTTCAGCGTTGAGCCGCTGCTGTTAGCGGTGAAGGTGGACTGGCCTAGCACCAGCGTGGCGCGTGTGGCGCCGTTGGTAAAGCAGACCACGCGATTGTTACACGTGTCGGCAACCCAGATGTTGCCGTCCGCATCCACCTCCGCACCGGAGGAGTAGGCGCTCTGCGAGTAAAGGGTAGCGGCACTGGTGGCCGGCGGTGTGATCGTGTTGTTGGGCGAGCGATTGGTGAAGCTGGTCTGGCCCCACACTTGGTCGGCAATTTGGTCGGTCGCAAACGGATCATTATACTTGAGCACGCGGTTGTTGCACAAGTCTACCAGGTAGAAATTGCCGGCCGCGTCCGTCGCCATCATGCCGGAGCGCGGTGATTCGGAGGTGCTGCTGACAAACGGATACGACATCAGCGCGAGCGTCGCGGCGGTCGGCGGCAGAAACTGGGTGCTGTTGCCGTTGGCAGAGCCGGCATCCCACGTGCTCGGCTGGCCGATGACGATGTCCGCATGCGGATACGGGCCGTTGGGCAGCGTCACCGGCTTCCATCCGTTGAAACCGAGAATGCGATCGTTGGCACTGTCGAACAAGTAGACGCGCGCCGGAATATGCGACGTGTCCACATGCACGCCGCCAACATGCGCGCCGGCATACGGCACAATCCGATTCAGCATGATTTCTTCCTGCCGCGTCGTGCCGAGATACTTGCAGATGGCCAGGTCAAGTGCCGGCAAGGGCGTGGCGGCAAACGGGATTGCCACAGTGCAGACCACACCAATGAAGACGACGGTCAGAAGATGTGTTCGTTTCATGCTCATAGGAGTTGCGTCAGGTATGCGTTAGGTAACGGTGTGCGTACAGTGGGTATACTATACAAAGAAACGGCATGCGCGCAGACGCAACAATGCCGGCGCCAGCAGCGCCAGCAGCAGGCCCGGCTCCGGCACGCCGATTGACTGCAAGTCAAAGTCAATCACACTCAGACGCATGAGGCCGGGTACTTCGCTGCCGGCGTCATAGCTCATGAAGAGATAGCCTTCGTGGGCGGCGAGCGTGTTGCGCCATTGGCTTAGGCCGGTGGTGGGGGTGATATCCATCGGCGCGAGATCGGGCCGTTCGAGATTGTAAAGGTACACGTTACGACTGTCGGTCCAGACCGACGCGGCCAGCAGCGTGTTGCCATAGAAATTCGGATGATCGAGCAAGGCTAAATCAACGATGGCGTCACTGGTCATGCTGCCGGGGATTTCGTAGCACCGGCTCGCATTCTGGATATTGTCTGCAACGGCAAAGAGATTGGTGGCGCACCAAATCCAATTCTGGCCGCTGGTTGCGCGTGCATCGAGGAAGAGTGCGCGGCCGTTCTGTTTGGGGTCGAGGATGCTTGCGGAATAGGTGGTGGCGACCCCTTCCGTTTCTTTTTCGCTCAGGGTGGCCAGGTTGTTGAAGCCGCTCCAACGGCGGACCTGCGCGTCCTTACCGTCGGCATTGCGATCCGTACAAATGGCCGTCAGCGCGCCAACATTGGTCCACGACCAGATCCCGCCGATGTTGCGGGCCGCGCCGGGATAATCATCGCCGGTGGCGCGGGCGATGAGCGGGGTGGCCGGGTCAGCGCCGAGTGTGGCGGGTGTGCCGGCGGCATTGGTGGTGTAGAAGCCGTACCATGACCAGTACCACGGGCCGCCGTTCGGAATGCCGAACTGGCACCACAGCGCGGCGTAGAACACATTGCTGTGTTTCACCCAGGTCTGGCCTGGTTCACCGCCACCGTCGTTGCAGGGAATGCCGCCGATGGCCAGCTGCCAGGCGCCGGTTGCCATGCTGCTCAGGGTCGAGGCGCGCACGCGCCAAATGCTTTGGGTGCGCGGGTTGCCGGACGAGGCACAGGCCTGCAGATAGACATAGCCATCATGATCGTAATTTTTCACAAGCGTACTGCGTTCGGTCATGCGCAGGCCCGCGCCCGCGCCGGCGTAGCCCGTGCCGTTGGTGACGAACAGAATCTGCCAGGTCATGTCGGTGATGACGACTTCGCGGCTAATGCGCACGACATCAGCAGCGGGGTCGCCATACACATTCGAGCCGGAGACGCTGATCATATTGTCACCGAGCTGCAGCGGGACATCCGGGATCGTCCACGGCGTGATCGCGGTCAGCGTACCGCCGCCGCCCAGCGAGTTGGTCCACCGCAGCGTGCCGACCACATGCTGATTGTTGGTGCCGTTGATGGTGTACGCGCTGATGCTCTCATCCACGGTCATGTCCGGCGTGGTGACATCAATATACGGCGCACCTTCGCCCGGGCTGGGCGCGCGCGTCATGGTGATGGCGGCAACCGCGTTGCTGCCGAAGACATTCGTGGCGCTGACCGAGATCAGATTTGCGCCGCCACCGAGCGGAATGGCGCTGATGACCCATGCGGATGTCGCCGGCACGCTGCCGCTGCCGCCGCGATTATTCGACCAACTGATCCGGCCGACGGCGTGTTGATTGACACCGCCGCCCAGCGCGCAGGTGGTCACACCACTGGGCAACGACTGCGGCGCATTGGTGATGCTGATGGCGGGCGTGCCCTCGCCGGGCGCGAAGGCGCGCGTGATCGTGATCGAATCGCTGCCGACAATACCGCCCGTATTGGTGCCGCTGACGGTCACCAGATTCGCGCCGAATTGCAGGGCGATGCCGGTCACCTGCCAGGGTGATGTGGCGGGAAACGCGCCGGCGCCGCCGCGTTCGTTGGTCCACTGCATCGTGCCTACCAGATTCACATTAGTGCCGCCCACCGCCGTGCTGGCACTGGTTACCGTGATGATTGTATTGGTCACATCAACCAGCGGCGCGGTCGGCCGCGGCACATGGAAGATGACGCGACCCCAGGTGTGATCCTGCAACACAAACATGGGGCCGTCGAAGAAACAAAACGCGGGTTGGCCAAGGTATGTGTTGATGATCTGCGTCGGCTGCGGCGCGACGCCGGTCTGCGGCGTGGGGTAGAGAAACAGGTGCATGCCTTGGGGCGTGTCGTAGGTGTCGTCGGTCAACACCATCTCGTTGGCGCTGTTGAAGGTCAGGGTAATCGGCGTGCCGGGCCGATTGGCGTCGTTGACGTTGCGGTCGGAGGTGAGCGTCGGCTTGCAGAAGACGGCATCGGCCGCCGTGTTCGGGAAGATGTTGCCGCCGACCGGATAGGTATGGTCTTCGTCAAAGCGGGTGACGCGGCGATTGCCGGCATTGTCGATGCGGCCCTCGTAGCCGGAGTCGACGACGTACAAGTTGCGGTAGTTGTCGAGGAAGACCTGCCCCGGATTGGCCATGTCGGTCGCGTCGACGGTGAACGGCCCCTGGTCCTCGATATATTTGCCTTTGTTTTTCAGGCCGCCGGTCTTGTTGGTCTGGCCGAGCACGAGATCAACCAGCGGGATGGCGGCAAACGGATTGCGGATGCGCAGGACGCGCGCGCCGGGATTGCTGTTGCCGGAATGATTGTGCGCGACCCACAGCACATTGCTCAGCGGATCATAGCACACGTTGCCGAGCGGCAACGGCGCGCAATCGCTGTTGTCGTCCGCCCATTTGAGTTGGTTGGCCTGCCCGCCGTCAATCGTTTTGAAGGCGGCGTAATTGCGCCCGCCGTTGGTAATCGGCAGTTGAAACATGAACAGTTTCCAGTCGGTGGTCACAAAGAGGACATTGCTGCTGGTATGCAGCATGCCGGGATTGCGGCCCTCAAAGGTGCCGCCGGGGTCGCACTTGTCCATGGCCGACTGGCCAATGACAAGATCAGCCGATTGAAAGTTGACCGCCGTTTGATAGTTGGTCCAGACCAGGACGCGATAGCGGTCGCGCACGAACAGTTGTGTGTTCCAGCGCGCCATGCCGTGGTTGTCCTGCACCGTGCGGCCGCTGGTTTCGTTCATGCCTTCCTTCATCATCTCGCCGTTGGAACGGACGTGGCCCTGGGCATTGCGCGTGATGGGCAGAGGAATGCGGACAACTTTGTTGAAGCCGTGAAAGCTGGTGAAATAAAGATTGGTTTGGGTGTCAATGCTGATGCTGCCGTCGGGCTGCCCGAAGTCGGACACGGCGCCGTCCGGGCGCACATACTTGCCGATGCCTAGAAAGGTTGTCAGATTCGGTTGGCCGATGCAGTCGAGTGCCTGGCCGGTGAGATGGTTGAACTTGACGATGCGATTGTTCCCGCCGTCGGCAACCCAGACAATGTTTGAGTCGAACGGATCAACACAGAAGCCCCGCGCCCAACTAAGCTGGTTGGTGCCGACGATGCGGCTGGCGCTCATGCCGTTCGAGAAGGGTGGGCGGAAGACCATGATGCGCGGGCCGGGCGACCAGTCATTCTGGCCGTCAAGGACGAGGACCTCGTGCGTTTGGGGGTGCACGCGCACGCCGGTCGGATGATACATGCGATTGGCAGCCGTGCCGGCGCCGTTGGCGGTGAAGCTGGATTGGCCAAATACCAGCGTGGCGGTCTTGGCCCCGTTGGTGAAGCAGATCACACGATTGTTGAACGCATCGGCGACCCAAATGTTGCCGGCCGCATCCACCTCCGCGCCGGCGGAAAAGGCGCCAATGGTTGAGCCATATATCCATTGCGTGTTCAGTGTGCCGGCACTGGTGGCCGGCGGCGTGGTCGTGTTGTTGGGCGAGCGATTGGTGAACGTGCTTTGCCCCCACACTTGGTCGGCGATTTGGTCGGTCTCGAACGGATCGTTATACTTGAGCACCCGGTTGTTGCACAAGTCCACCAGGTAAAAATTGCCGGCGGCGTCCGTCGCCATCATGCCGGAGCGCGGCGCTTCGGAGGTGCTGCTGACATACGGAAACGGCAGCAATGCAAGCGTCGCGGCGCTAGGCGGCAGAAACTGAAGGTTGTTGCCGTTGGCGGCACCGGCGTCCCACATGGCCGGCTGGCCAATGACGATATCCGCCCACGCATACGGCCCGTTGGGCAGCGTCGCCGGCTGCCACCCTTTGAAACCGAGAATGCGGTTGTTGGCCGAGTCGAACATATAAATGCGCGGCGGATTCTTGCTGGTGTCCACGTGCACGCCACCAATGTGCGCGCCGGCATACGGCACAATCCGGTTGCACATGATCTCTTCCTGGCGCGTCGTGCCGAGATATTTGCTGATCGCCAGATCCATCGCCGGCAAGGGCGTGGCGGCGAACGGGATTGCCACAGTGCAGACCACACCGATGAAGGCGGCTGTCAGAAGATGCTTTCGTTTCATGACCATAGGAGTTGCGTTAGGTGACGAGACAGGGCATATACTAGGCACAACAACGGCAGGCGCGCCTACGGAGCAACGCCGGCGCCAGCAGAGCCAAAAGCACGCCCGGCTCCGGCACACCGATGGCGCGCGTGATCGTAATTGAATCGCTGCCGACCATGCCGCTGGCGTTGGTGCCGCTGACGGTCAGCAGATTACCGCCGAACTGCAGGACGATGTCGGTCACCTGCCAGGGCGACGTCGCCGGAAACGAGCCGGCACCGCCGCGCTCGTTGACCCACTGCATCGTGCCGACCAGATTCACCGTGGTGCCGCCCACCGCCGTGGTGGCATTGGTTACCGTGACGACTGTATTGGTCAGATCAACCAGCGGCGCGATCGGCCGCGGCACATGGAAAATGGCGCCGCGACACCAGGTGTGATCCTGCAGCACAAACACCGGGCCATCGAAGAAACAATACGCGGGCTGGCCCAGATACGTGTTGATGATCTGCGTCGGCTGCGGATTGACGCCGATCTGCGGCGTGGGGTAAAAAAACAGGTGCATGCCTTGGGGGGTGTCGTAGGTGTCGTCGGTCAGCACCATCTCGTTGGAACTGTTGAAGGCCAACGTGATCGGCGTGCCGGGCCGATTGGCGTCGTAGTAGTCGCGGGTGGTGGTGAGCGTCGGCTTGCAGATGACCGCATCGGCCGCCGTGTTCGGAAAGATCATGCCGCCAACCGGGTAGGTATGGGCTTCGTCAAAGCGCACGACGCGGCGATTGCCGGCATTGTCGACGCGGCCCTCGTAGCCGGAATCGACGACGTACAGATTGCGATAGTTGTCGAGAAAAAGCGACGAGGGATTGGCCATGTCGGTTGCGTCCACGGTGAACGGCCCCGCGTCGGAGATCCACTTGCCTTTGTTTTTCAAGCCGCCGGTCTTGTTGGTCTGGCCGAGCACAAGATCAACCAGCGGGATGGCGGCAAACGGATTGCGGATGCGCAGGACGCGCGCGCCGGGATTGCTACTGCCTGAATAATTGTGCGTGGCCCACAGCACATTGCTCAGCGGATCATAGCACACGCTACCCATATCCACCGGCACGCAATCGCCGTTGTTGTCCGCCCATCTGAGTTGGTTGGCCTGCCCGCCGTCAATCGTTTTGAAGGCGGCGTAATTGCGCCCGCCGCTGGTAATCGGCAGGCGAAACATGAACAGTTTCCAATCGGTGGTCACGAAGAGGACATTGCTGCCTGCGCTGGCATGCAGCATGCGGATCGAGCGGCCTTCGAACGTGCCGCCGGAGATGTTCTGATCGAGCGCGGATTGGCCAATGACAAAATCGGCCGACTGAAAGTTGACCGCCGTTTGATGGTTGGTCCAGACCAGGAGGCGATGGCGGTCGTGCACGAACAGTTGCGTGTTCCAGCGCGCCATGCCGTAGTTGTCCTGCGTCGTGCGACCGCTGTTCTCATTCATGCCTTCCTTCAGCATCTCGCCGTTGGACCAGACGTGGCCTTGGGCATTGCGCGTGATCGGGAGGGGAACGCGGACGACTTTGCTGATACCGCCCAAACTGCTGAAATAAAGATTGGATTGCGCGTCAATGCTGATGCTGCCGTCGGGTTGCCCGAAGCTGGCCACGGCGCCGCCCGGGCGCACATACTTGCCGATCCCCATAAAGGTTGTCAGATTCGGCTGGCCGATGCAGTCGAGCGCCTGGCCGGTGAGATGGTTGAACTTGACGATGCGCTGGTTCCCGCCGTCGGCGATCCAGACAATGTTCGAATCGAACGGATCGAAACAAAAGCCACGCGCCCATGTGAGTTGGTTGGTGCCGAATATGCGGTTGGCGTTCATCCCGTTCGAGAGGGGCGGGCGGAAGACCATCATGCGCGGGCCGGGCGACAGGTCGTTCTGGCCGTCGAGGACGAATACCTCGTGCGTTTGCGGGTGCACGCGCACGCAGGTCGGATGATACATGCGATTGGCAGCGGTGCCGGAGCCGTTGGCAGTGAAGCTCGACTGGCCGAACACCAGATTGGCGGTTTTACTGCCGGCCGGGAAGCGCACCACGCGGTTGTTGAACGAATCTGCCACCCAGATAGTACCCGCGGCTTCCACCTCCACGCCGGCGGAGTAAGCGCCGATGGTCGAGCCGTAGTTCCACTGCGTGCGCAGCGTGCTGGCACTGGTGGTGGGTGCCGCCGTGCCATTGTTCGGCGAGCGATTGGTGAAAGTGGTCTGGCCCCAGACATCGTCCGCAATCTGGTCCGTCTCGAACGGATCATTATATTTGAGCACCCGGTTGTTGCACAAATCCACCACATAGAAGTTGCCGTTGGTATCGGTGGCCATCATGCCGGAGCGCGGTGCTTCGGAGGTGCTGCTGACATACGGAAACGGCAGCAGCGCGAGCGTCGCGGCGCTGGGCGGCAGGAAATGTGTACTGTCACCATTGGCCGTGCCGGTATCCCACAGGGCCGGCTGGCCGATGACGATGTCCGCCGAAGGATACGGCCCGTTCGGCAGCGTTACCGGTTGCCACCCGTTGAAACCGAGAATGCGATTGTTGGCCGAGTCGAACAGGTAAATGCGCGGGGGATTCTTGCTGGTGTCCACGTGCACGCCACCCACGTGTGCGCCGGCATACGGCACAATGCGGTTCAACATGATTTCTTCCTGCCGCGTTGTGCCGAGGAACTTGCTGATAGCCAGATCCATCGCCGGCAAAGGCGTGGCCGCGAAGGCGGCGGACAGCGTCAGCATTACGCCGATCAATACGGATACTACCAATGAGATGTGCTTCATAATCAAGGTCATGGTGTTAGTGTTAGATCACTGTGTGCATTCAGTCAGTGTATACATTTAGTATACCACAATTACACCGCGTTGTCAATGAGATAAGCCAACGTGGTTCCGGACAAAAAAACGGCATGCGCGCATGCTTAGTAACGCCGGCGCCAGCAGAGCGAAAAGAACGCCTGGCTCCGGCACGCCAATCGGCTGCAAGTCGAAGTCAATCAAACTCAGCCGCATGATCCCGGGCGCTTCGCTGCCAGCATCGTAATTCATGAAGAGATAGCCTTCGTGGGTGGCGAGCGTGTTGCGCCATTGGCTCAGGCCGGTGGCAGGCGTGATGTCCAGCGGAGCGAGGTCGGGCCGTTCGAGATTGTAGAGGTACACTTTACGGCTGCCGGTCCAGACCGACGCGGCCAGCAGCATGTTGCCATAGAAATTGGGATGGTTGAGCAAGGCCAGATCCACGATGGCGTCACTGGTCATGCTGCCGGGAATCTGGTAACGGCGTTCCGCATTCTGGATGTTGGTGGCGCCCGCGAAGAGATTCGTGGCGCACCAGATCCAGTTCTGACCACCCGCCGCGGTCGCGTCGAGAAATAATGCGCGGCCGTTCTGTTTGGGGTCAAGGATGCTGGTGGCATACGCGGTGTTGACCCCTTCTGTTTCTTTTTCGCTGAGCGTGGTGAGGCTGCCGACGCCGCTCCAGCGGCGGACTTGCGCGTCCAGGCTGTTCTTGTAGCGATCCGTGCAGATGGCGTTGAGCGCGCTGACATTGGTCCACGACCAGATGCCGCCGATGTTGCGCGCCGCGCCGGGAAAATCATCGCCGGTGGCGCGGGCGATGAGCGGTGTGGCCGGATCAGCGCCAAGTGTGGCGGGTGTGCCGGCGGCATTGGTCGTGTAGAAGCCGTACCATGACCAGTACCACGGGCCGCCGTTCGGAATGCCGAACTGGCACCACATCGCGGCGTAGAACACATTGCTGCATTTAACCCAGGTCTGGCCTGGTTCGCCGCCGCCGCCATTGCAGGGAATGCCACCGATGGTCAACTGCCAAGCGTCGGTCGCCATGCTGCTCAGGGTCGAGGCGCGCACGCGCCAAATGCTTTGGGTGCGCGGATTGCCGGCCGAGGCCATGGCCTGCAGATAGACATAGCCATCGCGATCGTAGTTTTTCACGAGCGTGCTGCTCTCATTCATGCGCAAGCCCGCGCCTGCGCCCGCGTAGCCCATGCCGTTGGTGACGGCTAGTGTTTGCCAGTTCGTGCTGGTGATGACCGTGTCGCGGGCGATCCGCACGCTGTCGGCGGCGACATCGCCATAGACATTTGAACCCGCGACGGTGATCACGTTGTCGCCCAGTTGCAGCGGGACATCGGGGATCGTCCAGGGCGTAACGGCGGCCAGCGTGCCGCCGCCGCCGAGTGCATTGGTCCACCACATGATCCCGACCACATTCTGATTATTGGTTCCGTTAATGGCGTAGACCGTGCTGCTTTCATCCACGGTAATGTCCGGCGTGGTGGCATCCACATACGGCGCGCCTTCGCCCGGGCCCGGCGCGCGCGTCATGGTGATCGAGGCAACCGCGTTGCTGCCGAAGACATTCGTGGCGCTGACCGAGATCAGATTGGCGCCGCCACCAAGCGGAATGCCGGTGATGACCCATGCGGATGTCGCCGCCACGCTGCCGCTGCCGCCGCGATTATTCGACCAGCTAATATAGCCGACCGCATGCTGATTGGCAACGCCGCCCAGCGCGCAGCTGGTCACGCCATTGGGAAACGACTGCGGCGCGTTGGTAATGCTGATGGCGGGCGTGCCTTCGCCGCGCAAAAAGGCGCGCGTGATCGTGATCGCATCGCTGCCGATAATGCCGCCCGTATTGGTGCCGCTGACGGTCAGCAGATTCGCGCCGAACTGCAGGGCGATGCCGGTCACCTGCCAGGGCGACGTGGCGGGAAACGCGCCGCCGCCGCCGCGTTCGTTGCTCCACTGCATCGTGCCGACCAGATGCGCATTGGTGCCGCCCAGTGCCGTGCTGGCACTCGTTACCGTGACGATCGTATTGGTCACAAACACCAGCGGCGCGATGGGCCGCGGCACATGGAAAATGACGCGGGCCCAGGTGTGATCCTGCAGTACAAACACCGGGCCGTCGAAGAAACAATACGCGGGCTGGCCCAGATACGTGTTGATGATCTGCGTCGGCTGCGGATTGACGACATTAGTCTGCTGCGGCGTGGGGTAGAAATACAGGTGCATGCCTTGGGAACCGGAATAGGTGTCCTCGGTCAGCACCATTTCGTTGGCGCTGTTGAAGGCCAACGTGATCGGCGTGCCGGGGCGATTGACGTCATAGTAGGTACGGTCGGTGGTGAGATTCGGTTTGCAGAAGACGGCATCAGCCGACGTGTTCGGGAAGATCGTGCCGCCGACCGGGTAGGTCTTGGCTTCGTTAAAGCGCACGACGCGGATATTGCCGCCACCCTCGTAGCGGCCATCGACGACGTACAAGTTGCGGTAGTTGTCCAGATAGACCTGCGACGGATCCGCCATGTCGGTCGCGTCCACGGTGAAAGGCCCTGAGTCGGAGATCCACTTGCCTTTGTTTCTCAGGCTGCCGGTCTTGTTGGTCTGGCCGAGCACGAGATCAACCAGCGGGAAGTCGTCAAAGATATTGCGGATGCGCAGGACGCGTGCGCCCGACGTGGCCCACAGCACATTGCTCACCGGATCATAGCACACGCTGCCGATACCCAACGGCCCGCAAGGGTTGTTGTCGTCAGCCCATTTGTAGCTGATGCCGCTCCCGCCGTCAATCGTTTTGAATGCGGCGTAACGGACTCCGCCGTTGGTAATCGGCAGGCGAAACATAAACGTTTTCCAATCGGTGGTCACGAAGAGGACATTGCTGCCTTCGCTGGCATGCAGCATACTGATCCAGCGGCCTTCGAACGTGGCGCCACCAGCGGGGTATTGCTCGTTCTTATCCATGGCCGACTGGCCAATGACAAAATCAGCCGACTGAAAATCAACCGCCGCTTTATAGTTGGTCCAGACCATCATGCGATAGCGGTCGTGCACGAACAGTTGGTTGTTCCAGCGCGCCATGCCGTAGTTGTCTACCGTGGTGCGGCCGCTGTTTTCGTTTACGCCGCCCTTCAGCATCTCGCCGTTGGACCAGACGATGCCTTGGCCATTGCGCGTGATCGGCAGGGGGATGCGGATGACTTTGTTAATGCTCGTGAAATAGAGATTGGTTTGAGCGTCAATGCTGATGCTGCCATCGGATTGCCCGAAGTCGGTCACGACGCCGTCCGCGCGCACATACTTGCCGACGCCCGGCAAGGTGGTCAGATTCACCTGGCCGATGCAGTCGAGCGCCTGGCCGGTGATTTGGTTGAACTTGACGATGCGTGTGTTCCCGCCGTCGGCGACCCAGACAATGTTCGTGTCGAACGGATCGAAGCAAAAGCCACGCGCCCAACGGAGCTGGTTGGTGCCAAACATGCGCTGGGCGCTCATGCCGTTCGAGAAGGGCGGGCGGAAGACCATCACGCGCGGGCCGGGCGCCAAGTCGCTTTGGCCGTCGAGGACGAAGACCTCGTGCGTCTGCGGGTGGACGCGCACGCCGGTCGGATGATACATTTTGTTCAGCGCCGTGCCGGAGCTACTGGCGGTGAAGCTGGTCTGGCCGAACACCAGCGTGGCGGTCTTGGCGCCGTTGGTGAAGCAGAGCACGCGATTGTTGAACGCGTCGGCGACCCAAATGTTGCCGGCGGCATCCACCTCCACGCCGGCGGAGAACGCGCCGATAGTGGAGCCATAGATCCACTGGGTGTTCAGTGTCGTGGCACTGGTGGCCGGCGGCGTGGTCGTGTTGTTGGGCGAGCGATTGGTGAAGCTGGTCTGGCCCCAGACCTCGTCCGCGATCTGATCCGTCTCGAACGGATCAATATACTTAAGCACGCGGTTGTTGCACAAGTCCACCACGTAGAAGTTGCCGTTCGTATCGGTGGCCATCATGCCGGAGCGCGGTGCTTCGGAGGTGCTGCTGACATACGGAAACGGCAGCAGCGCGAGCGTCGCGGCGCTGGGCGGCAGAAACTGGATGTTGTTGCCGTTGGCAGCGCCGGTGTCCCACATGGCCGGCTGGCCAATGACGATGTCCGCCGAAGGATATGGCCCGTTTGGCAGCGTCACCGGCTGCCACCCTTTGAAACCGAGAATGCGATTGTTGGCCGCGTCAAATAAGTAATAGCGCACCGGACTCTTGCTGGTGTCAATGTGGACGCCGCAAGTGCTCGCGCCGGCATACGGCACAATCCGATTCTGCATGATCTCTTCCTGGCGCGTCGTGCCGAGGAACTTGCTGATGGCCAGATCCATCGCCGGCAAAGGCGTGGCCGCGAAAGCGGCGGACAGCGTCAGCGTTGCGCCAATCAGGATGGCTATAAACCATGAGATTTGCTTCATAATTAAGAGCAATTGTGTGAATGTTAACTTGCAGTATGCATTCAGTCAGTGTATACATTTAGTATACCGCAATTACACCGCGCTGTCAATCAGAAAAGCCAACTTGGTTAGTGCGCGACAACCACCGTGCGGCGTGTCTCAATCGCGCGGTCGGCCGCCAGCGTCAATCGCAAGGTGCGCAAACTGTCCGCATAGGTGCACGGATTTGCGCGCCAGTCGTCGCGCGCCAGCATCCGCAGAAAGACAACATTTTCGTGCGCATACATTGAGCCGCGCGCGCAGGCATACGCACGAATGCGTGTGCCATCGTCCACGGTCAAGACTTGGGTGCCGAGATTCAGCCGATAGACGCGTTTTTCGCCGCTCAAATGAATTTCATTGCGCCAGCTATCAGCCAGCCACGAATGCGTGTGCGTGCCGACCATGCCGTTCTCAAAGTGCAGACACAACGCCAGCGTTTCGTCAATGGTGTAGGTGCCGCGCTTGGGTTGCGCTGGATTATGCGCCAGGCCGCAGACCGTGCGCACCTCGCCGAACAGGCAGCGCAGCAGATCGAAATTGTGCGTGGCTTGATCTATCAGCGCGCCGCCGGATTTTTGCTTGTCAAAGAACCAGGCCGGCATCGTGCGTTCGCGGCTCATCGGACAGCCATAGAACGATTGCACGACGCGCAGCGTGTCGTCCGCCATCGCCGCGCGCAGGCGCGCCACCAGCGGCGCGGCGCGGAACACGTAGCCGATCTGCACCTTGGCCGCAAGCCGCGCCAATGCACGCGCAATCCCGGCCGCAACGGTCGCATCCCGTTCGACCGGTTTTTCACAAAAGACGGCTATGCCACGCCGCGCACAGTCCAGCAACGGTTCGCGCCGCACTTGTGGCGGCGTGCACAACCAGACGGCATCCAGCGCCTCGCGTGCCAGCATGTCATGAAAGTAACGATACGGCCGGCCGCCGAATTCCGCAATCCGGTGCTGCAGCGTGGCCGCTTTGATGTCACACAACGCGACCACGCGCACATCCCGCCGCGTCTGCAGAAAACGCAAATGCACGGCCGATATGCCGCCCACACCAATAAAACCAACCTTGATCATAGCTGCTCCGCTCGTTTGCTTAGGTTTGCCTCCCCACCCGCCTTGCGCCGGTGGAAGGAGAGATTGGGGTGAGCACCGGCGCAGTCTCCTTCACTCTCATTCACCCATGGTACCGCCACGGCGGTACCGCGGGGGTCTCTGCGCACCCACCCGTACTGCAGGAACGATTCTTTCATAACAGTACTTGCTCGAGATAGGCGACCGTGGCGCGAATGTCAGCCGCCTGTTGCGGCCCGCTGATTTCTCGCTCAATGATGTATTCGCCCGCAAAGCCAATGCTTTCCAACCGCGCGACAAATTCAGGGAAGCGCACCCGGCCTTCACCCACTTTCACTTCGTGCCCGAGCTGCATCGGATCGGTCGGGTACAAGGCATCCTTGGCATGCACATTGCGCACATACCCGCCAAAGACATCCAGTGCATCAATCGGATTGCCACGCCCGTACAAGATCAAATTGGCCGGATCAAGATTGATGCCGAGATTGCCGGTGCCGACGCATTCGATCAGGCGTAGCATCGTCACCGGGGTTTCCTGGCCGGTTTCAAACCAAAACTGCAGACCAAGCGTGCGCGCGTGCTCGGCAATCTCTTTGACCACCGCGACCAGTTCGCCAAAGAGCGGGTCCTTGGGACATTCGGGAATGAAGCCCAAATGGGTGATGAGCGCCGGCACGCCGGCGGCGTGCGCAAAGTCGAGCGCGGCATGCATGGTCGCCACGCGTTGCGCGCGATACGCCGGCGGCACCAGCCCGAGTGTGTCCGGCCCGTCCACCAAGTCCCACACAGCCGGCCCGGGCCAGCCGGCCCAGAAGCCGGTGACACGCACCGCCGCGCGCGCCGCCTCCGCGCGCACCGTCTTGGCGTAGTCGGCCGTCCACAGGGCCGGGCTCCAACTGACGAGCTGACACGTGCGCAGCCCAAACGCGGTCAGTTCACTGAATACCGGCGCGCGTTCCGGCAGGCCGACCAGCACACCAATTCGAGACGTCATAGCGATACCTGTGGTGAAAGTGAAATGGATGTTTCGTTAAAGCGGCGGGTGTGCAGCGCGATAACCGCGCAGTCCAGCCAGCGCGTCTGGGCCGGCAGCACGGCGGCAAAGCGGTCGGCCCATTCAACCAGGCAGATGCTGGCCGGCGTGCAATAGTCAGCCCAGCCCAGCGCGGCGATTTCAGCCGCAACGGTAATGCGATAAAAATCAAAATGGAACACCGGCGCCAACGCGGCGCGATATTCATGCACCAGCGCAAAGGTGGGGCTGCCATGAAACACCGCCGGCGTGCCGTGCAGCGCCATGATCACGCCGCGCGCAAAGGCGGTTTTGCCCGCGCCCAGCGGCCCGATAAGGCCGACCACCGCGCCCGGCGCAAGTGTTGCGGCAAACTGTGCCGCCGCCGCGCGCGTCGCAGCCTCGCTGCTGCTGGTGACGTCAAAGTGCGAAGTGCTCATAGCCTTGCGGTGCAACGGGTGCGCCATCCAGGAGGAGCTGGCCGGCGCCGGCATGTACGTCACCAATAATGTGCAGCGGCCGCTGAAACTGCTGCGCGAACGCGGCGCAGACCGCGCCGGTGACGCACGCCGCTGGTATGGTGCACAGCAACTCGAAATCCTCACCGTCATGCAGTGCGGCCTCGAGACTGACCCCGGCATTGCACGGGATCGCGGCGGCGCGCAGCGCGAGCGTGACGCCACTTGCCTGCGCCAGCCGTGTGCCGTCCAACGCCAGACCGTCGCTGAGATCCATCATCGCCGCCGGCGGCGCGTGTTCCAGCAACCACTGCGCCTCGGCCACGCGCGGCATGAAATCCAAATGATGCCCGGAGCGCACTGCGCCGCCCAATGGACCGGTGACGACGATCATATCGCCCGGCTGCGCGCCGCGCCGATAGCGCACGCGTGCCGGCGCAACGGTGCCCAGCATGGTGATGGAAAGTGTCATCCGGGCCGCGCCGACGGTATCGCCGCCGATCACGGTCACGCCGAATTGTTCGGCGCAGCGCTGCATGCCGCGCAACAAGTCGGCAAGATATGTTTGCGGGGTCGCGGCCGGCAAGGCCAGCGAGAGCAGTGCCCATGTCGGCGTGCCGCCCATCGCCGCAATATCACTGACATTGACTGCCATTGCCTTCCAGCCGACCCGCGCCGGCGCGTCCGCGGCTGCAAAATGGGTGCCTTCAACCAACGTGTCAAGCGTGATCAGTTGATACGCCGTGCCACCCGGCAAGGCTAGCACGGCGGCATCATCGCCAATGCCGCAGATGATCTCCGGCGCAGGCGTGCCCGTGGTCGCAAACATGGCGCGCACCATTGTGAGCACGCCCGCTTCACCGCACTGCGCGATGCGGTCGTTATTCGGGTGTGATGACGGCCGTGACACTGTTTTTTCCTGACGTTGCCGCGAATGTCGCGCACGGTTGGGCCGTCACATCGCGCCACGCGGTGATCGGCACGGCGGCCTGGCCAAACAGTTGGTTCCAGACCAGTTCATCCAACACATTCCATGGCTCGCTCATCCGCCGCGCCTGCTCGAATTCCGCGCGCGCAATCGCGGCGGTCAAGCCGACACCTTCACCCAAGTCGCGTAAGGCGGCCTGCGTCACCATTTGCACGCGCCGCACGCCGGGCACCCCCGCTGTGGCATCAAGGTGCAGGCGCAGGTACAGCCAACCGGTCTCATACCCGCTGTAGCTCGTCGTCGCCACGCGTTGCACGATGGGCAGGCCATCCAGATCACGCCAGGTCAACTGCAGCGTGTCGAGCGCATTGAGCAACGCGCCACAGACAACCTCTGCCAGGCGCGCGGGCGCATTGCTGGCCGTGCGCGCCGGCGCAAGACTGCCCGAGACCACAAGCGTGTCCGGGCGCTGTGTCGCAAACACGCGCGTCACCGCCGCCGTGCCCACCGGTTCAGGCGTCACCGCCACGGTAATGTACGGCGGCGTGCTGTGCACGCGATAGCGCTCATGCTGCGCGGCAAAATACCGGCTTTTTTTCTTGTCGGCAAACGCGCGCAAGTGCAGCCGCAGCTGCTGCTCGACGGCCTGATCGTCAAACGCGCCGGAGATGATTATCACCGTCCCGCGCGGCGTCACAAAATCATTGTGAATGTCACTGACATCGCCCCAGGTCAGCGCGTTCAGCGAGGCCACGCTGCCCAACGGATTCAACCGATACGGCGACTGCGCGAAGAGCGCGTCGCGCGCGACAATGTCCGCCAAGGCGCGCGCCGCCGTGTGCTGTTGCTGGAGTTCCTGCAACACACGCGTCGTCAGGTCATTCACGGTCGGCTTATCCAGCAGCGGCATACGCCATGCATCGCATAGCAAGGCGAGCGCGTCGGTCAGATACTCCGGCAGCACGGTGGCCCGCAGCGCAAACGTTTGCGGGCCGACTTCCACCGCGAGCGTCAGGCCGGCCTGCGCGCATTGGGCGGCAAACTTCTGCCGGTCGCGCGTGCGGGTGGCTTGGCACATCGCGCGCCCCAGCACGGTGAAGACGCCGTTGTTGACCGGCGTCTCGCACCACAGCCCGCCGACACAGGCAAATTGCACACGCACTACCGGCTCGGCCGTTGTCCGCCGCAAGAGCAGCGTGCAGCCATTCTCAAGCGTCACGCGCCGCACCGGATAGAGCGTCGTCTGAACCAGTTGCCGTTCCGCCACCGCCACATTGTCGCGCGCCGCCAAGGCGGCCGGCTTGACGCCTTCTTCCGGCACCAGCACGACGGTCGTCCGCCGCGCGGCACAGATGTACGCCGCACAGACTTGCAGCACCTGCGCGCGCGTCACGCGCCCCAGCGCGTCGGCATACGCCAGCGCATACGCCGGATTGCCCGCGCGCAAGGCCGCATCGCCGACCCAGCGTGCCGCTATCGCCGGCTGCGTCAGGCGCGCCAAGCGGCGCGTCTGTAACTGCCGCGCCAGCGCGCTCACTTCTTCATCCGTGCTGATTGTCTGCGCGGCGTTTTCGAGCTCGCGCGCCAGCTGCTGTGCAACGCGCGCCGCATTGTTCTGGTCGGCTTCGCCCAGCACCACCAGCGCACTTTGCGCGCGCGGTATCGTCAGCCCGCGCAACGTCATCGGGCGCAGCTCGTGCTGAGCCGCGCCGGCCGACGCCCAAGCCCGCCGCGCCAGCATGGGCAGGCGCTGTTCGAGCAGTACTGTCGCCACCTCCAGCGCCGCTTCATCACGCGCGCCACGCAGCGTCGTCACATAGCCAACCAACACTTGGTGGCACGGCACCGGCGCCGCGGCATCCACCCAGCGCGGCGCCGTGCAGGGCGTCAGCGCGTACGCATCCCGCGTGCTGACAGGCGTGCGCGGCACAGTCACAAACGCATCCGCCAAGGCGGCCTGCACATGCGCGACCGTCAAATCACCGGCCACCACCAACAGCATATTGCCGGCGCCCACATTGGCCTGCAGATAGCGCTCGACATCCGCTTTCTCGATCGTTAAGAATGCGGCCTGATCACCCTGGGTCGGATAGCGCGCCGGATGCCACGCGTACGCCGCGCCGCGCAGGGATTGCACGGCCATCGCCGCTGCATTCCGATCCCGTTCCGCCAATTGGCGGTTGATGCGCTCGCGCACCCGCCGCCAGAGCGCATCGTCAACTGAACGCACGCTCACCAGCCGCGCCAGCGCGCGCAACGTCTCTGTCAAATGATCTGCCGTCGTCGTCACCCAGAAACACAAGGCGTCATCATCGGTGCGCGACGCAATCCGGATCGGCATATTCGTCGGCGCCGCGTCCAGTATGCTCGCGCGATAACGCTCCATCAGCAGCGCACGCGCCGCGTTGGCTATCCCCGCACCGTGCCGCCCGGTTTCCGCATACGGGCCGCCCAACAGATATAAGCGCACCGCCACCGTCGGCGCTTGCGGCATCTCGACCACCTGTACGACCGGCCCGCCCTCGCCCGCCGTCGTCCGCACGCAGATCGGCAATTCCGCACGCGCACCCGCCGCCAGCAGCAGCACCGCCATGCACACTAACACGCCGCCGCGCATCTGCCGCAGCAATCGCAAGTATAAAGATGGCCACGATGTCACGAAGACACTAAGAAGAGGCAGACCTGTGCAATATTTCCGTGCTGCGCCCATCGTTGCTTACCGCATCCGCGCCGTGATTGCCTGCGTCAGTGCGGCGGCATCTTCCTTGCCCAACGAGCCCTGCGGCCATGGCCAGTGAATGCCATCATCGGCATAGCGCGGCACCACATGCAGATGCGCATGCGGCACGACCTGGCCCGCGCACGCGCCGCAATTCAACAGAAAATTCATGCCCGCGCACTGCAACGCGGCCTGCGCCGCGCGCCCGAGTTGCACGGCCATGCTCATCATCTCGCCGCTCAACGCCGGTTCCGCCAGATACGCCAGTTCCACATGCTGTTTCGGCACCACCAGCAAATGGCCGCGGGTGATCGGCATGATGTCCAGAAAGGCCAGCACGCGCGCGGTCTCGGCCAGTTTGTAGCACGGAATCTCGCCCGCCACAATTCTGCAGAATAGGCAACTCATGGTCTGTGCTCCCTTGCGTCAGTGGTGTCCACGATGTCCATTATGTCCTTCCCACAAACAACAAATGATCGGCATAACATTGTTGAAACGCCGCGTCGGCCGCAAGTTCGACATGCGTCGCCACGCGCGCAATCCGCTCGGCGCGCCGGCGGTCGTTGCTTGAGACCAGGGCACGCCGCGCGCCGGTCGAGGCTGCATTGCCAATAAACGCAATCTGCGCCAGGGGCAAGGGCGGCAGCAAACCGATCCGCTGCGCCGTCGCCGGCCGCAGGTAATTGCCGAACGCGCCCGCCAGATACACGTGCGTGACGTCGGCCCAGGTTAGGCCGCGCGTGCGCAGCAATAGTTCGCAGGCCGCCGCGATCGCCGCTTTGGCCAGTTGCAGTTCGCGAATATCGCGTTGCGTCAGATACAAGGGCCGTGCCTCTGCCGTGTGCTCATATGCATCTGTCTGCGGGTCAAACAAGACAAACGCCGGCGCTGCGTTCTGCTCGACGATCCGCGCCCGCACCCACGCCGGCGCCGCGCCCGGCACTTCTTCGGGCGCAACCAAGCGGCCCGTCTCGTCCACCACACCGGTGTCCAGCAACGCGGCCACCGCATCAATCAAGCCCGTGCCGCACACCCCCATCGGCGCCGTTTCCCCGATCACGTCCAGCTCAACCGCGGCGGGGGTAAACGTCACATGCTCGATGGCGCCCGGCGCGCCCGGCATGCCACACGAAATGCGCGCGCCCTCGAACGCCGGCCCGGCCGGCGCCGACGCCGTCACCCAGCCCGCGCGACTGCCCAGCGCAACTTCACCGTTCGTGCCAATATCTATGATCATGTGGCAGTCGTCGCGTTCGTCCATGTCGGTCGCCAGTATGCAGCTGACCGTGTCCCCGCCCACAAAGCCACCGATGACTGGAAACGTATACGCCATGACGTGCGCCGGACATGCCAGGCCCAGCGACGCCGCGCTCATCCGGCGCGCCTCATTGATCGCCGGCGTGAACGGCAGCACCGCCAACGTGTCCATCGGCGCGCGCTGCACGCTGTGCAGCATGACCGTATTGCCCGTCAGGACAAGCTCGCGCAATTGCGCAACGGGCACGTGCGCCTCCGCGCAAGCCCGCGCCATAATGTCATCCAGCGTGGCGACCAGCGCCGCGTGCAGCTCGCCTAAGCCGCCGTCCTGCTGCGCGTGATGGATCCGACTGATTACATCCGCGCCAAAGCGTCGCTGCCGATTCAACCCCGCCGCCACCGCCAGCACCTGGCCGTTTTCCACATCAAGCAACGAGCCGACCACCGTCGTCGTGCCAATGTCAATCGCCATGCCATACTGCCGCGCACCGGCCGCCGCTGGCCGCACTGTCGGCCCTTGCTCACCGCCTTTGCCTTGCACCTGCATGTGTTCCAAACGACTGCGCGCCGGAATCTCAATCGTCGCATCGCAGCCCACCCGCCATTGGCACGCCAAGCGCAGTCCGCGCGCCAACTCATCCTCGTGCAGATGCCGCCGATCCGCGTCACTGACCGGCGGATGTCCGCCGCCCGCGCAGGTCACGAGTACCACGCATTTCCCGCAGGTGCCCATGCCGTCGCAGTAGGCCGTCAACGCAATGCCGTGCTGATCCAATACCTCATGCAAGCGCGCCCGCGCCGGCGCCTGAATCGTGAGTTGCTCAGGTACGATTGTCAGTGTATGCACAGTGCCCCAATCTCAAATCTCAAACTTGAAACTTTGAACCTTAAACTTTAGACCTTCTTTCACGTCCCCATCCCCTGCGCCAAGGCGCGACTGCGCGCGATGGCTGCCTCAATCGCCGCGACCAGCGCAGCATGCACGCCGCATGCCTGCAGCACGTTGACCGCCGCCTCGGTCGTCCCGCCCGGCGACGTCACGCGCTGGCGCAACGCCTGTGGCAGTTCGTGCGTGTGGGCAATCAACTCGCCCGCGCCGCGCACGGTCTCCACCACCAAATGCGTCGCCAGCTCGTCCGACAAGCCATGCCGCATGGCCGCGTCGCGCATCGCTTCCATCAAAAAAAATACATACGCCGGGCCCGACCCGCTCACTGCCGTGACCGCATCCATCAGCGCTTCCGGCACTTCGATCACGCTGCCGACCCCGCGAAATAGTTCGTGGGCGATGGACATGTGCTGCGCGCGTGCGTGCGTCCCGGCCGCCAGCGCCGTCATGCCGCGCTGCACCAGCGCCGGCGTGTTCGGCATCGCCCGCACCACCGGTACCGCCGCGTCAAACGCGCGCTCCAACGGCGGCAACGCCATGCCCGCCGCAATCGAAATGACCAGTTGATCCGCCGTCACAACCGTCCCCAATTCACACAATACCTGCGGCAAAATCTGCGGCTTGACGCACAGCAGCAACACGTCCGCATGCTCCGCCGCGCGCGCATTCAGCGCTTCCGTGCGGATCCCATATTCCGCGCGCAACCACGACAAGCGCTCGAGATTGACATCCGTCGCCAGAATGTTCTCCGGCGCCGTGACCCCCGCCGCGGTGATGCCTTTCATCAGCGCCTCGGCCATGGTGCCCGCGCCAATGAAGCCCAGCTTGTGTCCCGTCTGCTTTGCTCCTGTGCTCATCCGCATTCCTACAGCAAATATTTTACATCAACTTTATCACCTACCCACTCTGCCCGAATAATTTCCTTGTCGCCACAGCGCATCGTCACCACCGGCGCCACCGGCTCCGGCATGCATTTCAGCAAGTCCTTCACAATCGCCGTCAGGAATTCGCGCGTGTTCTCCTGCGCCAAATAAAAATTGCGCTTGGCTTTGAACGACACGATCAGCAACACGCCTTTCTTACCGCCGCCAATGCCGACAATATAGCCCGGAATCTTCTTGCCGAGTGTGTCGGCCATCCGCGTAACATAATGTTCCATGCCCTTGTAGCCCGCGCTCGACTGCCAGCCCTCCTTGTCCACAAACGTTTCAATCGGCGCGAGCTCGCGGTCGCGCCGCCCGGGAATTTGCGCAGCCGTGTTCGTCTCGACCGCCAGCGCGCCCACTGTCAGCGTCAGCCAGACGCACACCAAGCACCGCGCGCCACGCCACCCGCGCCGGCCGGCGCACCGCACCACTGTCTGTCCAAAGGCTCTCGTTATCATATCTAGTATTGTAGCAAATTACGCGACCGCGCGCCCACCGCTTTTGTGAATGCGCTCACCACACTGGTGGTCAGGGTTCAGGGCTGCTTGGAGTCCCGCCATCGGCGCGGATCCCGCCACAGGCGGGATTCTGGTCTTTACTTCGTACTTCTTCAATCGTTGATCGTCACTCTTCAATCGCAGTGATTGATCCCGCCGGCGGCGTGACTCCAAGCAGAGTTCAGCGCATCTATTTCGGCCTTCGATATTCCTAGTTCGCTATTCGATTTTCATCAACTCTTCTGCCAATCTTCCATTCATCCAGATTCCCAACGCACCTTTTTCGCCGCATTCGCCGCGCAGACCCAGCGGCGGGCGCATTGTTCAAGGGCCTCGGGTTCAAGCACGGCCAGGTCACCCGCCGGCGGCTCGAAATACGCCGCTTGCACGGCGGCAATGTCGGCGTTCAACGCGCCACGATCATCGGGCTCAAGCCGGGTGCCGGCCGCGCATGCAATCTGCTGCAAGAGCCGCAGCACGCTGAATGGCGTCAGGTGTGCCGGCATCTGCAGTGCGCCGGTCACGGGTGCGACCGCACGGCGCCTGGCGCGCGCGCGCCACACCACCAGCGCCACCACGCCCGCCGCGAATACCAGCACCGGCATGGCCAGCCACAGCAGCCACCATGCCCGCCGCAAATGAACGCCGGCAAGGGCAACGGCTTCGGCCACCGGCACGATGTCGGCATCCACGTAGCGTTGGTAGACGATGCGCGCGCCCGGCCAGTCACAGGCGGGAAAGCGAAACACGGCCGGCGGCCGGCGCGCGCCGGGTTCGGGTTTCAGGCGCAGCATCCAGGTGCGGTCACAGACAACCATGGTGGTCTCGTTGCTGGCCGTGTCGAGTTCTTTAACGCGGGTGCCGCTATCGCTAATGCTCTCGACGACGAAACCGGGCACCCGCGGCGTGATGAGCTGTGGCAACGCGGGTATAAGCCCCAAGCCACTGGCGTTGATTTCCAGCACGAGGGCGCCTTCGCGCGCCGCGCGTTCGTCCAGCAGGCAGGTGATCATCAGATTCGTCACCGGCCGCGGCGGTGGTACTTGCGGGCGGGCGTCAATCGGCAGGATGGGTGTCTCGATGGGCAGTAACACTTTGCTGTCCATATCCAGGAAATCAAGATCCATTTGAATGGCCGGCAATTGATCGGCGGCGGCGTCCTTGGCGGTCAGCACCATGTATGCCAGCGGCGTTTCACGCCAGTCGGGGCGGGCACACCCGCGTGATTTGACATTGGCATCGCTGAAGGTAATCGAGCCAATCACAAAACTGCGGTCCAGCGCCTCGCGGATGTGCTTTTCGAGATTGTCGCGATAGTCAACCGGCTCTTCGCCATAGTAATAATAGTTGCCGCCGCCCGAACGCATATTCCTGAGATACTTGCCGAAGCCACCCGCTTCACGCTCCAGCGCGCCCGTGTGCTGCAGCACTAGCAGGGCGCCAAATTCCTGGGTGTGGCCGACGCAGGCGGGTCCATCCAGCCGCACCAGCAGGGCCAGGTCGTTGAGCAGGCCGTCATAATAGGCAACCATGGCGCGGATCGTGTCCGCGCCGGGGTCGTCGCCGATGATGCGCAAGGCAGCCCGCAGATAGCGCGCCTTAAACTCGGGCTTCAGGCTGGCAATGGCGCCCGTGAGTGCGCGGGCAAACGCGGCGCGGTGCGCCGCGACGGCGGGCGCCGGCAGCGCTTCAAGCGCGGCGCGCACGTCATCGAGCTGTTGTGTGCTGGGCTCGCGCTGGCGCGTGAGATAGGCCGCATCACTCGCGCCGAGCGCCGCGGTAAACCATTGCAGATACGGCGTGGCGAGCCAGGCGGACTGCGGCACGCGCGGCACCTGTGCGGCATACAACGCGGCGGCGCGCGCAAACGCGTCGAAGGCGGCGCGGCGCATGGCATTGTACACGTTGACTTCCACGTCGCGGCCATAGTCATATTCGGCCCAGTCAAACATCGTTGCGCCATAGTGCATCGAGAGTTGCCATGCATCAGGATGCAGGTGCAGGCCCGTCGCAAGAAGATTGGTCAGCACACCATAGCCGCGCAGCACCTCGGCCTGAATGTCCTTGTCCGTCCGCTTGGTGCCGCTTTGCTGCTGCATCTGCGGTTCGCGCCACTGGGCCGCCAGGCGGCGGCGCATCTGTTGAGCAAACTCGGCCAACGCGTCTGCGGTCATGGTGGCGAGTGGGCCAAACCCATTGGTGATGTCGCGCACATGAAACACTTCCGCATCACTGTGCGCGTCACAAAACGCCTGGATGAGCGCCGCCGTGCTTACGCCGGCGCGGCACAAGGCCGGATACATGCGCGCAAATTCGGCGAGATTCCGCGCTTGCATTGCACGCGTCAAGGGAATGCCGGGCGGGCGCTGCGGACCATACGGCCCATAATAGTAATTTTCCTCATTCTGCGCGTCGGGCGAGGGCTTGCGATTCTTCTGCCAATCGAGCAAAAGCTCCGTGGCCAGCGTGCGCGTGCGCGCCGTTGATTGCCACGGCAGCGCCGCGATGCGCGCAAGCGCGCCGGTGTAGGCCGCGTCCTTGATGCACAAGCGGATGCGCGCGTCGTCCAGCCGTGCCGCCAGCGCCGGGTCGCACGCCATTTCCGCAGCGTGGTCGGGCATGGTTGCCAGGGCTTCCGCGGGCGTGAGTGGCGTTTGCCCATACGACTGCTGCGGTTCTTCCCGGCGATAGTTGTAATAGTACGGAGAATAACTGCGCGCGCGCAGTTGCGGACGGCGATACATGGCGATGGTCTGCTCCGCTTCACGCAGCCAGTCAAGCGCAAGAAAGGCCAGCGCATGCTGGCGCGCCGGCTCATGCCGCCAGGGCGCGGCCGCCATGGCATCCAGCACGCGCGCGTTCAGCGCAAGCAACGCGCAGCGCGAAGTGGTGTCGTAGCCCACACTGACTTTTTGGGCCGCGCGCGCGAGTGCATTGAGGAACAACGAGCCGCGCGCCACATTGGTCGCGAGTTCGTCCATCCAGCACGCGAACGAGACCATGCCGGTAAAGGCGGCCGGTGGCGGCAAGACCGCGGACAGGCAGGCAACGCGGTCATTCACCGCCGCGCCATCGTTGGTCAACGCCCAATAAGCCTGGCGCCATGCCGCCTGAAACGCGGTCGGATCCTGCGTGCGGACTGCCTGCGCAACCAGCGTCTGAATATGCACCGCCACGCCACGCGCATCGCTTGCGGCAAGCGCCGTCGGCATTGCGGGCAGAAATGCAAGTGCCGCGGCACACTGGTCGGCCGCCGCCAGAAGGTCACCCGCGGCACGGCGTGGTGCCGCAGCGGTGCCGCCTAATCGTCGTGTCCCTTGTTCAAGCACCGTGACACAGTTCGACAGCGCCTCCTCGTTGAGCAGCGTCCGTTGCAGCAACCGGCCAAGGACGAGCAAGTGTTCCGGCTGCAACGCGCACGGCGCGGCATCCGCCAAGCCGAGCACGTCCGACCAAAACCAGATGGGGCGCTGTTGCTGCTGCTGTTGATTCTCGCCGCGCTGCGACGGCGACGGGTCACATTGCTCTTCCGGCGGCCGCTCGCGCGGCGGCGGCGGCCGCTGCACCAGTCGAATGAATTCCGTGTACAGTTGCGTGCTGACGGCCAGCGGCCAGGCCGCAAAGACCCGCGCAACGCCCGGCCAGTCATGCAACGTGACCTGCCACTGCAGCAAGGCGATTTCATTGGTGGGCGCAGGCAGGCCGGTATCGCGCTGCTGCTGGGCTTGCAGCAGGCTGAGCGGCAAGCGGTCAAAGGGCGCCTGCCGGAATTCTTGCATGCGCTGGGTGTACGCCGCGGCGCGCAGTTGCTCGGCAACTTGAGGGGCAACGCTGGCCGGTGCCGCGGCATTTGTGCCTTGGGCATGCGCCAGTACTGGCATGTTCGTGCCGGCTGACGACGGGGACGGATTATCAGCGCGGCATGGCAGCACGACTGCCGCCGTGAGCAACATGCCGGCGCCCATGAGCGCGCGGCCACGGAAAAAGTCAACGGTGCATTGCATAGGTGTGTGTCGGATTGCTGTTAGTATTACTCAAGTCATGAAGTTACCTGGAGACCCGCCCTTGCGTGTGTCAGCCTTGTGCATGGCATCACGAGCCGGTCTCCTCAGGGCGCTCGCCCAAGCCGGCGCCCCGCGCGTCCTTTTTTTCCTTCTTGCCTTCGCTCTTGGCTTTTTGCTGCTGCCGCTGACTTGCGCGTTGCTTGCGCATCTTCTGGCTCACGTTCTTGCAGGCGCAGAGCTTGGCCGGCAAGGGCAGGGCTTTCAGCGCCGCTTCATCCATCAACGCCAGGCGTATGCTGGCCTCCAAATTTGTGTGATAAACACTGGTGGCCGCGCTTATTGACGCCGGCTGTTGCTCGGCAAGCAGGCGGAACTGCTGCCGTGCGGCGGTCGCTTCCGCATACCACTCTTCGTCATCCGCGCCTTCGAGGCGCATCAACCACGCGGTGTAATACTGCGCTTCCGCCAGCGCGCTGCGCAGATGCGTTGCGACCGCCGGCCGCATGACCGGGACGGTCAGCAGCAGATCCTCCAGCGCGGCGACTGCTTCGGGCAATGCGCCCAGATGCATCTGCGCGTCCGCTTGCGCAACGCCAAGCAGCACCCGGTCATCGCCGGCGTCTGGCGGCAGCGCCTGCAAGGCGCGCGCATACAGCGCCACGGCCGCCGCCCATTGATGTGCCCGCGCCGCCGCGCGCGCTTGCTGCACCACGCGCGCGGCCGTTTCACACTGCGCCTGCCGCACGCCCGGCCCATAGTGGTAGGCCAGTAGTCCCACGGGCAGCAGAAGCCACAGCAGCACGAGCCGCCGACGCAGGGCTTGCTTCATGTCCGTCCCCCATGTTGTTGCACACCCGCGCGCCACTGCGCGCCGTAGAGCGCCAGCGCCACGGGCAGCAGCGCACTAAGCGCCGCACCCGCGCCGGTCGCGCCGAGCGCCGCCGCACGCAACCCTTCACCCGCCGGCGCGCGCACGGGTACCTGCGTTGCCAAGTGGCGCAACAGCGCCGCCGGCGCGTGGATCTCGTTGGCATTGTGATACCGCCCGCTCAACCGCGTCGCAAGGTAGTCGAGCGTGTGCTGGTCTTGATACGAAAGGTGCCCGTCGATGTAGGTGCCCGCGCGCGGATTGCCAACGCCAAGGACGAGCACGTCCGCCACGGATGGGGGCATCCGGCGCGGGGCGTCGCCCAGGGCCGTATCGCCATCCGAGACAATCAGCACCGTGGTGCTGTCCGCCGGCCAATCGGCGGCCATGTCCGCAGCTTCGGCCACGCCTTCTGCAAGTGTCGTTTTGCCGATGTCAAAGGCTTGCGTCATCGGCAAATTGTTCAGGATGTTGTACACGATGGCAAGGTCTTTGGTATCACTCGCCACACGCTTTGCCCCATTATACACGGCAATGACGCTGTAGCGCACGTGTTCCGTCGCGATCCGGTCGAGAATGGCGCGGACAACCGCGCCGGCGCGTTCCGCGCGCGGGCAGTCATGCAACGGGCCGGCGTCGCGCAGCTTCATGCTTGGCGACACATCCAGGACGAGCACCAGATGGCGCTCCTCTTGTGCCGCGCGCGCGGCGGGTTGCGCCGCGTGCGGCGCCAGCGACAACAACGTCGCCAAGCCCCACACCAGCGCGCCGATACTCAGCGCGCGCACCACCGGCGCCGCGCGCACCCAGCCCGCCGGCACGGCCCGCGGGCCGAACGCCAGAAATGCCACGCCACGCCGCCGGCGCAGGTGCAGCCACTCCGCACACACTGTCAGTGCCACCGCCACTGCGGTCACAGTCGCGGTCACCATGGCATGTACCGCATGCCGAACAACGCCAGCACGTGCAGCCCGGCCACGCCAAGGCCTGCCATGGCAAATGGGCGAAAATCATCCACGACCGCCGGCGCGCTCTGCTTGAATTTTGTTTTTTGCATTGCATCAATATGATGAAACACCGCGTTGAGGGCCGCCGGATTCCCGGCGCTAAAGACTGCGCCGCCGGTGTGGCTCGCAATGACGTCGATCTCTGAGGGCGGTGCATTTTCCTGCGCAATGATCGCGTACACGGTGATGCGCTCCTCTTTGAGCGCCTGGGCGACGTCGAGGGCCACGCTGCCGCCCAGGTCGGCGCTGTCGCCGTCACTCACCAAAATGATGACGCGGTCGCCGCGGGCTTGCGCGGCCAGCAAGGTGCGACAGGCGTGCAGCGCTTTGCCGATCTGCGTGCCACCCATCCACGGTGGCTGCTTTTCCGGCCGCAGAAACGGGGTGGCCAGCCGGATCGCGTTGACATCCTTGGTCAATGGCAGCCAATGCAACACTTCATTGCCAAAAATCGTGAGGCCAAACGCGTCGCCCGGTCGATGCGCGGAAAACTCGTTGATCGCCGCCATCGCGCTGTCAAAGCGCGTGCCATCACCAAACGGCGTGGTCATGCTGCCCGAGACATCGAGCAAGAGCAGCAGATTGGTGAGCTCCCGCGCGCGTTCGGGCGGCCCGCTGCGTTGCGGCACAGCCAGCAGCACCAGGGCAAGTGCCAGCAGCACGGCCGGCAGGAGATTCGCCGCATTCACCACGCGCCGCAGCCAGAGGCCGGATGGTTGCCCGCTGTGATCGAACGGCAGCACCAGCCGAAAGCCAAGCCGCGTCCATTCCCAGTACGCCAGCACAACGGGCAAGACCAGCAGAACCAGCATGAGCGGATGCCGAAAGCTCATGGGCCGGCGCCACGGATGTTGCCGGCCGGCTGCGCCGGCGCGTGATAGCACGCGAGCAGGGCCGCAATATCACACGCATGCCGGCCCGGCGGCTCATACAACCACTGCTCAAGCGCCGTCAGCAGGCGCCCGGCTTCGGCATGCGCGCGCAAATGCACGCGCAGGCTGCCGGGCGACGCATCCGCCAGCATCAGCCGCTCACGCCACACGCACATGAGCAATTGTTCCATGCGCGCCTTGTCTTGCACGGTCAGGCTGCCCTCCCGCGCTTTGGCGACCAGTGGCGCAAGCAGTGCCGCCGGCGTTGGTGGCACGCTGGTGGGCGCAACGGGCGCAACCACTTTTTTTTGGCGGCCGAGCCAGATCAGCGGCGCCAACGCGCCAGCCCACACCAACCAGAGACCACCCATCAGCCAGCGATAGCCAACCCGCACACCGGGCTCCGGTGTGCGCTCGAACGCCAAGGCGCCATTGTGATTGGTCGGGAGCAGCGCCGCAACCTGCACAATCAGCGGGGCGTTCGTGCTGCCCTGCGCGTCCGCGCCGCACATCACCGCGCGCACATCATACTGCCCCGGCACCAGTCCGACAAAGCGAATGTCGTAGAGGTTGCTTTGGCCCGGCATGGGCCGCGTGCCGACAATCCGCGCAATTAACCGGTTTGTCCGATTGAGCGGCAGCACATCAAGATGCCCGGCCGGCGCGACCACGCTCAGGCGGCCTTCAATGCCAACTGTGGGCGGCGCGGCGCTGGCGACGACCGTAGCAAGACCAATGACGATGCCGGTAACGCGGTGCGCCAGATACGGCAGGCGCCCCAGCCTGCCACCCAATCGTTGCCGAGTCAGGGAACCCATCATACAGGCCATCGTGGCTGCATTCATCAGCGTGCGCCGCGCCCGAGGCAGTCGCGCTGCTGGAGGAAGTCGCGCACGCGCGGGAGAAAATGCTCGTCGGTGCGCAACACCAGACAATCAACGCCCGCGCGCCGCAGCATGCGCTGGGCCGCCAGCGGATCACACCACCGGCGATAGCCATGCGCCACAAACGCGTGCCCGGTCTCCGCCTCGCGGGCGCGAAACACGCCGCCGCCCATGCCGCCGTGCTCGGCCGGGTCCTGGAGCTGCAACACGATGCAATCGTGGCGCTGCGCCGCAATTTGCAGCGCCGGCACACTGTCCGGATCGTGCAAATCGCTCAACACAATCATTACGCAGCGACTGTCCATGGCGGGCGCAAGTGTGCGCAACTTTTCACCAACCGTCGTCACTTCGTCGGCTTGATAGTGCCGCAGTTGGGCAAGCCACTGCAGCACCGTCGCGCGGGACAAACTGGGCCTGATATGCAGGGCGCGCGCGCCGCAGCCAAGCAGACCAACGGGGCTCAAGCGCGCCAAGGCGGCCAACGCCAGCCCGCCCGCAAGATGCACCGCCCAGCTATACTTGCTGCGCTGCCGCGAGCTGACACACATGGACGCCGACGTATCCAGCAAGAGATAGACCGGCATGCGCTTGGGCGCTTCATACTCCTTGACATGCAGGCGGCCCGTGCGCGCCGTCACACGCCAGTCGATTAACTTGACCGGATCGCCGGCCTGGTACGGGCGCGCCTGCACAAACTCAACGCCTGCGCCAAAAAACGGCGAGCGATCAACGCCATACTGCACGCTGTCCGCCATGCGCCGGATGGCCAGCAGAAACTGGCGCTCATCCAAGTGGTCGCAGGCCGGCAGCGTCGGCATATCACCCACATGCCGCCATAAGCTCGCGCACAATCGCCGCGCCCGACTGTCCTTCCGCCAGGGCCTCGTACGTCAAGCGCATGCGGTGCAGCAAGACATCCTCGGCCAGCGCGTACAAGTCATCGGGCAGCACATAATCACGGGCATGAATGTAGGCCCGCGCCCGCGCCGCCTGCACCAGCGCCAAGCCCGCGCGCGGGCTCGCACCCAGCTCAATCCGCGCGTCGGCCCGCGTCATGCGCACCAGCTCAAGCGTGTGCTGGACGAAGACATCGCTGACGTACACCTGCTGCACCGCGCCCATGGCCGCCGCCACATCGCGGCCGTGCGCGCAGGGACCCACCTCGTCGAGCAAATCAAATGCCGTGCGCGGTATCGCGCTGTGCGCGTCGTGTTTCAGCCCCAGCGCAAGCTGCTGCCGGACGATCCCGGCTTCCTGCTCTCGCGACGGATAGTCAAGGCGATGGCACAGCATAAACCGGTCAAGTTGCGCTTCCGGCAGCTCAAAGGTGCCGCTTTGTTCCACCGGATTTTGCGTGGCGATCACCAGAAAAGGCGCGGGCAACCGGTACGTTGTCTTGCCGATGGTCACCTTGCGTTCCTGCATTGCCTCAAGCAACGCGCTCTGCACTTTCGGCGCCGCGCGATTGATCTCGTCCGCCAGCAGTAAATTGGTAAACACCGGCCCCTGATGCGTCACGAACGTGTTGCTCCGCTGGTCCAGAATTTCAGAGCCGAGCATGTCCGCCGGCAACATGTCAATCGTAAACTGCACCCGCCGAAATGTTAAATCCAGCGCGCGCGCCAGCGCATTCACCAGCAGCGTCTTCGCCAAGCCCGGCACCCCTTGGAGCAAAAGATGCCCGCCCGTGAGCAACGCCATGAGCATCCGTTCCACAACGATTTCCTGGCCCACAACTATCCGGCCGATGTGCGCGCGCAACGCCGCAACGAATTGTCCATCAGTATTCATCGATCTCCTGACGCAAGTTACCCTGGATCACCTACGCTGCAATCTCCGAACACCACAATGCACAAAGTATACCACAAGAACCAGCGCTGGTCAACGTGTGCGCGCAACTCCTGAAATTCCGCTATAAGGAAAGCACGCGCAGGGGTGGCACGGTGCCGTTGCTGGTGCCAACGACACACTACCGACGTTTGACTGTGCCCGCATCCAAAACCGCATATCGGATTTTCAGGTGCAGATTCGCCGCACGGAGGCGGCTCCCATCCTCGCTCCACGCCTCTGGCGGGACGGGACTAGCCAAGTCAGCTTTCTTTCAGCACCGACGTACCGACGTACTGACTATCCCGCCGTTGGCGCGACTCCAAGCAGCCGACGCACTGCTGTCTTCGTGGCCATGGCATCTGAGCTGCGGCAGGGCTCGGGGAAAAATAATCTTGCGGCAAAATCATTTTGTGCAAAATGAATTGCGGCAATTCATTTTCATAGCCGGGGAATAACCTATCCGCCCAGCAGCCGCTCGACCGCCGCCAGCGCTTCGCCGATTTTCTCCGGCTGCTTGCCGCCCGCCTGCGCCGCGTGCGGCTTGCCGCCGCCACCGCCGCCGGTCAGCTTTGCCAGCTCTTTCACCAGCGTGCCGGCGTGCCGTCCGACTTTCACCTGGTCGTCGCTCAGTTGCACAATGAAATTGCATTTCTCGCCGCTGCGCGCCGCCAGCACGATGATGTAGCGCTCAAACTTGGCGCGCAATTGGTCACTCACCGCCAGCAACTCCGGCGCTTCGAGTTCGCCCAGATCGGCGACAATCAACGTTGCATCGCCCCACGCGCGCTTGCCGGCCAGCACCGTGCTCACCACATCCTGCGCGCCGGCGCTGCGCGCATCCTTGACCTTCCTGGTCAGCGCCTTGATCTCATCCTGCAGTTTCTCAATGCGCGCGACGATCTCGTCGTCTTTCACCGTCAAGTACTGCGCCGCCGCGCGCAGCAGCGCCCGCTGCCGCTGCATCTCCCGCACGGCCGGCATGCCGCACACCGCCTCGATCCGCCGCACACCCGCCGCCACCGCCGCCTCACTAACAATCTGAAATGCGCCGAGCCAGCCCGTCCGCGGCACGTGTGTCCCGCCGCACAGCTCGCGGCTGACGTCGCCAATCGTCACCATGCGCACACTCGCGCCGTACTTCTCATCAAACAACATCATCGCGCCGGCCTCCTGCGCTGCGGCCATGGTCGTGACCGTGGTCTCGACTGGCAGATCCTTCTGAATCGCGGTGTTGACCAATTCCTCGATCAGGTCTTTTTCCTCGACCGACACGCCCGCGTGATGCTGAAAATCAAAGCGTAGCCGCTCCGGGTTCACCGCCGAGCCGGCCTGCGTCGCGTGCTTGCCCAACACCTGATGCAGCGCGGCATGCAGCAAGTGCGTCGCGGTGTGGTGCCGCATCGTGGCATGGCGCCAATCGGCGTCGGTCACCAATTGCACCGCATCTCCCTCGCGCAACTCGCCCTCGTCCACGTCCACCAGATGGGCGATGACATTGTGCGTCGGTCGCGCGCACTCCGTGATTTGATAGCATACCGCCCCGCGCTGGCAGGTGCCGCGATCACCTTCCTGCCCGCCGGATGCGCCGTACAACGGGGTGGTGTCCACCACCATCCACGCCTGCGCCGGCGCGCTTACGCGCGCACAGCGTTCGCCGTCTTGATTGACCAGCGCCACCACGCGCGCGGCGCAGGCCATCTGCTCATAGCCGACAAAATGCGTGTCGCCCTGCTGCTGGTGGATTTCATCATACGCCTTTTGCAGGCGCGGCCCGGTCACGGCGCGGGCCGCTTTCGCCCGCTGGCGTTGCGCCGCCAGGCTGGTCTCAAAGCCCGCCACGTCAACCTGCCAGCCGATTTCACGCGCCATGTCCTGCGTCGCATCCAGCGGAAAACCGTAGGTGTCGTACAAGCGGAACGCGTCCGCGCCGCTGATACAGTGCTGCGGCCCGCCCTTCGCCACCACATTATTAAACAACTCAATGCCGGTCACCAGCGTGCTGGCAAAGCGTTCCTCTTCCTGGCGAATCAACTGGGTGATATGCGGCAGGCGTTCCTGCAAGGTCGGGTAGACCGCACTCATCTGGCGCGCAAGGGTCGGCAGCAACGTCGTGAGAAATGGTTCGGTAATGCCGAGTTTGCGGCCATAGCGCGCTGCACGCCGCAAGATCCGGCGCAGGACATAGCCGCGCCCTTCATTCGACGGCACGGCCCCGTCGCCAATCGCGAACGCCAACGCGCGGATATGATCGGCAATCACGCGGTGCGGCATGCCCGCTTCAGTCTCGGCCTCCGTCATCGGCCGCGCGCCCAGCAGTTCGAGCGGCGTGTACGGCACGCCGGCGAGCTTGGCCACCTGCTCGATCAAGCCGCTGAACACGTCGGTCTCATAATTCGAATGCTTGCCTTGCAGGACCGACGCGATCCGTTCGAGGCCGGCGCCGGTGTCGACGCTGGGGCGCGGCAGCGGCTCCATGCTGCCGTCCTCATGCCGGTTGAATTGCATGAAGACCAGGTTCCACAATTCGAGACACAACTCGTCGTCATACTGCAAGCTGTCGGGCTTCGCCGTGCCAAAGAACGAGCGCACGTCAAGGCTGATCTCGGAGCACGGGCCGCACGGGCCGGTGTCGCCCATTTCCCAGAAATTGTCTTTCTTGCCGAGCCGCACAATCCGCGACGTCGGCACGAATTTTTTCCACAAAGTCTCGGCCTCGTCGTCCTCCTCGAAGACCGACATCCACAGATGCTGCGGCGGCAAGCCGTATACTTTGGTGATGACCTCCCAGGCAAACGCAATCGCGTCCTCCTTGAAATAATCGCCAAATGAAAAATTGCCGAGCATCTCAAACAGGGTATGATGGCGCGGCGTCTTGCCGACATTGTCCAGATCATTGTGCTTGCCGCCGGCGCGAATGCACTTCTGGCACGAGGTCGCGCGCGTGTACGGCCGCGCCTCTAAGCCGACAAACACATTCTTGAACTGATTCATGCCGGCATTGGCGAACAGCAAGGTCGGGTCGTTGTGCGGCACGACCGACGAGCTGTCCACACGCGTGTGGCCGTGGCGCGTGAAATACTCGAGAAAGGCGCTGCGAATCGTCGCGGAAGTCATAACCATCAGTCCTGTGGTATCATAGCTGAATGCCGGGGCGGTGCCATCTTGTCTATGGCACACTACTGATAATGATAATCAAAACCCGCGCGGTTTACAACCGCCAAGAGGAATCGGTGCGGCAACTGCCACAGGCAGTCACGCCAACGGCGTGGATGATCAGTGCGGCGAAGGGAACGCCGATCGCTCCCGCCGCTGGCGGGACTGAAGGTAGGTGCGATCGCCCGATCGCACTTTCTGCTGGAACGCGCCGCGCACGTAAGCCCCGACAAGTTCTGCACTTATACAGTCATAAGTTCTCGTGTCGCACGAGAATGTAGCGGGATTTGGAAATCCCGCATCCCCTCAGCGGCACGGGCGTGCCGCGTTCCGCTCGGCGCAGCCGCCGGGCTGCCGCAGCAGCCATGCTAATACGCGTACGCCAACTGATTCATCCGCTTGCATGCACCACAATTTATTTCTCCGCGAAATAAATTTATGTGACATTATATGACATCACTTGACATTTTATGTGATTTGTGCTATATTATACGACAGATGCTGAAGAACCTGCTATGGAACTGACTGTCCATGATGTAGCCGCCCTCTGCCGCGTGACCGAACGAACCGTGTACCGTTGGGTCAAGGCGTCCGCCATTCCGGCCTACCGCATTGGCGATCACTACCGTTTCAACCGCGCCGAACTGCTCGACTGGGCCGACCGCACCCGCATCGGCATGCCGGCCGACGCACTTGCCGAGGAACCCGTCGACACTGCACCCCTGCCGCGCGTCAGCGACGCGCTGGCCCTCGGCGGCATTCATTACCGCATTGGCGGCGCAACCAAAGCCGCGGTCTTGCGCGCGGCCGGGCAGGTCATGCATGTGCCGGATGACATCGACCGCGTCACACTGGTGCGCATGCTGATGGCCCGCGAAGCTCTGGCTACTACTGCGGTCGGCAACGGCATTGCCATTCCACACGCGCGCAATCCGATCGTGTTGCGCGTGCCGCGCACCCTCGTGGCCCTCTGTTTTCTTGAACAGGGTGTCGCGTTCGGCGCGCTCGACGGCAAGCCCGTGCACAGCTTGCTGGTGTTGGTCGCGAAAACGGTGCGCGAGCATTTGCATATGCTCTCGCGCCTGGCGTTCATGCTGCATGACTCCGCCCTTCTGGAGTGCCTGCGTCGGCAGGATACGCGCGAGGCAATCTTGCGCCAGATGGTGCGGCTCGAACAACAGGTGCAGCACCCTGTCGCACCCGCGCACAAGTTGCCGTTGCATAAAACCGCGCGCCGCGCGCCGGCACCCCCTGTCGTAGCATGCAAGCCATCACCGGCGCGTGCCTCATGCTGACCCCCGCAAACTATGTGCTGGCGCTGATCGGCGTGCCGCTCGTGGGCGGCGCGCTGGCCTACGTGTTGCCATGGCGCGGCGCGCGCACGGTCGTGGTATGCCTGACCGCCTTGGCCACGGCGCTGCTCGGCGTGCTGGCCGTCGTCGCCGGGCCGTTTAGCGTCACCTGCGGGGCCTGGAGCGATCCGGCCGCGTTTGCGCTGGAACTCCTGTTGATCGGCGTGATTGTCGCCTTTGCCTGGGAGGCGCGCGCCTGGCTGATCGTGCTCCTGACGCTGCTGCAGCTCGGGCTGTGCCTGACCGAACAGTTCAGCGCGGGTGCCCACGCGCCCACGGCACCCACCTTTGTCCTTGACGCGCTCTCATCCATTCTGGTGATCATTGTCTGCGTAATCGGCGCGCTGATTCTAGTGTATGCCACCGGCTACATGCGTGAACACGCCGCGCATGCCCCGCGCACGACGGCCGGCGACCGCCGGTTTTTCCTCGTGCTGGTCGGCTTTCTGGGCGTGATGAACGGCTTGGTGCTGGCCAACAATTTGCGCTGGCTGGCCGTGTTTTGGGAAAGCACGACGTTGTGTTCATTTCTCTTGATTGGCCATGAAGGCACGGCCGAGGCACGCGCCAATGCCTTGCGTGCCCTGCTGATCAATGCCTTTGGCGGCGTGGCCTTGTCGCTGGCGGCCCTGCTCGCGGCGCACCGCGGTGGCATCACGTCGCTGGACGGCATCATGAGCGCGCAGGCGCTGGCGCCTATGGCGCTGCTGTGTATTGCGGCCATGACCAAGTCGGCCCAATTCCCCTTCCAGAGCTGGTTGCTGGGTGCGATGGTCGCGCCGACGCCGGTCTCGGCCTTGCTGCATTCGGCCACGATGGTCAAAGCGGGCTCGTATCTGATTTTGCGGCTGGCGCCGGCGTTTGCCGGCACGCGCTTGCTCGACGTCGTGGCGCTGGCGGGCGGCTTTACCTTTGCAGTGGCGGCCGCCTTGGCGGTCAGTCAAAGCAATGCCAAGCGCGTCCTGGCCTATTCGACCATTTCAAATCTCGGGTTGATCGTCGCCTGCGCCGGCATTGCCACGCCACTGGCCTACGCCGCCGCCATCATGATTCTCTGCTACCACGCCGCCTCGAAAGGATTGCTGTTTCTGTGCGTCGGCGCAATCGAGCAGAAAATTGGCAGCCGTGACATTGAAGACATGGGAAGTTTGCTCTACATCATGCCGCTAACCACGATCATCACTTTGACCGGCATGTTGACCATGCTGATGCCGCCCTTCGGCATGCTGATGAGCAAACTGTTGGCGATCGAGGCCGCAATCGAGGCGCCCTTCGTCCTGCTGCTGGTGATTGTCGGCAGCGCGCTGACCGTCTTTTTCTGGGCCAAATGGATCGGGCGCATGCAGACTGTGTCGTATCATCCGCACTACCCGCGCGAGACGATGCCCTTCAGTATGTCCAGCGTCTTGGTCATGCTGTGCGCGCTGGTCGCCGGCGGCGGGGTCGCCAGTATTCTGGTGTATCGGACGCTGATCGAGCCGCTGGCGCTGCACACCTTCGCGCATGCGTCCGCGCACACGATTGCCGCGCTGCGTGCCGCCGGCAACTTGCTGTCATGGCCGGTGTTTGTTTTCCCGCTGCTGGCCGCGCTGGTCTGGCTGTGGACGATTGCGCGCTTCAATCCGGCGCATGTCCGGCTCCCCTACCTGGCGGGTGAAAATTACGAAGAAAAGGAACTGTCGTACGCGTTCCTCAGTATTAAGGATCAGCCCGCCGTCGCCTGGACGACCAGTCTGTATTTCAAACACACGCTCAGCGAAGCGCGCATCACGCCCTGGGCAAATTTGATCGCCGGGTTGCTGGTGTTGTCACTGCTGGGTGTGTTGGGGCTGCTATGATTGGCCGGCTGTTACTGGTGGTGCTGGTGGTGCTGGTCGCGCCACTGCTGGGCGCGTTGCTCAATGGCGCCGACCGCATTCTGACCGCGCGCATGCAGGGCCGCATCGGGCCGCCCGTGCTGCAGCCGTTCTATGATCTGCTCAAGCTGTTTCGCAAAGAGCCGCTGGTGCTGAATCGCATTCAGATCGGGTATGTCTACCTGCATTTGGCGTTCATGCTGATGACGATCGTGCTGATCACACTCGGCCAGGACATGCTGCTGGCGTTGTTCACGCATGCCTTCTCGACGCTCTCGCTGGTGATCGGCGGCATGAGCGTGCGCTCGCCTTACAGCCGCATCGGCAGCCAGCGCAAGATCATGCAGATGCTGGCCTACGAGCCGGTGCTGATCCTGCTGGTGGTCGGCATCTACTTGCGCACGGGCAGTTTCATGGCCGGCGCGGTCGCCCATCTGGATGCGCCGTTGATCACGTCCTTGCCGCTGGTCTTTCTGGCGTTTCTGATCGCGCTCGAAATCAAACTCGAAAAGTCGCCGTTCGATGTCGCCACCTCGCATCATGCCCACCAGGAGCTGGTCAAAGGCATTACGCTTGAGTACGCCGGGCCGTATTTGGGCGTGATCGAGCTGACCCATTTTTATGAAACGTTTTTTCTGCTGGCGCTGGTCGCGGCGTTCTTTGTGACGCACGTCTGGCTGGGCGTGCTGGTTGCCCTGGCCGTGTACGGCGCGGCAATTTTGGTGGACAACGTCTGTGCCCGTATGCGCACGACCTGGATGGTGCGCTACATGTGGACCGTGCCAATGGCGCTGGCGGTGTGTAATATCATCTGGCTGTACCTGCAGCCGCATGCCGGACGCTGACATGGCCTTCAGCATTCACAGCTCAATGGCGAGATCGCCTTGGTTTGTGCACTACAATTGCAATAGTTGCAATGGCTGTGACATCGAGCTGCTGGCCTGCCTGACACCGCTCTACGACCTCGAGCGCTTCGGCATTCTGCACGTCGGCAATCCCAAGCATGCCGACATTTTGATCGTGACCGGCTCGGTCAATCACCGCAACGAGCGTGTGCTCAAAAACATTTATGCGCAATTGCCGATGCCGCACGTCGTCGTGGCGCTGGGCGTCTGCGGCTCGAGCGGCGGCGTGTTCGCCGGTTCGTACAATATTCTCGGCGGAGTGGACAAAGTCATTCCGGTGGATGTCTTCGTGCCCGGCTGCCCGCCGCGGCCGGAAGCCATGATTGATGGCCTGGTGCGTGCCACCGCCATCCTGCGCGCCAAAAGCGCCGGCGCCGCCTGCGTGCCCGCCGCCAAACCCACCATCACCGTCGTGCCGAGTCCGGCGCCACAGGAGCCTCATGCTGCATAATGTCACCGATGTCACCGTCGCGACGCTGCTGGATGCCGTCGCCGCGCGCTTTCCGCAGGGCTCGCGCCTGATCACGCTCACCTGCGTTGATTGCGGCGACGACGTCGAAGTGCTGTATCATTTCGACCGCAATTACGAACTCTCGCACCTGCGCCTGCGCGTGGCCAAGGGCACGGTCGTGCCGAGCATTTCCGGCATTTATAGTTGCGCCGTCATCGTTGAAAATGAACTGAAGGATTTGTTCGGCTTAGCCTTCGACGGCCTGGCCTTGGATTACGAGGGGCGCTTTATTCTGGCCGAAGGCGCGCCCGTCGCACCGATGCTGCGCACCGCACCGGCGCAGGCAGCCGCCCGTAACGGCGAACTTAAGATGTGACCATGACGACCGCCGCCACAACCACCCGCCGCACTCTCATTCCGTTTGGGCCGCAGCATCCGGTGCTGCCGGAGCCGCTGCATCTGCGGCTGGTGCTCGAAGACGAAAAAGTCGTCGAAGCGCTGCCGGCCGTCGGGTACATTCATCGTGGCATCGAGAAACTCGCCGAGCTCAAAGATTTTCAGCAAAACGTCTTTCTGCTCGAGCATATCTGCGGCATTTGCAGCTTCATTCATTCGCTGGCCTATTGCCAGGGCATTGAAGAACTGATGCAGCTCGAGGTGCCGCCGCGCGCGAAGTATCTGCGCGTGGTCTGGAGCGAACTGAACCGCCTGCACAGCCATCTGCTCTGGCTGGGCTTGCTGGCCGATTCGTTTGGCTTCGAGAGTTTGTTCATGCAGGTCTGGAAGACGCGCGAGAAAGTGCTCGACCTCGAAGAAGCCACCGCCGGCGCGCGCATCATGCTTTCGACGTGTGCCATCGGCGGCGTGCGCCGCGACTTGACCGACGAGCAGATCGCGCAGGTCTTGCGCGGCCTGGACGCCATCGAGCGCGACTTCGAATCATTCATTCCGGCCGTCATCACCGACACGACGGTCAAGCACCGCCTGGTCGGCGTCGGCGTCATCACGCAGCAGCAAGCGCACGAACTCGGCGCGGTCGGCCCAGTGGCGCGCGCCAGCGGCATTGCGCGCGACCTGCGCGTCACCGGCTATGCCGCCTATGGCGACTTGGGCGTCAATCCGGTGATCGAGACTGACGGCGACTGTTATGCCCGCACCCTCGTCCGCGTGCGTGAGCTGCACCAATCGCTGCTGCTGATTCGCAAAGCGCTCAAGCGCATCCCGGCCACGCCGATCGCCGTGCCGGTCAAGGGCAATCCGACTGGCGAAGTGGTGTCGCGCGTCGAACAGCCGCGCGGCGAAGTGCTCTATTATCTAAAGGCCAACGGCACCAAATTTCTCGAGCGCGTGCGCGTGCGCACGCCGACTTTCGCCAACATCCCCGCGCTGCTGGCGATGCTGCCCGGCAACGAACTCGCCGATGTGCCGGTGATCACCTTGGCGATTGACCCTTGCGTCAGTTGCACGGAGAGATAATGACGTGGCACCACCAAATAGTGTGGGAGCGGCCTCCGCGCCGCGATGCTGCGGCATTCTCGCGCTGGCGCCCCACCGAGCTTGCCTCGGTGGACGCAGAGATTGGGAGGGGCGGCGGATGCATTTCTCTCAATCTTATTCACCCACGACGCGAGGTCGTGGGGGTCTCTGCATGCAAAGAATGGGAGCGGCCACCGCGCCGCGATGCTGCTGCTCTACAATATCGGGGCATGGAAGCCCCTCCCACTTTGTTATATTACCTAACAATGCAAACATCGGCATAGCATGTTTCCCTTTGTGAAAACGATTCTGCGTACGCTGCGGCGCGGCCCGGCGACACGCCGCTATCCGCTTGTGGTGCGCGCGCCGATGGCCGGCTCGCGCGGCCATTTGGTCAATGAGCCCGACACCTGCATTTATTGCGGCCTGTGCGCGCGGCGCTGTCCGGCCGGCGCATTGGCGGTCACGCGCGAACCGAAGAGTTGGACCCTCGATCCCTACCGCTGCATCCTCTGCGCCTACTGCGTGGATGTCTGTCCGAAGAAATGTTTGCGGATGGAGCCGTCGCACGTGCGCGCCGCTTCCTGACGAAGAGCAGATACTAATGAGAGCGCGTTCTGCTTTGCAGCGCCGTTGTAGCCGCCCGCGGTGAGGGCGGCTTCTGCAGCCGCGGTCATCCGCGCCGTTGGCGGGACTCCAAGCAGGCGCCCGCGGCTACAATTGACATGACCACAAGTACGTGCTCTCATTAGTAAGAGGGCCACGAGGCACAAGAGCCGCAGCAAGATTTGAGAAGGAGCAAAAGAGTAATGGAGTACTTGTCACAATCAACATTTTTTGTCGTTTGGAGATTCTTTCGCAACGAAACAATTTGCGGTGGTTGGGCTTGCCACGCTGCACCATCGGCGGTATTTGCGTCATCTAAGGTGTTCGCTGTGCCATTTCCCTCGCGCGATTGATGAGTTGGAACGACGCTGGGCATGCTGTTCTATTCCTCATGGTTGTGATGGCATCGCACGGCGCATCAGTGACTCAGCTTCTGCAAGCCGATCAGTGGCCCTTAATAGCGAAGCCAGATTATTAAGACAGTTGGCAACATGCGGATGGTCAGCCCCGTAGCTCTTTTCAAAAATGGCGAGCGCACGCCGCATCAGTGGCTCGGCTTCTGCAAGCCGATCCGTGGCTTGCAGCAGCAAAGCCAGGTTGTTCAGACGGATGGCGACCGAGGCATGATCTGGGCCGCAGCTCTTTTCGCCAATCGCGAGTGCGCGGCGCATGAGCGGTTCGGCGTGCTTCAGTCGATTCGTGGCTTGGAGGATCTGCGCTAAGTTGTTCAAGCGGATGGCGACTGTGGGATGATTAGGGCCGTAGCTCTTCTCATCAATGGCGAGTGCGCGGCGCATCAGCAGCTCGGCTTCCTTCGGCCGATGTGTTGCTTGGAGGACCTGTGCCAAGTTGTTCAGGCAGACGGCGACATGGGGATGGTCGGAACCGTAGCTCTTCTCATCAACGGCGAGCGCACGGCGTGTCAGCGGCTCGGCATCCGCAACCCGATTCGTGGCTTGGAGTAGCAAAGCCAGATTGTTGAGGCAGACAGCAACATGGGGATGGTCCGGCCCGTAGCTCACTTCCGCAATGGCGAACGCACGACGCATAAGCGGCTCGGCATCTGCAAGCCGATTCGTGTCTAAAAGTAACAGAGCCAAGTTGTTCAGACTGCTGGCGACATTCGGATTGTCCAACCCGTAGTTTCTTTCGGCAATGGCAAGCGCACGGCGCATGAGCGGCTCGGCTTCTGCAAGCCGGTCCATGGCCCTCAATATGGAAACCAGATGGTTGAGACAGATGGCGACATCGGGATGGTCAGGCCCGTAGCTCTTTTCGGCAATCAGAAGGGCGCGGCGCATCAGCGGTTCGGCGTCCTTCAGCCTATTCGTGTTTAGGAACACCTGCGCGAGGTTATTAAGTGCTGTGGCGACATTGTGATGGTTCGGCCCGTACATCTTCTCGGCAATTTCGAGCGCACGGCGGACGGCGTTTTCGGCTTTCTCGAACAGGCCCATTTCATTGAGCACGATCGCTTCTTCATTCAGCACACTTCCTTCACCACGCAGGTCCTTACTGGCGCGGCACAATTTTACTGCCGCACCGAGCGATTCAAGTGCTTCTTCCATGCGATGAAGCATTCTTTGACTGCGGCCGCGAAGCACAAGGAGTTTGCCGCGCTTGGTTTGATCCTGCACATGCGCCAAGGCGTCGTCCATCAATTCGATGTTGAGTTCATGGAGTCCTTTCTGAGAGAAATCGAATGCCAACTTGTGGGCGAGTCGCGCCGCAGTCTCCAAATCGCCGACGCGTTGCGTGTGCCAATACTCGATCATGTGTTGTATCTGTTGCCGCACGTCTTGCGAAGCGCTGCCCTGTGCCCATTCTTCGATCCGTTCGGTCATCCAGATGAAAACCGGCTTGCCGGATGATAGTGGCTTGATCTCAGCGAGGATCTCCTGCGCGTGGTCTTTATCGCCGGCTTTGATGTGTTCGGTGGCCAGCGCGAGTTTTGCCTCGGTCTTCTCTTGGGTGTCGCCCACGTCGGACAAATAGGCAAGTGTTTCGGCGACGTTTTCACGCACTTGATGCGGTGCAGCGACTGCATTTGAACAATACACATTGCGCAGTTCGTCGCGTTTTCGCTCGCGTTCACAGGGCTGGCTATACCAACGTTCAAAGAACTCGACCAGAAACGGCAAGCGCGCCCGCTGCGTCCGCGATTCGTTCATGGCAAGCCACAAATCAAAGAAGCCCTCCTTGATGCGGTAAAGCCGCGAACGCTTGTCTTCGAGGTTGGTCGCCACGGACAGATATCCTGCCTTCAGCATGCGTTTGAGCAGGACGGAAATCTGCCGCTGCGGCTTGCGCATGGACCGCGCGATGTTGGCCGGCGTCTTCGGCTCATAACTCGTGCGCATCAACGCCATGGTTTCGAGCAAGGCGCGTTCATGCGGCGCGACATCCTTAAGCCGGTCCTGATAGAATGGTGTAATCTCATCGAGCAGTTTGTGGAATTGCGCCTTGACGTCCAGCACATTTTCCCGGGCGATGAGTCCGTAGAGAATCAGGATCAAACGCGGGTTGCCGCCCGTCATGTAGTGTAGCGCTTTGACTTTCGGCACAAGCTCGTCGAAACGCGCGAGCAAATCACCGCGGGCATCCCATTCCAAGCTTGTGCGGATCAACTGGAGCGTATGCGCCTCATCCAGTTCCTCAAGCACTTGGATGTCGAAGAAATCGTAAAGCGGGTGTTTAAGGTCCGTCAGCCCAGAGAAGAACGACGGCGCCGTGCCGATCAGTACGACCGCGGAACTGCCCATCAGTAAGCTGCGGAACTGATGAATGCACCGTGGATTCTTGATCTTCTGTGTGAACACCACGTCCAGGTTCTCCAGCATGATCAACAGCCGCCGTTGTGTGGTCTTGTGCCACGCGTTGATCGCGGGCAGAATCGTGTCAACCACCGTGTCATCGTCTTCGTGCTGTTTCACCCGCTCGTACAGATCGCACCATGACTGGTCATCAGCGGTTGCGCACAGAATTTCGACGATGCCCAGGAGAAAGTCTGCAAAGGACACAACCCGATTGCTCTCCTCGGAGAACCGCACAATGGTGTAGCGCAAGGCAAGCGCTGGGTCCGACTCCACGGCGCATTCAATCAGCGAAAGAAGGTGCGTCTTGCCGATGCCACGCGGCCCTATGAACACGCAGTGCTGGATGCTCCGCCGCATACCGCGCAATTTGCCAAGCATGCCGTCGAGCAGGTGCTGGCGGCCAACGGTCGTCTTGACCAGCCGGTCTGTCGGCGTGATCCCCGTGCGGTACAGGCCAACCAACTGGTTGGCCACGTCATGCGGTTCGTTTGTAGCCATAGTATTTTGCCCACCAGCGTTTAAGAAGTGTGCTTTTAAAATTCCAAAGTCCCTTGCTCGCTTCATCAACGTAGAAATCGCTTTGCAGGAGATATAGAAGATTGTCGTAGCCCTTTTCGAGAACATTGCCGGCGCGTGGCACCGTTTTCTGTGCTTCAACCACTCGGTAATACTGGAAAAGGGCGTCGCGTGAAATGCCATGGGTGCTGAGCGAAAGCATGTCAAGCACTTCACAAGCCGCATCGCGCTCTTCATCGGGATAATACACGAAAATCCGCTCGCGGAAATGCTGCAACCGATCGCGCGCCAGTTCGCCTAGGAGATCGCGTTCGAAGACGACATCGACGTCGGCAGTCGTCAGGGCACGCTTGTGTTGCTTCCAGTGGCGGTGCATCTGCTGAGTCAGCATCTGCAGGAAAAATGGGACTGGCTCGCCGAGCAGAAGTTGTATGTGAGGGATGATCATTGGATCATAGTTGACCTGCCGGTCACCGAGCATGGTTACGACGAATTCGGCGGTCTCATCCGCAGTGAACGGTGGCAGAGGCACCGCTTGGAGGTCGTTGATCGTGGGCAACAACCCGTATTGCGCAAGCGTGCCGCGTACGTTCACCGACCCGGCAATCAGCCACCGCATCTTGCTCTCGCGCTGTTGCCGCACCGTACGGAAAAACTGTAGAAAGGCTTCCATCGCGCCGGCGTCTTTCTTTCTCATGTTGATCAGCATATCGGGGAATTCGTCAATAATGAAAAGAATACGCATGTCGCCGTGTTCGATCCGGTTGAATAGATTCTGTCCGCGTTCGCGCCACTCGCGTTCCCAGTTATCGAGTTTGCGCAATGACAATTTGAATTCGCTTACTGAGACTCCTTCGATTCTTCCGAGTGCTTTTTTCAAGTAGCCAAGTCCTTTGGCCAAATGGTCGCGGACGTAATCCGGTTGATCCTCCTTCAACGCATCAAGGAGTTCCAGAAAGAACTCGGTTGGCGTCTCGAACGATTCCACATTGATCGAAATGACACGAAAGTCGTGTCGCGGATTGTCCACCAGATTATCCATCACACTCGTCTTGCCCATGCGGCGCGGTGCAAGAAGAAGAGCATTGTTCTTCATCAGGGCATCCCAAAGGTCATCGACAAAACTTCTCCGAAAGAAGAAGTCATCGCCTCTCACCGGCGTTCCTACAACGAAATCAGACATTTCAATCACCTCATTTACAGTTGCTTATAATAACCAACAGTTATGTTGTACAACTGTTTTGTTGTTGATATTATATCATGGTTTGCATGCGTTGTCAAGCGGCATCAGATGTCGATTGTCCCGCCGCGGCGGGAACAGAAAATGTCGATTGAGGGCAAAGCGCGACGAGGATGAGTGACTCCCAAGTTCCCGCTGCAAGTGTCAGGCGGAACTCTTCACTGCAAGCACAACTTGAGTCGGCGTTCAATTTCCTTCGGGTTCAGGCTCATTTCCTCAATCAGAGCACCGTAGTTCTTGATCGTGGTCTGCATGTGTGGATGCTCATGCCCGGTCACTTTGTCGAATCTGTGAAAAATCTCTAGCGCGCGGCGCATGAGCGGCTCGGCGTCCTTCAGCCGCTTCGTGGCGTACAGCAACAAAGCCAGGTTGTTCAGGCGAGTGGCGACTTGGGGATGGTCAGCCCCATAGCTTTTTTCGTCAATGGCGAGGGCTCGGCGCATGAGCGGCTCGGCGTCCTTCAGCCGATTCGTGGCTTGGAGCAACGAAGCCAGGTTGTTCAGGTCTATGCCGACATTGGGATGGTCAGGCCCGTAGCTCTTTTCGGCAATGGCGAGCGCGCGGCACATGAGCGGCTCGGCGTCCTTCAGCCGATTCGTGCTTTGGAGCAACAAAGCTAGGTTGTTCAGGCGAGTGGCGACTTCGGGATGGTCAGGCCCGTAGCTCTTTTCGGCAATGGCGAGCGCGCGGCGCATCAGCGGTTCGGCTTCCTTCAGCCGATTCGTGTCTCGGAGTAACGAAGCTAGGTTGTTCAGGTCTCTGGCGACCGAGGGATGGTCCCGCCCGCAAGCTTTCTCGTCAATGGCGAGTGCGCGGCGCATGAGCGGCTCGGCGTTCTTCAGCCGATTCGTGGCTTGGAGCAGTTGCGCCAGATTGTTCAGGCAAGTGGCGACATTGGGATGGTCCGGTCCGTAGCTCGTTTCGGCAATGGCGAGCGCGCGGCGCATGAGCGGCTCGGCGTTGCCATATAGCGCTTTGGCTTCGAAGTAGAGCGACAGTTGATTGAGAATTCGGCCTAGTTCACCCGATGTCACACCAAGCAGATCGGCGTGGTTTGTGACCGCGCGTGCATGCGGCGCCACTTCTTCGCACCGCGGCCATGTGCGAATGTCATCGGAATCGAATGGAAAGGAGGCGTTGACCAAGCTAATCGCCGCGCGGCAGCAGCGCAGCCATTCTCTATCAAGCATCTCATCCCGCACCACGAGTTGGACAAGCCGGTGTGTCGAGAGCCGATCTCGTTCGCGAACTACCAATGCATGTTCGCGCAGCGTCGTGATCGCATCGTTGAGTTTCAGCGAATCAGCCGCCCATCCCAGGGGATTCTTGCGGGCCGCCATTTTGCTCGCAGTGATGAGCGACAAGGGCACTGCGTCAGGATCGAAGAACGCAAGGATATTCATCAACAGTATTGCACTCGGACATTCCTTGCGGAGTCGTTTGAGGGAGACAGCCCAGGTCGTGGCAATGGTTGCTGTGTATCCTTGAGGCGGCGTCGCGCGCTTGAGCAACTCCTTGTGATTTCTGCGGAACATGTCAAGGTAGTCGGCGACACTGCACTTGCTCGCCTCGATGTACGCGCCGGCATGCTCAAGCGCCAGTGGGAGGCAGCCAAGTTCTTCGGCCAGCTTGCCCGCGTCCGCATCTTTCCGCTTGATTCTTTTTTGGAGGAACTCGACTGCTTTAGCTTTCGGCATGACTGGAACGGCGATGTCATCCGCAGTGACGACGCTCCAGTTCGGGCTTCGCGACGTAATGAGCGCGTGACCAGACCGCGGCAGGAATGGCGCGATTGCGTCGGCATTCGGCGCGTTGTCGAAGACGACCAACGACGGCTGGACGTTCGCCAGCACAGCATGCACAGCCTCGGCAATCTCATTCGGCGGTGTCTCCGGCGGAAGTGAAAGGTTCAGCGCCTCGCCAAGTTCCGCCAGATCGCGGACAAGCGTGCTGGTCTCCTCGGCGGCGAGCCACCACATGACGCGATATTCGCTGCGATGGCGGTAGCAGTATTCGAGAGCCAGTTGAGTCTTGCCCACGCCGCCGAGGCCATGAATGGCTTGCGTGATCGCCACAGTCGTGCCGGGGGTAAGCGCTTTGTGGATGGCAGCAAGCTCGTTGTCGCGACCCGTGAAGTTCGGGTTTCTGCCATGCGGAACGCGAAATAGATCAGCATCATCAGAGCCGGGGAACGCCGGCTTCTCGCTTTTGCCGGCCGGGAATGGCGGTGCTTTAGTCGGCTTGCGTCGGCCTGCCTTGGCTATGGCCGTCTTAATTTCAGAGAGGAGAATTTTTCTCGCCTGTTCCTGGTTCTTGCCTACCAAGTCTATGTAGACGATGGCTTTCAACAAGCCGGTTGGCACGCACTCCGCCACGCGTGCGATCAGGAGTTTGTGGTTTTCGTTCTTAGGGTCTTCTGCGAACTTGGCGGCCCACTCGGGTTGTGCAAATGCCGATTCGAGATATTCTGGTGAAAGCACGGCAATGGTGCGCTCGCATGCTTGGTCTGCCTTGTGCATCTCCAAAACGAAGTTGGAGCCCGCGACAAAGTCCCACGCTTGGATGACGCAGCGATAGCCGACATTTTCGAGCACCCACGCGATCCACTCCGCCCAGGCGCGATCTGCCTTGTTGTAGCTTATGAAGAAGTCAGAGCGACAAGCGGCATTCGGCGGAGACACTTCATTGCCTTTCCCCTTGGACGGCGTCTTGGAAAAACGTTTTGCTGAAGTGGCGGGGATGCTCATGGCATAGATTATATCAAAATGAGCTCTTCAAGAGAAAGGCGCGGAAGCAGAAATATAGGGAAGATGAGTTGCACGGCTCCAGAAAAAGCGGTTGCAAGCGTTGCGATGTCTCGCCACAGGCAACCTTGTGTTCAGTAAAGAATTCTATACCGGAGGCATCGTTTGCAGAACATCTCGTCACTTATGTCTGGGATGGGTGCGAACTGAAAGCCAAAAGCAGCGCGACCTTTGCCAGCACCTATGTCTGGGACGGTCGCGAGTTGAAAACCAAGAGCGGGGCAACCTTCGCCACCACCTGGGTGCACGACGGCAACGAATGGAAAAAGAAATCCGGCGCGACGTTTGCCACCACCTGGGTTGTCACGGAAGATATTCCCGTGCCAGTGGTGGCAGTGGTGCTGCTGGGGCTTTAGGGTGGTTGAATAATGTTACCAAAATCCCTCCTCCAACGTTTGCTCTGGCTGACGCAAAGGCAGCATACACAATTAAGATTGCCTGTCGTTTGCAGTCAGCGGCGCACTTTAATTGTCAACGGTTAGTGCCTGCCCCGTCTATCCCACTATATTCCATATGTCAACCATCCTGCGTGGGCCGCACAAGGTTTTTCTCAATTTCTTCCCAGCCCAGTTTCAGAACATGCAATAAGCGGTCTGCGCCGCCAAGCACACCAAAAGCATCATAAACAACGGTGCGCTGGCAATAATGCAGCTCAAGAACGTTGAGGAGTTTCGTGATGGCATCAATGGCCTTCTGCATTTCATCCAGCGTCCCTGCCGGAATCGGCTCCGCGCCCTTACGCAATGCTGTCTCATAGTCACGATGGGCGATCAGCTTGTTCCGCGAATCGTGCGCAAATTGGCATTGTTGATCTACGTCTGCGAACAAATCTCTGGTCTTGGACTCAGCGGTGGCGCAGAGCAGGTCCTGCAAACATTTCACTGAGAGATGCTTGTATTTCCCCATATCCGGCCGATCGTTCATGCGGCTTATATGCATCACAAGGTCGCACCAGAGCGCTTGCTCAATGACATAGCACAGGCCCGGGGCAACCTTGTTCAACAGACCGAGTTTGTCGGGTGTGTCGGCGAAGAGTTCCTTTTACTCGCGCCACGTCCAATGCAGCCACTTGCACTCGTGGTATAGGGCGTAGTAGAGCGTGCCCAGCTCTTTGCCCACGCTGGCGATGTACTCCTGTTCATGCTCTTGCGCTGTTGTCATGTTGTGTTGCCTTGTTAGCGAGCAATAGCAGTACAACTTCGGCGACCTCCAGCATTTTTTTGAAGTCATTGGCCAAAGCTGAAAAAGCCCACTGGATTTTGGACTTCTTCTCGTCCCGTATCAGCAGCACTGGCCGGAAGACGAGAAGTTGGTCAGCCTGGCAGTCCAAGTTGTAAACATTCTCAATGTCTGCTTCGTCACGCTGGCGACACAAGTCTGCATGTTTCTCTTTGTCCTCTGAACTCACACAGCCTGACACCATTTCAATTGGAAAGCGGTGTGCCGCAGGATCGCGCTTATCCGTAATGTCCTTAAGCCACTGCCGCGTTTTCTCCAGCGCTTCCGCACACGACTGTCCGCGTGGCTGCTTCTTAAGCGCAGACAAGAAAGTCCTGTAGTGCAAACCTATGCTCTGCTTTCGCGACGCATCCAAGGAAACACACTGTTCCTGCAACTTCAGCTCATAAAATAAAGCCCAAGCGAGATTGTCAAGGCTTCCGCGAACGTTGATGTAAAAAGCATTTATGCAAACAGCAAGAGCGGTTGCAACATCAGGGGTCAATGACTCACTGCCTTCGGCTGGCGTGAGTTCGTTAATCTTGCTCATGCAGTAGTTCAGCATAAACAGGCGTTTCTGCAGACCTTGCTGAACGTATGCCTTGGCATTGGCATCGATCATGTTTCTAAGTGCATGGCAAATGTGTTGCTTAATGTCAGGACTGAGCTTTGTGCAAGGAATGTCGCTCATAGGTTCAAGCCAAGGATTTGAATTAGCATTGGCATCCTGCTGCATTACCGTGCCACGCCCGCCAGCGTTTCCTCGACTCGCGGGTAGAGGGTGTCTATTTCTGCTTGCAGCCGGATGGTCTCGTTCAGCGCCACGACGATCTTGTGACAGTGCGCGAGGTCGTCGGCCGACAGCGTGCGGCCTTTGCGGTCCTTCAGCCATTTCTGGCAGACTTGGTAACCGCCAATGTGATAATTCCAAACATTCTGGGGCACGCCGGCGAAGCCGGTTGTCTGCGCCTTGTCAAGCCAGACCGTGCTGTCAGACCACTTTAGCAAAAGCGGGCATAAATAGCAACGATGTTGGAGGAATGCAGAAGCGGCCGCCACGCCGCCATTTCGGCTGAATCCACGCCCTGCATGTTTAAATGTCATCGGTAGTACGCCTTGATGCGTTCACGGTCTTCGTTCTGTTTGTCGGCTTTGAAGTAGATTTCGATCAGTTCTATGGTGTCTGATGCGGCCCGCCAGGCATAGATGACGCGGATGCCCGATTGCACGCCCCGGCCCTTGAGTGAGCGACACGCAAACTTGCGTGCTTTGTAGACCGGCGGATCAGTCATGCCAAGTCCCTCGATCCGAACAATGCCTTGGGTGGCCACGTTCAGTTTGTGAAAGAGCCGCAGTTCGGTTTCTATGAACGTCTGCAAGTCTTCAGGCAGCGTACGAAATCGCTTGGACAACCGCTTGAGGTCCTTGTCAAACTCCGGCAACCTATTCACTTGAGTAAAGACCGCGCCCACGCTTCGCCTCACGCATTATTTGTGTGGCTGGGCTTCTGCCGGGTATTCGCGCACTGAATACGGCATCGTACGGTAAAAAACTTTTTCGTAATCAATCGTCTTGCCGTCCTCGCTGGTAAGCCAGGGCACATCGCCATGAGAATAGGCACTGATCTGCTGAGCATTCATGTCGGACAAGCGGTTTAGTACATCATCAATCAGGGCGATTTCATGCGCCTTCAGCACCGTCAAGTCCGGCGTGCGCAGCGGCAGATATTTGCGCTGCGGGTGCTTGAAGTACCGATGCTTCACCTGCACCAGTTCCTTACGCGCGATCAGGTCATCAACAATCTTCTGAAACTGGAGCGGCGTCGGTCCATAGTGGTTCTTGAGGTAGACCGCACCCATCAACTGCTCTTCGTATTTTTCGTAGAAGTCAAAATCCATGAAGTAGAGCAGCTTGTAGAGCACCGTCTCCCCAACGTTCGGTTTAGAGCCGACCCGGTTCAGAATGTACAACAAGACTTCTCTGAACTTGCGCGCGTTCTGCGCGGGCACATTGATGCGCAGCCCCGGCGTGGCAGGCACGGCGCGCTTTGCGCCGCCAAGTTGTACGTTGGGCATCGGCTGCGTGCCCAGCAGCACTTCAGGCGAGACATTCAGTGTGTGTGCCATGCGCAGCAATTCGTCTGCCGACACTTTGCGCACGCCATGCTCAATCTGTGAAACGGATGGCCGGGGCAGAGCGACCTGCTGGGCAAGGTCATGCTGGGACATGCCAAGTCGCTCTCGAAGCTGGCGCATGACGCGGCCAATTGTGCTACTAGTCGTATTCAAGGGTACATCCTCTGTGGTCATTGCCATAGTATAGCAAATGTAAGATATTCTGTCAAGCATATGTTGTTTATTCCGACACTGGCATTGTGCGATCTGCGCGACAAAGGGCGGGCTGGCCGTCTGGCAGACGCAAAGGCGGCGGCACATTTAACATTGCCTGTCGTTTGCAGAGCGCGGCACAGCATGGTTGTCCACAACTGCCGCAGATTACGAGACGCAACGCAGCCGCTGATCACGGTGCCATGACGAGTAACGAGCAAGGAGTGCAGAAGTGGGAAGTGCAGAAACTTTTTCCTTCTGACCTGCGTGCTCGTCACTCGTCAATTGCTGTTTCTTCCATAAAGAATGCCGGTGACGCGCTCGCGGAACGCCGTTCCGCGCCTACAATTGCCTGGCTTGCCTTTTGTGCCTTTGCGCCTGTGGGCTAAAGGCTGCAGCCGCAGCTTATGGCAGCGCGCCGTGCTGCCAGATGGTCTCGTATAGCGCCGCGATGTTGGCGGTGGATGACACCGGTTGGAGATTGTGGCAGGGCGCGCAGATCCAGCGCGCGCCGCGGAAGATGCGGATGTTGTCGAGCACTTCTGCGCGCACGTCGGCGGGCGTGCCAAACGGCAGGGTCTGTTGATTGTCGATGGCGCCATGAAAAATGACCCGGTCGCCAAAGTCGCGCACAAGGCCCTCACGCTCCATGCCCGGACAGCGCCATTGAATGGGATTGAGCAACTCGATGCCGGTGACATTGATCAAGTCGGGAATGACTTCGCGCGCCGCACCATCGGTGTGATAAAAGATGTGCAGGCCGAATTGGCGGGCGAGGTCGGCCATTTTCTTCTGGCGCGGCAGGATGAAGCGGCGGATTTCCTTCAAGCCCATCAGCAGGCTCGCCTGACTGCCCAAGTCCTCGGCGATGTAGGTCATGTCGATGATACCCTTGCCCATCTCGAACATGCGCTGGTTGAGGCGATAGTGGTAGTCGAAGAGGTGGTCGAAAATAGCCTCGGCAATGTCCGGCTCGGCCAACAAGTCCATCATGGCCAGCTCCATGCCGCGCATTTGGCAATAGAGCAGAAACGGCTCGTAGGCGCCACAGCGCACGATGCGCCGGCCAGTGACACTTTTCAGTTGCTGCGCGAACTCGGCCCAGTCGTGGTCGTCGGGATCCGGCCAGGTGAAGGCATGCACCGCGTCAACACTGGTGACGTCGGCGAGTGGATGATTGGCTACTTCGCAGTAGGCGCCGGCGCCATACTCAGCGGTGACATGCTCGATGCCCCAGCTATCCGCATTGGGATTGTCAGGATGCGCCGTCACGGTGCGGCGCGCGCCGAGATGCTGCGGCGCGTCGATGTGCAGCGTGTCGAAGAGCGTGTCCAGAGTTGGGCAGCGCAGATCCTTCAGCAAGCGTTGGGTCACTTCCGCCGTCGCCCAGTAGTCGGTGGGAATGCGGTCGGGTTTCTTGCGGTCAAACAGGCAGAGCCAGCGTTCACGCGGCGTCATCATGCATACTCCTTGGTATTGAACTATTGTTGTCCAAAATGGTTTATCCGGGACACCAGCGGTGTCCAATGTGAATAGCCTTGGGCAACGCCCACGGTAACGGAACAAACAAAAAAACAACCCCGCCGGGGTTGAACAATATGCGCGAGCTATGGGTATCCGCAGGTGGCACGGGTGCTTCTTATTCGACCCCGCCGGGGTCGGATGCCATGGTGCGCATGATCCGTGGGCTGCGCCCACGGCTATTCACATTTGACCCCTGACGGGGTCGCAGTGCATGCCAAGCCGCACTAACAGTACATGTTTCACCCATTTGTCTTTCCTGTTTTGGGCAGGTCTGGTATTGAACCACCGGTGTTACAGGACGATCAGCGAATCAAGATAATCGGCCGGTTTGGCATAGCCCAGCAGATTCAACAAGGTCGCCGCAATGTTACCCAGCCCCGGCTCTTTGACGGCCGGGTTCAATGCATAGCGGGCCGTGTCCGGCCCGTGAATGACGAACGGTACCGGATTGAGGGTGTGACTGGTGAGCGGTTCGAATCCCCCGCCGGCGGCCGGCACCGGCTGGCCGGTTTTCTTGTCGACCGCATACATCTGTTCGCAGTTGCCGTGGTCGGCGGTGACGACCAGCGTGCCGCCCAGCGCGTCAATCACGGCAATGAGTTCACCCACACAGGCGTCCACGGTCTTGACTGCTTCAATCGCCGCCGGCAACGAGCCGGTGTGGCCGACCATGTCGCCATTGGCAAAATTGATCCGCAGGAATTTGAACGTACCGGACTTGAGCGCGGCAATGGTCGCGGCGGCAATCTCATGCGCTTTCATGGCCGGTGCCTTGTCGAACGCGATTTTATCGGAAGGCACTTCCTGCCACGTTTCGGATTTTTCATCAAACTTGGCGGAATTATTGCCGTTCCAAAAATAGGTGACATGGCCGAATTTCTGCGTCTCACTGCAGGCAAACTGGCTGACGCCATTGTGCGCGAGATATTCCGAGATGGTGTGCTCGATCGCCGGCGGCTCGACCAGATATTTGGGCGGCATGTGCGTGTCGCCATCATATTCCATCATGCCGGCATAGAAGACTTGCGGCCAGCGCTGGCGCACAAAGCCTTTGCAATCTTTTTCGACAAAGGCGCGGCTGATCTCCATGGCGCGATCACCGCGGAAATTGAAGAAGACGACGCCGTGGCCGTCGCGAATCGGCGCGATGGGCTGGCCGGGATGGGCCGGGTCTTCGATCACAAAGGGCGGTAAATACTGGTCATCCACCTGGGTCTGCTCGCGCAGCAGGCGGATGGCGGTCAGGGCGTCCGGAAAGAGCGGGCCCTGGCCGAGGGCGTGGGCGTTGTAGCCGCGCTCGACGATGCGCCAATCGGCCTCATAGCGATCCATGGTCGTGACCATCCGGCCGCCGCCGGAGGCGAAATAATAGCGGCGGATTTTGCCATCGCGCAAGCCTTGCACGCGCATGCTCCAGAGATAATCCTCGACGTCGCCAAAATAGCGCAGGGCGCTGAGCGGCGGCACATCGCGCCCATCCAGGAGGCCGTGCACAAACACTTCTTCGATGCCGGCCTTGTCGCAGGCATTCAGCAAGGCGAAGAGATGGCGCGTGTTGCTGTGGACATTGCCGTCGGAAATCAAACCGATGAAGTGCAGGGGCGTTTTTTTGGCGCGCGCGTGCGTGACTAGTTCGTTCCAGACTGTGCCTTGAAACAGGCGGCCGGTCTCGATGGCGTTGTCGACCAGCGCGGCGCCTTGCGAAAAGACGCGGCCGGCGCCGATCGCATTGTGGCCGACTTCACTGTTGCCCTGGTCGGCGTCGGACGGCATGCCGACGGCAGTACCGTGCGCTTTTAGCTTGGTGGCGATTTTTTCGGTCTTGAGCAAGTGATAGAGATGCGGCGGCTGCGCCAGGTCGACGGCATTGCCGTTGAAGCCATCCGCGTGGCCGCGATACAGGCCGACGCCGTCGAGAATGACAAACAGAAGCGGGCCTTTGACGCCGGGATAGGTTGCGAGACGATTGAGAGTAAAGTCCATCATGAATTGGCGGTCAGTTGAGAATTAGTGGTATAGTGGAACTTTCATGCGGGTCACGCACGCACCAGGGCGAGAACATCGAGGATGAGCTGGCGCAGATTGAGCGGCGCGGTTTGCATACGCAGGTAGTGGCGCAGGAACAGGCGCCGGTCGGCATCGTTGACCAGGGTCAACGACGAACGCTGCAGGTCGGCCAAGTCGCGCACGCGGGCGCGCCAGGCGAGCTGGTTGAAAAAGCGCAGGTGGTCGAGGCCGGAAAAGAACAGCAGCAGGGGGTGCTGGTCGGCCATGCGCAGATGGACGTGCGGCAACGTCAGCGCGCCGTGCGCGACGCCGCGGTCGTGCAGCAGGCCGACCTCATGCGCGAGCAAGCGCAGGGTGGCTGTGCGCGGCGCAGCACCATGGGTGGCCGCAGTTGCCAGCACGGTTTCAGCGGCGCGCGCGTCCGGCAGGTAGCGCGTGACCAGATAGACCGCCGGCGGTGTCCAGAGCGCAAGGCAGGGGCGCGGCACGGCCAGATGCAAATGGCGCGCGCGCCAGAGGGCACGCCAGATGCGCGTCGGTGATGGCGCCCACCAGCGTTGGCACAGGCGCCGCCAGCGCGATGCGGGTTGGCGGTATTGTGCGACAAACACTTGGCCGTGCGGGTGGGTGACGACCGCGCTGACATGCTGGCGTGTGTTGCGCAGGAGCGTCACATCCGGCGCCAGATACCACGTGGGGGCACGCAACAGGCGCACAAGATCGCCGGCGAGCTGGCGCGAGAGGTCGCGCGCGACCAGGCCGTGACTGCCGTCCGGCACGGTGACCTCCGGTGCGAGCCAGTCCTGCAGCAGTGCGATCTCGCGCGTGGCGCGCAGGCAGCGGCGGTTGCGCGTGCGGGCTTGGGCAACGGCATAGTCGCGGCTGGCGCGCCGGATGTCGGCAAAGAGCCAGCGCCATTCGCGGCCCGTCAGCGTTGCTTCCGTGTCGGTGCGGCGTGCGAATTCCTCGAGATATGCGCGTAGAAACGCGATGCGCGCGTTGAGCGGCACTTTTTTCCCAAGGCAATGCTGCAACTGCACCAGATCATCCAACAAGCCATCGCGCGAGGTGGCGCCGCTGCGCGCCATCTGAAAATCAGTGATGTACCACGTGTCGCAGCTTGGTTGATACAACAAATTGCCGGAATGCAAATCGTGATGGGTGACTTGCGCGGCGTGCAACGCGGCGACGGTGCGCGCCAATGAACGCGCGCCCCGCAGCAGCGGCTGCGCCGCGCGCGGCGGGTTGACCGTGTCAAACGTGACCGCCTCGTTGATAAAGGCCACGACCAACCAGAGGTGGATGCCGGCGCGCGTGACCTGCTCGCCCCACGCCAGGGGCGCCGGCACCGGCACCGCGTGCGCCGCCAACTGTTGGAGTGTACGCCACTCGCGTTGCGGTGCCGCCCGGCGCAGGCGCCATTGCAGCCGCTCGCGCAGATCGCTCAAGTGATAGTGTTTGACCAGCACCGCGGCGCCTTCTGCACCGCGCAGCAGATAGGTGGCGCGATGATACGCGCCGCCTTTGAGCAGCACGCCCGCGCGCGCCAGCACCGCCGCCGGGTCATCCCAAAACGCCGGCGGCACCGCCGCCAGCGCGGGCGCATCCGCGCGTTGCCAGACAAGGGGCGCGGACGCTGCGGCGGTGCTATGATGAGAAGCTTGTTTCAAGTTTCGAGTTTCAAGTTTCGAGTTTCAAGTTTCAGTCCTCAGCTCATCATCAGCGAGACGCGCAAGCGCAGGCACAATAATTTCAGCCAACGCCGGACGGGATGCCCGGCCGGATGCTCGGATTTCGGCTCGCGGGTCATCAAGCCCAGAATGGTCTCGCGAATATTTTGATGCTCGTAGAGGACGCGATAGATGGCCTCGGTGAGCGGCATATCAATGCCGGTCTGCGCAGCGAGTTGATGGACGGTCTGGGCATTGCGGTAGCCCTCGACGACGCCGGTCGAGGCATGCAACGCGTCTTCGACTGACATGCCGCGCGCGATTCGTTCGCCGAAGCCACGATTGCGACTGTGCTTGCTGAAACAGGTGGTGATCAGATCGCCAATCCCGGCCAAGCCAAAAAACGATTCGACGGTGCCGCCCAAGGCCGTGCCGAAGCGCACGATTTCGACCAAGCCGCGCGTCAGCAACGCCGACTTGGCATTGTCACCCAGCTCATAGCCGTCAATCGCGCCGGCGCCGATCGCCAGCACATTTTTCAGCGTCGCGCACAACTCAACCCCGACGATATCCACATTGGTGTAGACCCGCAAGGTGGGACAGGAGAACGTCTCCTGCACGAACGCCGCCAGACTGAGCTGGGCGGCGGCGGCGACGATGGCGGTCGGCATGCTGCGTGCCACTTCCTCAGCATGGCTCGGGCCGGACAGCGCCGCGATTTGCGGCAGGCGCGTCTCCTCCTGGAGCACCTGGCTCATGCGCTTGAACGTGCCGCCTTCGACGCCCTTGGCCACGCTGACCAGCGGCACCGGCTCATGCAATGCGCCGCCGACCCGCCGTGCCACTTGGCGCATCAGATGCGACGGCACGGCCATCACAATCAGGCGCGCATTTTGCACGGCGCTCTCCAGATCGTTGGTAAAGGTCAATGAATCCGGCAAGGGCACGCCGGGCAAATATTTGTAATTCTGGCGGGTGGCAATGAGCTCGCGGGTGTATTCTGGAAAGGCGCCCCAGACGCGCACATCGTAGCCCTTGCTGTTGAGCAACAGCGCCAAGGCGGTGCCCCACGCGCCATCGCCGATGACGGCGACTTTCATGCCCGGCTGCGGTGAAGTATAGTCAACCATAAAACCTCCGCGGAAATGAGTCAGCAGGAAAAGGTGACGGCGAAGTCATGCGTTTCCCACACGGTAACAGACTGCAACGCGGCGCCGGTGGCCGCGCGCGCGACCTGCGGCGCAAGCTGCTGCGCGAGCCATTGCGCCAGGCGTTCGCTGGTTGGATTCGGGCGGTTCAACGCGGCGATGTCATTCAAGTTCTTGTGATCCAAGGTGCCATCCAGCAGGGCGTGCAACGCGGCGCGCACCTCCACGAAATCAATGCCGATGCCGGCGTCATCCAGCCGCGGGCAGGCCACCACCGCTTCGACCCGCCAGTTGTGGCCGTGCTGCAATTCGGTGCTGCCGTCGGCGAAGCGCAACGCGTGCGCAGCGCAGAAGGTGTCATGGACGCGGATGAGGTACATGGGTTCAGGGTTCAGGGTTCAGGGTCAGGCCAAAAACAGATGAATTTGCCACGAAGGCACGAAGACACGAAGAAGCAGCAACAACAGCAATGATGTTGTTGGTTGTCAAAGCACAGCACGCTGTGGCTGCACAATAGCCAATGCTTGGTGCTGCGATTTCTTCGTGTCTTCGTGCCTTCGTGGCCATAATATCTGAGGTGCAACAGGATTCAGGTTTCAGGGGAAAGATGCAGCGGAATATCCAATAACCAACAAGGAATGACCAATGATGATCCCGCCGATGGCGGGACTCCAAGCAGAGTTCTGCGCAGCTACTTCGCACTTGGATATTGAGTGTTCGATATTGGATATTCATCAGGGCTCAGGGTTCGGCTGCAGCGTGTTGAGCAGGCCGCCGGCGAGGATCATGGCGATGTCTTTGGGTGTCAGCGCGTGGGCAAGCGGCAGCGTCGTGCCATTGGCACGGGTGGCGCTGAGCGGTCCGCCGCGCTGCAACTGGCCGCGCAGGTCGGTGATGGCGAGCGTGTCGCCCAGCGCGGTGTTTTCATAATCCGCCGCGTTGACAAAGGTCAGTGGCACCACACCAAAATTCACCAGGTTTTCGTGGTGAATGCGCTCGAACGATTTGGCCATAACGGCTTTGATGCCCAGATACATCGGGCAAATCGCGGCATGCTCGCGCGAGCTGCCCTGGCCATAGCTTTCGCCGGCGACAATCACGCCGTGGGTGCCGGCGGCTTTCAGCGCCAGCGCGCGCTCGGCAAAGGACGGCACGTTGGGCGTGTTGAAACAAAAAAAGACGGCCTTGGCGTATTCCGGTATGTTCGAGCGCAATTTGAGGAATGGCCCGGCCGGCATGATATGATCGGTCGTGATTTTGTCGCCGACCTTGATGACCACCTGGCCGCGCAGCTCGGGCGGCAAAGCAGCATTGGTGGGCGGCGGGCCGATCGTGCTGGCGCGGCGGATCACCACGGCGGCGCGCGCAGCGGGCGGCAGCGGCGCGACCATCATCGCATCATCAACGGCAAACGCGGGTGGATCAGCCACCTGCGGAAAAGGAATGCCACACGCGCGCGGGTCGCGCAGTTCGCCGAAGAGGGCAGCCATCGCCGCGACTTCCGGACTGGCCAGAATAACCTTGTCGTTTTTGGTGCCCGAGCGGCCCTCGAAATTGCGGTTGAAAGTGCGCACACTGACCGTGTCTTCGGCCGGCGCAGCGCCCTGGCCGATGCACGGGCCGCAGGCCGATTCGAGAATGCGTGCGCCGGCACTGATGAAGGTGGCCAGCACGCCGTTCTGCGCAATCATTTGCAGCACCTGGCGACTGCCGGGCGTCACCAGCAAACTGACCGACGGATGCACCCGGCGGCCTTGCAACACTTCGGCCACCACGCTCAAGTCGCGCACGGATGAATTGGTGCATGAGCCCACACAGACTTGCTGGACTTTCAGGCCGGCAACGTCGCGCACGGTCGTAATGTTGTCGGGCGCGGGCGACTGCGCGCAGAGCGGCTCAAGTTCCGCCAGGTTGATCTCGATGACGCGTTCATAGCGCGCGTCGGCATCCGCGGCCAAGGGCTGCCACACGGCTTCCCGCTGCTGCGCGCGCAAATATTCGCGGGTGCGCTCGTCAGACGGGAACACACTGGTGGTCACGCCCAATTCGGCGCCCATATTGGTGATCGTCGCGCGCTGCGGCACGGACAACGTGGCCACCCCCGCGCCGAAGTACTCGATGATGCAATTGACATTGCCCTTGGTGGAGAGCAGCGTCAGCAATTTCAGAATAATGTCCTTGGCCGCGACCCACGGCGGCAAGGCGCCGGTCAAGCGCACGCCAATGACCTTGGGATAGTGCAGGGTGAAGGGCTGGCCGGCCATCGCCAGGGCGACATTCAGGCCGCCGGCGCCAATCGCCAGCATGCCGATGCCGCCACCGGTCGGCGTGTGCGAGTCGGAGCCCAGCATGGTTTTGCCGGGCGCGCCAAAGCGCTCGAGATGCACCTGATGGCAGATGCCGTTGCCGGCGCGCGAGAAGTGCACGCCATAGCGCGCAGCGACCGTCTGCAGATACAGGTGGTCGTTCATATTATTCGGCCCCTGCTGCGCCATGTTGTGGTCGACATACGAGACCGACAATTCGGTGCGCACGGCCGCCACACCCATCGCTTCGAGTTCGAGGTAGGCCATCGTGCCAGTGGCATCCTGCGTCAGGGTTTGATCAATCCGGATGTCCACGACCTGGCCAGGTGCCGGCGTGCCGCTGACCAGATGCTTCGCCATAATCTTCTGCACAAGATTCATACGCAGTTCCCAAGAGTGGTTTATCAAGGGGGAATTATAGCAAATCCGCGCCGGCGGCGTCTACTATGATTTTTTCGCAACGAACTACCTGGGGGTGCAGCCATGCCGCCACGGCGGCACTTCCCCGTCTGCCGTTCACTATTCGACGTTGGCTGTTGAATAGATCCCCGCCATTCCTTGGATTTTCGGGGAAATTCATGCCCACTTGACTATCATTGCCAATAATGCTACTATATAGTGGACATTAACAGAAACCTTTAACATTTATTTATTATCATGACGAAACTACAACAACGAAAGCAGGGCGCGCGGATCAAGCAAAAACTGACTGTGCCGCACGATGGGATGGTCATCACCGAGGACGTCACGCTGGCGCCCGGTCAGTATTTTTTGCCGCGCGGCCTTGAGATCGCCGCCAATAATGTGACCGTCAATGGCACGGGCGTGTTGCTGATTGGCGCGGCGCGCACCGGCACGGGCGTGCGCATCAACCGGCGCAAGAATGTGACGCTGCGCGGATTGAGCCTGGCCTATTATTATCACGGCGTGCATGCGGAACAATGCGCGGGCCTGACGCTGGAAGGCTTGACCATCACTGCCACCCAGGACATTCCCTCCGACACGATTTTTCTGGAGGTCTGGTTGACGGCAGCGACGACCTACGGCGGCGCGCTCTGTCTCAACGGCGTACGCGACGCGCTGATCGCCGACAATAATCTTGAGCACAACATGAACGGGCTGCTGACCTACGACTGCCAGAAGCTGCGCGTGCTGCGCAACAAGGTCAATTACTGCACCGGCTATGGCATTCACCTGTTCGGCACCTGCGATTCGGTGTTTGAGGACAATGCCGCTGATTATTGCTGCCGCTACAACGTGCGCAACACGGAACTGGGGACGAAGCGTACCGGGCACATGGGCGCGGACGCGACGGGCTTTCTGATTCTGTCCGGGTCGCACCGCAATGTTTTTCGGCGCAATTATGCGCGCATGGGCGGTGACGGCTTTTTCCTGGCCGGCCTAAGTAACAAGGGCCTGTCCTTGGGCGCCAACGACAATTTGTTTGAAGACAACGACGGCTCGCTCAGTCCCAACATCGCCTTCGAATCCACGTTTTCGCGCGGCAATATTTTCCGCAACAATCTGGCCAACAACTGCAACTATGGCTTCTGGCTTGGTTTTTCGAGCGACAACACGATTGAGAACAATCGCATTATCGGCAATCGCCAAGCCGGCATTGCGGTCGAGAACGGCAGCACCATGCTTGTCCGCGGCAACACGTTTCAGGGCAACGGCCACGGCATCCTGCTGTGGTCCTCCGTGCACGACAAGAAACTCCACAAGAAATACCCCGAGGCCACCACCTCGCATCATTGGCAGATCAGCAAGAACATCTTCCAGCGCAATACCAAGGCGATTCGTATCGTGATCGCGCAGGATCATGGCATTCGGGCCATGGCGGCCGAGCGCAGCAAGCTGATCAAAGTCCGGCCGCATCATCACGAGATCGTCGAGAATAACATTCAAGACAATCGCCTGGGCATTGACCTGGCCGGCGTGGACCAGACGCGCATTATCGGCAATATTCTGCACAACAATCCGGAAGCGAATATTCGCCAGGACGACTGCCGCGAGGTGGAGGTTTTGACCAATCTGGGCGCGGTCGGCGCGTATTTGGCCTGAGTGCGTTATCGCGGAATTGCAGTGGGCAGCACTGCAATTCCGCGATGCAGTATAAGCGTGGCGGGCGTTTCATACGCCCGTCGTACTGATAAAAACCATGCGCGGCGCATGGTTTTGTTCGTGGTGAACAAATTGTTGTACTGACGCTGCGTTTGATACCGCGCGCGTGTCTTGCTATACTAAGTGGATAATGGGAATATACTAATGAGAGCGCTTTCTACTTTGCAGCGTCCTTGTAGATACGGTCTTAAAAGTCAAGCGGCAAGTAGTGGTTGTTCGCGGTCGATGCGTTTGACAATACCGAAGGCGATGTGGAGGATTCTGCGCATGACGGCACAGGCAGCTTGTTTCGGCGTTTTGCCGCGTGCGACCAGACCATCTGCCCAAGGTTTGAGTACGGGATGGTGGTGACGCGCAACGACGGCGGGGAAAAACAAGGCGTGC